>SMVA01415239.1_pt1 | contig 29672 bp, 29 predicted proteins | sample 2456451 | NCBI WGS metagenome assembly SMVA01 (sample SAMN11095933, study PRJNA526329) | marine sediment metagenome | biome: Marine sediment; feature: Surficial sediment; material: Deep marine sediment; isolation source: Hadal surficial sediment | place: Pacific Ocean | collected 2014-05 | depth... | reverse complement strand
TGGTGGCAACAGCGTGGGCGTTGGAGTCAGTTTTCTAACCGACGAGTTGCGGCCTGCAGCCCCGCCTGCAGGGTGGCCAGCCGATTTTCCCACGCTGATTCATGGTCCGGGTTCCAGCGATCCTGCAGCAGTTCCCTGACCGTATCGCGAACCGCGTTCAGCAGAGTCGCGTACATGTGAGGCTCCACGTTGTACGAGGCATGGTTCTTTGCTTCGAAACACAGATACTCGTATTGATTGGCGGAGTTTTCCTCCATCAGCAACAGAAGTACCTGTTCCATCATGCGGCCGGCCATGTGTTCGTCGACATGGCTCATCAGGTTTCTGGATCCTGGACATCTATCGTAGTACTTCTCGTAGACCAGAGCCGTTATGTCGCCGGCTGCCGCCGCGGCGATGTCAAAAGAATCCAGAACGGGATCCGACTCAGTCATCCTCATTGCCTGCGTGGGTCGTCGCACCTCTATTCTTCGTCATAAACAACTTTCATTCACATACAACAGCGACGCGGCAACTCGCATTCTCTCATGACTGAGTGATCGGCTGGCGAGCGTCGCTTGACTCTGATTCGTGCACGGCTTAAGACTGACCCTCGTGCCTGCAATCGCTCAAACGGAGCCGCTCATGTCTGTCAGCGAAGCTGATCGTCTTGCCTTATCGGATGCTGAAACGTTTCAGGATCATACGAAACCACACGAGATATTCACGTACTTTCGCCACAACGAACCCGTGGCGTGGTGTCCGGAACCCTGGGGAGGTCCGGGTTTCTGGTCGATCACGAAGTACGACGACATTCAGGAGATTTCCAAGTTACCCAAAATATTCAGCTCGGACCAGAACCATGGCGGTGTGACGTTGCCGAGCCCCGAAATGATCGCCGAGCGCGCCAACCTGACACGGGCAGAAGTGGAGAGCCCGTCGGAGCTGTCTCAGTTCGAGGGCGGCCGCAGCATGATCACGATGGATCCTCCCGAGCATATCGATCATCGGCGGATGGTGGCGCCGGGTTTCACACCGAAGACGTTGGATGATCTTTTGCCGCGCATCCGCGATCGGGCGGTAGTGATCCTCGATGAACTTGCAGGCAGCGACGAGATTGAGTTCGTCTCCGCGGTCGCGGCCGAATTGCCGGTACAGATGCTCGCTGAGCTGTTCGATGTGCCGCAGGAAGATCGACACAAACTGTTTCAATGGTCGAACCTCATCATCGGCGGAGACGATCCCGATATCACCATCTCGCGCGATCATGTGATGAACGCTTTCATGGAACTCGCCGGTTACTCGATGCAGCTTTACGAGGACCGGCAGAAGAATCCTGGCGACGACCTGATTACCATGCTGGTGAACACAAAGGTGGATGGCGAGCCTATGGGCATGGCCGACTACCTGTCGGCATTTGTGCTGCTGGTGGTTGCGGGCAACGAGACGACCCGCAACTCCATCTCTGGCGGGATCCTTGCCTTGTCGCAATTCCCGGCTGAGCGGCAAAAGCTGCTGGACGATCCATCTCTGATTCCGCAGGCGGTCAATGAAATTATTCGCTGGGTGCATCCGGTGATTTACATGCGCCGGACTGCGTTGGAAGACTACGAATTGCGTGGCACGTCCATTAAGGCGGGGGACAAGTTGGCGTTGTGGTACATGTCGGGTAATCGTGATGAAGAAAAGTGGGATGATCCTTTCACCTTCAACGTCACGCGAGAGGGGCCGCGCCATCTGTCGTTTGGCTACGGCCAGCACCTGTGCATCGGTTGGCGTCTGGCGGAGATGCAGTTGAAAGTGCTGCTCGAAGAATTGCTCGCACGCTACCCTGACATCCACGCGACAGGCGCGGTCAGTCGCATGCGATCGAACTTTCTGAACAGCATCAAGAGCATGCCGGTGCGATTGCGCGCAGCTTAGCTCGGTTTAAATTCAGAGATTGGTGTGGTCAGTTCTGCGTCTCGCGCATTGCGGGTGAGGGGTGCCTATGCGCGCGACGCCCAATCGCTCCGCGATTCCCTCAACTCCGCGAACTTGCCCGCAGGGCGGTCAATTCGCTGCGTTCGGTTGGGCGTTCACCGCGCGCATAGCCACCCCTCACCCGCAACGCGCTTTTCCTGAAAGCCAAGTAATGTTGGATCGGAAGGAGCGGGCTATGTGCGGTGCGTGACCTGAAATTCGTCACGCTTGGGCTGAAACTGCTCGGCGATGAAGCGCAGGGCGGAGTAGGGCCATAGCGTGAAGTTCTGGTCGCTGTCATCGGTGTACCAGGCGTTGCAGCCACCGCTGAACACCATTTTCTGCATGTCCTTCTGCAATCGCCGGTTGTAGAGGCGGACGATGTCCGGATCGGGATCGATCGATTCGAGGTTGTGGCGCGCCATCATGTGCAGGCAACGCACGATGTAGTTAGCCTGCGACTCGATCATGATGAGGGCGGAGGTATGGCCTGTCGCGCTGTTGGGACCAAGCAGCATGAAGAAATTCGGGAAGCCCGGAATCATGAGGGTGCGAAAGGAGGTGACGTGTTCCGCCCAGACATCCTGCAGCTGCCGGCCGTCGCGGCCTTCGATGTGGACATACTCTGTAATATCGAACGGCCTGAAGCCCGTGGCTTCGACGATGGTGTCGACTTCGTGCAGTTTGCCGGACGCATCCCGGATACCGTTGGCTTCGATTCGGGTGATCGGTTCGGTGACGAGACGCACGTTGTCGCGGTTGAATGTGGACAGGTAATCATCCGAGATGCAGCGGCGCTTGCAGCCGGGCAGGTAGTTGGGGGTGAGTTTCCTGCGCAGTTCGGGATCGGTCACGGAATCTTCGAGATGCTGCAGCGCGGTTTTCTTCAGGAGTCTGGCGAAGAAACCGTTGCCGCGTCGCAGCGAGAGAACGCCGATGATATCCATGTTCAGCCACAGGAAGCGGCGAAACAAACGCATCAGCCAGGGGAATCGATTGAACAAATCGCGCCTTTCCTGCGGTATGTCCGCCGCGAGGCGGGGAAAGACCCAGGCGGCGGAACGTTGGAATACCGTAACGTCTGCAACTTCGTCTGCGATCCCCGGCAGAACCTGAGCGGCGCTGGCCCCGGTGCCGATAATGGCTACGCGACGACCCGCGATGGCGTGCGCATGATCCCACTCGGCGGTGTGAAAACGCTTCCCGGTAAATGTCTCGACGCCTTCGATCACGGGTCGATTCGGCAGGTGTAAGCCGCCGAGACCGCTTACCACGAGATCAGCGGTAAACTCCCGACCCCCACGAATCTGGACGCGCCAGCGACTGCCGTCGAATTTGACGCTGGCAACCTCCTGACCCAGTTCGAGATGCGCAACCAAGTCGTACTTCTCGACGCAATCGATGCAGTACTGCCAGATTTCCTCACCGCTGGAGTAGGCATGACTCCAATTTGGATTGAGTTCGAATGAATACGAATAGACATGCGAGGGCACGTCGCAGGCAACTCCTGGATAGGTATTTTCACGCCAGGTGCCGCCCACCGAGTCGGCTTTTTCGAGAATGACGAAGTCCGTTATGCCCTGCTTGCGCAGTTGGATACCCATGCAGATTCCGGACATTCCGGCCCCGAGAATTGCGACCCGGACGGACCGGGAGTGTTGCTGATACTGCGTGTTCATGTCATTTGACCTGCGGCGGCTGAAACTGTCTCGTGGAGATGTGTCGTGTCGTTGAAGCAGCGTACGACGATCGTTTCATCGACCAGCACGATGTGGCTGATGGAACCGTTGTCCGCGCCGGTGAATGCGAAAGGTCTGGCGCCTGTGGCGTGAGAGATGATGTGGGCGATAACGCCGCCATGGACTACTGCGACCACCAGTTCATCGGGATGGTTCTGCGCGATTCGATTCAAGCTTCGCGTTAGTCGGGTGTTGAGTGATTCGTGGCTCTCGGCGCCGGGAATCACATCCCAGCGCTGTTCGCTGCGCATGCGCAGGTAGAGCGGGTCGTTGTCGTGTGCTTTCATACGCAGCACGCCGCCTTCCCAGGCGCCGAGGAAGACTTCCCGCAGATCCGGATCCACGATCGGAGTGAGGCCGAGGTGACTGCATAGCGGTGCCGCCGTTTCCGATGTTCGACGCAGGTTTGAAACGTAAATCGCCGCTATGGCCTGATCCTTCAAGCGTTCGCCGACGCGTATCGCCTGTTGCCGCCCGTTCAAGTGTAATTCCGGATCCCCGTGACCACCGACAAGGGGAAAAGGCGTCGCCGCCGTTGCCGCCCGCGACTCCCCGTGCCGTACGAGCAGTACCTCCGTCGCTCCAGGCGGGCGGGTGAAGGTCTGCTGTCTATACTCCTGTGTGATGTCTACGTCCTCCGGTGGCGGGTGGGTTTTCGCAAAACGGGGGATTCTAACCTGCTGGCGGCCTTTTCTTGTAAAGTGTCGCCGAGATTCTGCAGGAGCATGAGACGTGTCCTTAGCGATGAGTCGAAGGACGATGCTGGGTGCCGTGGCGGTCGCTGCGACGGGACTGGCGATGGCGCCTCACGCACTCGGGGTACGGTTGCGCCCCGCGCCGGGCATGATTCGCCTGAATTCGAACGAAAATCCTTACGGGCCCAGTCCAAAAGCGCTCAAGGTCGCAGCGGAAGCTGCGGCCAGGGGTGCGTACTATCCCGGACCTATCGAGCAAGACCTCCTGGCGATGATTGCTGAGCGGCATCACCTGGTGCTTGCGAACATGGCTTTGAGTTCAGGCTCAAACGAAGCGTTGTGTGCGGCGATGGCGGCCTTCGGCAAGAAGGGCCGCATCCTCGTGCCCGGTCTCACCTACGGTCCTCACCTGCGCTATGGCCGCACTATCGGCGTGGAAATCGTCCGCGTTGCCTTGCGCGATGATATGTCGATCGATCTTGCCGCGATGGCAGCCGCGGTGGATGACAGCATCGCCATGGTGTACATCTGCAATCCGAACAATCCCACCGGCATGACGCTCGATGGTGAGGAACTGCGGGCATTCTGCAAATCGGTTGGCGCAAAGACGACCGTGCTGGTTGACGAGGCGTACAATGAACTTACTGACGACCCTGACTACACCTCCATGGTGGATCTGGTGCGGCAGAATGAAAATGTCATCGTCATGCGCACGTTCTCGAAAATTTATGGTCTTGCCGGCCTGCGAATTGGCTACGTCATGGCGCCCGCCGAACTCACGAAGTTCGTTGCCGATCATATTATGTCCTGGCCCAATATCGTCGGCATTGCGGCTGCGTTGGTCAGTTACCAGGATCAATCGTTCATAACGTTTTCGAAATCTAAAATAGTCGAAGGCCGGCAATTGGTAATGGACGTGTTCGATGCGCACGACGTAACCTACCTGCCGTCGCAGACGAATTTTGTTTACGCCGACATCAAGCAGAATGCGACGGAATTCGCCAAAAAAATGCTGCAGCGGAATGTGAGAATACGCGGCATCTATGAGCCCTATGCGACCTACTCACGTGTCAGCATGGGTCGTATCGAAGATCTCGAAGTGTTCGCCCGCGTGTTCCATGAGGTCTATACCGGCTGACAGTGCAACGATACAAGAACAATTTGCTATGACGGACTCAGCCCGTGGTGTCAGCTATCGGCAGACGGACGATGGCTACTTCCGTAAGCGCGGCTTGCGCCGCTATGCCGGTGTGTTCTCACTGTGGGCTCTAGGCGTAGGAGCCGTCATATCCGGTGACTTTTCCGGTTGGAATCTGGGGGTTGGGGCCGCCGGTTTCGGGGGATTTCTCGTTGCCGTCTTCATCATCACGCTGATGTACATTGGCCTTTGTCTGTGCATCGCTGAAATGTCGCCCGCGATGCCACACACGGGCGGTGCCTACTCTTTCGGCCGCACCGCGCTTGGCCCCTGGGGCGGTTACGTCACAGGTCTTGCGGAAAACATGGAGTATGTCATCACCGCTGCGGTGGTGTGCTATTTCGCGGCTGCCTATCTGCAGAACATTTTTGCGACGCCAGACGTGGTGCAACCGGCCTGGTGGCTGGGTCTGTACGTCATCTTCGTCGGCTTGAATATCATCGGGGTCGAAGAATCCTTCCGCTTCGTCATTTTCATTACGCTCGTTGCCCTGGCAATTCTGGCAGTTTTCTTCGCCAGCGCATTGCCGGTGTTCGATTGGGATCTCCTGTGGAACATCGAACCCGAACCCGGGCAGACTCGATTTCTGCCAAAGGGCTGGGGTGCAATCGGCGCGGCGTTGCCATTTGCCATCTGGCTGTACCTCGCGATAGAACAACTGCCTCTGGCGGCGGAGGAATCCGTGGATATCAAGCGCGATATGCCGCGTGGTCTGATTTGGGGTCTTGTTACGCTCATTATCACGGGCGTGCTTGTCACGTTTCTGAATATGGGAATCGGTGGCGGTGCCGCGTACTTCGGTTCCCAAACCGAAGAGCCATTGCTCGATGCCCTGAAGCTGACGCTTGGGGTCACCAGCGCGAAACTGCTGGGTCTCGTTGCCGTCGCCGGTCTCATTGCCAGCTTCCATGCAATCATCTATGCCTATGGTCGCAACATCTATTCGCTGAGCCGGGCGGGCTACTTTCCGACCTGGCTGTCGGTGACGCACAGCACTCGGAAGACGCCCTACGTCGCACTCATATCGGGAGCGGTCATCGGCTACGCATTGTTACTGGTTCTGCATTTTGCTGACAGTTCCGGCGCGTTCGGCGGTGTCGTTCTGAACATGGCGGTGTTCGGTGCGGTGATCGCCTATGCCATGCAGATGCTGGCGTACCTCGTTCTCAAACGGCGCTTTGCGGATATGGCGCGACCCTATGTCAGTCCCCTGGGTTCGGCGGGTGCCTATCTGGCGCTGGCGATTGCGTTGGTTGTGCTGGCGACCCTGTTCATCAATCCCGCCTTTCGGCCGGGCGTGATCGGTGTCGGGCTGTGGTTTCTCGCGGGACTGGGCTACTTTGCCTTCTACGCCCGCAAACACATCGTGCACTCACCCGAAGAGGCATTTGCGGTTGCCCAGAGTGCGCAACAGTCAGATCAACCGGTTTCACCTTCCTCATAGTTTTCTACGGGCAAGTTAGCGCAATGACATGGCTGTAATTGAACAACTCAACCAGGATCCGTTGAGTCTGATCGCATTGCCGATCTACGTAATCGCCATTGCGCTGGAGGCATTGTGGTCGTGGCGTCACCGCGAAGGCTGGTATCTGGCGCGGGACACAGGGGTCTCAATGCTGATGCTGCTGGCATCTGTACTGGTGGAGATAGTGCCGCGGGCGCTGGCGTTAGCGTTGATAGTTTACCTGCACGACATCTCACCACTGCGCGATGTCGTAGAGCGGCAGTGGTGGGCGTGGCTTGCGCTGTTTGTGCTCGATGATTTCAGCTACTACTGGTTTCACAGACTCAATCATGAAGTCCGACTGTTCTGGGCGGGTCACGTCAATCATCATTCGTCGGAGTATCTCAATCTGGGGACTGCTCTGCGCCAGGGTGTTGGCGAGCGAATCCACAAAATGCTGTTCTGGATATGGCTGCCGCTGCTGGGGTTCGATGCGCTGATGATCGTGACGATGATCGGCGTGAATCTGTTCTATCAGTTCTGGGTCCATACCGAAGCGGTGCGGAAGCTGCCCGCCTGGTTTGAGGCGGTGTTCAATACACCATCACATCACCGCGTGCATCATGCCTCCAACATCCGTTATCTCGACCGCAATCATGCTGGCACTCTGATCGTCTGGGACCGATTGTTCGGCACGTTTTCAGCCGAACTCGATTCCGAGCCTCCCGTCTATGGGCTCACCAGCAACATCCATACTTTCAACCCCGCCAAGGTGCTCTTTCACGGTTACACCGCGCTGTGGAGCGATATGAGGCGTGCCCCGGGATTGGGCGCAAAGCTGCGCTATATCTTTTTCGCGCCCGGCTGGTCGCATGATGGAGACGACCGGCGCGCGCGAACTGTGCGCGCGCGAATGATGGCGGTCGGCAACCCGGCAAACGATCGGTAAGACTATCGAACGTGCCTGGCTCGCAACTTCACCTCTGGTGATCAGGAGAATCTTGCAGTACCGTTGCTGCTGGAAAGGGCACAATCAGAGGGTGGGGCTATGCAAACAATCCGTCGCGGAATTTTTTTGCCGCTGGCAATCTGCACGCTTGTCCTGGCTGGCTGCAGTCAGTACATCAAGCGCGATGAATTCAACGCCACTGTCTCCGAACTGCGCGGGGCCGATGCGGATATCACCGCGCAGATGGATGACATGCGCGATCTTTTTGGCGAGCTCGCCGGCCAGCTGAACAGAAAGTTTGAAGGCTACGACGCCCAGATCGCCTCCGTTCAGGGACGTCTGCGGGTCGAGATGACGGCGCATTTCGGCTTCGACGATGCTTCGTTGCGCGAAGAGGACAAACCCGCGCTCACACAATTCGCCGATGTCATCGTGGAGCATCACCCCAACGTGATTGTCACCGTAGAAGGCTTTACCGACACTGCGGGCGATCCCGAGTACAACAAGTGGCTTGGGCTGCAACGCGCGAACGCCGTCCGGGAGTATCTGGTCGGGACCGGCGGCATGAACGCAACCAGAGTCCGCGCCGTAAGCTACGGCGAGGATCCGCAGCGCCTGATTCGCGATGCCTGGGGCGAACGGGGTTCACCCAATCGGCGCGTTGCCCTCGTCATCGACTATATTGGTGAATAGGCGCCGCACCCACACAGCGATCAATTACCACGGAGCCCAGATTCCAATGCCGCGTGTGCTGGCGGCCGGACACACTCGTGCTCTGGGACAATCGCTGCGCGTTTTTTCAACAGGCTGCTAGCGTAGGCGCAAGATCATGCAGGCGATCAGGGAACACTTTGCAGCGCTGCCCGGGCGGGGCAACGCGATACCGGGCGTCGTTTATCGTGGCCTCGCCCGTGACTGGATTCTCGAACTGGTGGCAGACGATCTCCATGCGTGGCTCAGCAACGTTGGTGGGCGTTACACGGTTTCGTTCACGCCACCTGCCGCTACCGCAGAATTCGGTCTCAGCGGCACCGCGGCCGACTGGCTCTGCCTGTTTAGCGATGACCCGGATCCGGGTTATCAGACTCTGGGCGCGATGCTGATGACCTCACGGCTTGCACTCAACGGGGATACGTTGCTGTTCAATCAGTACAGCTTTGCGCTCGAGTTGCTCTTCGGAGCACTGCCTGCCAGCGAACCGCCAGTCAGCGCCGAGCGGGATTGTTTCATCGAGCCCGTCACCGGGCGCTATCTGAATCTGGTTCACGAGGGTCACGCGCACCGCATTTACTTCGAAGAAGCCGGCGCAGGGATTGCGCTGATCTGCCTGCACACCGCGGGTGCCGATGGCAGGCAATACCGGGGGCTGCTGAACGATGCCGCCGTGACGGCCAATTTTCGAGTAATCGTTTTCGACCTGCCCAGGCACGGCAAGTCGTCGTTGGCGCCAGGCTATGGCGGGGACGCGTATCGGCTGACGACACAATCTTACGTCGCGATCGTGATGGCCGTCGTCGAAGCATTGCAGTTGGCAGAGCCCGTCGTGATGGGGTGTTCTATTGGCGGGCGCGCCGTGCTGCATCTCGCGATCGCCCACGGAGATCGCTTTCGCGCAGCCATCGGCCTGCAGTCCGCATTGTCTGCGCACACCGACTGGGATATGTCTGGAAATTCACCATTGGGTATCTATCGACCCGACACCAATGGTGGCGAAGTAAGTGCAGCGTCGGTCGCTGCGATCATGGCGCGCAACACTGACCCGCAGGAAAAATGGGAAACACTCTGGTACTACATGCAAGGTGGCCCCGGAGTGTTCATGGGAGATCTCTACTACTACTTCGAAGATGGTGACTTACGCAATCGCATTACCGGTGGTATCGATACGGAACAATGTCCGCTGTATCTGCTCACAGGTGAATACGACCTGTCGGCAACACCGGAAATGAGCGCGGAACTTGCCCGGGAAGTCGGTGCGACTCACTTCGAGGTCATGCGTGGTCTGGGTCATTTTCCCATGTCGGAAAACTACCAGGCGTTTCGCGAGTATCTGTTGCCAGTCTTAGATTCGATTCGAGATTTATAACTTAAATGATTGATAAGTAATAATATTTACGATTCGAAGAAGAATAGTTCGCCTCTACTCACGTCAATCTGCATTCTGGTATACGAGATATTCAGGGGCTCCTTTGTCTGCTATCTGCGATTACTACCGCGGTTGGAATTTACCCGGCTGCGGGCATTACGGCCGCGCGGTGTTGGGCTGACCGCCGGGTCGAGCGCGCGGACTTTGAAAATGCGCCCTTTCATGCGGCCGCTGAGCAGTTCGAGCGCGGCGGATGCTTTGGCGTTACTGATAGCAACATAAGACTGATGCTCCCCCACGTTGATCTTGCCTACGTCATCGGCACCGATGGAACCGTCGGCCGTTAGCGCGCCGAGGATGTCGCCGGGTCGCAGTTTATTCTTGCGCCCGCCGTTTATGCACAGTGACACCGTTGCGGGTGCAATTGGCGGGCGCAATCGTGCAGCGTTGAATTCCTCCAGTGTCAGCGGTGGCACGGCCGACTCCGTGGCGACTTGCGGCAGCCGGTGGGCTTCTCTGGCGTTGTAGAAACTCACGGCCAGACCTGTGCTGCCGGCTCGCGCCGTGCGGCCGATCCGATGGATGTAAATCTGCCGTTGCGTGGGCAATTCAAAGTTGAATACGGCGGCAAGATCCTTGATGTCCAGGCCACGGGCTGCGACATCGGTCGCGATCAATATGCTGACACTGCCGTTGGCAAAACGAATCAGCACGTCTTCGCGCTCACGCTGCTCCAGATCGCCGTGCAGAGCGAGCGCACGGAAGTCGCATTGCCTGAGTGCTTCTGCCAGTTCGTGGCATTCGATTTTGGTATTACAGAAGACCAGCGCCGTTGCCGGGCGAAAATGTTTGAGGAAGGCTTCAAGCGCCACCCGTCGATCCGGCCTCGAGTTTTCCGGCCAGAGATCCCCGGTGGGAGAATCCGGCCGCGCCCGCGTGAGCGCGACTTCGAAGAAATGTTCGACGACTGCGTTGGGGGCTTCGTCGCCGGTGACGTCGATGAACACCGGCGAACGCTGGATTCCAGCGCTCATCGCCTCGATCGAGTCCGGATATGTCGCGGAAAAGAGCAGCGTCTGGCGGTCCTGCGGAATTTTCTCAATGATGTCGGCCAGATCCTCTGCAAAACCCATATCCAGCATTCGATCCGCTTCGTCGAGCACCAGCATCGTGACGGCCCCGGTTTGCAGAGTATTTTTTTGCAGATGCTTGAGGAGTCTTCCCGGTGTGCCCACCACAATATGCGCGCCATGCGCGAGCGAGCCGATTTGCGGACCCAACGGATTGCCACCGCACAGGGTCAGCACCTTGAGGTTGTGGATGCGGCGCCCGAGGCGACGTAACTCTGCAGCAACCTGATCGGCGAGTTCCCGGGTGGGACAGATGATCAGTGCCTGCACACGGTATTGCCGCACGTCAACGAGAGCCAGCAGACCAAGGCCGAATGCAACCGTTTTTCCGCTGCCGGTTTTGGCACGGACGATCACGTCATTGCCTTTTATAATCACGGGCAACGCCTGCTCCTGCACAGGCGTCATCGCGAGAAATCCGAGGCTCGCGAGGTTTTCCGTAAGCGCAGATGGCAATGTCACGCCCGCGAAACTGTTCGAGGGTTGCTGCATGGCGCGTACTCTACACGCATACAACACCTGATATTGTTGCTGCGATGGTTCAACCGGGAGGCGGAGCGAAGAATTGCGGATCTGCACTTATAACGTGAGAAATCTGTTTCTCGACGATGCGGCCAATGCCGGGGTCGACGTCGAGCCTGTCGCGCGCGATCCGTACTATACGAAATCGCCGGCGGAGTTCCGCAGCCTCGTGAAGACCATAGGCCGGGTGAACGCCGACGTGCTTTGCCTGCAGGAAGTGAGCTCTCTGGCAAGCCTCGAGAAGCTGAATGCTGAACTGGAGCGGCCTCTGCCGCACGTCGGTTTCCTGCCGGGTAACAGCAACCGCGGCATCCAGCTTGCGATCCTGAGTCGCTACCCGCTGCGTTTGCGCTCGCATGCCCAACTTGAACTCACCGATGCAGCGGGTGGACCACTGGCCGAATACGACAGTGAAGCGGACGCGGCAGCCGAACGGACCGTGCCGTTGAGGTTCCAGCGCGATCTGCTCCTTGGCGAGATCGACGCCGGACCTCTGGGACAGCTTGCAATCTTCAACACGCATCTGAAGTCAAAAACCAACCGGCCCTGGCGTCTGCTGGCCGCAGATACGATACGGATAGCGGAATGCCAGGCCATCAGCGCGATCGTCGAAAACTATCTCGAGCGCCATCCGAACCGGGCGACGCTGTTGCTGGGCGATTTCAACGACACTCGAAACAGCGAATCCCTCGCTCACCTGTTTGCGATGCCGTTCACCGACCCGTTGGATGATCAGTTACGGCGGACGGGCCGAAATCCATCGACCTACTGGCCGAAACGACGCATGAGAATCGATCACATTCTGGTGTCACCAGCCGCGCAAGCTTTCGTTCGTAAAGACAGCGCCCGGATACACTCGTCCCGGCAGGCGCAGAAGGCCTCGGATCACTATCCGGTGTCACTGGATCTGGATTTGCACTAGCAAGGTTTGCTGCTTACTGCGCGGGTTGCTCGCAGCAGAGCACCTGGCTGTTTTCCAGCTCGTCGAGTTTTTCGTCGCTGTAGCCCAGAAGCGCCTGCAGTGCGCTTCGATTGTCAGCCCCTCGCAGATAACTGCCGGACGCGGGACCGGTTTCTGCTTTAGAAAAACGCATGGGTGAACGCGGAATAGTTACCTCGGTGCCGTTCACATCGATTCTGGTAAACGCGCCGCGCGCCTGAGCCCAGTCTTCTTCTGCCATCTGGCTGAGGCGTTTTACTTTGCCCAGCGGCATGCGAGCAGATTCCAGCGCCGCTTCGAACGTTTCCACATCGGCGTACTGCTCTGCCCATTGCTGCATGAGGAGCTTGACTTCCGCGTCATGCCCTTGGGTGTCCGCAAAATCGAACCAGCCGCGCTTTTCAAGTTCGGCCGTCTTGCCTAGAGCACTGGCAACACGAAAGATCGACGTCGTCGGATTCCCCGGTGCCTGAATCCAGGAGCCATCGCGCAACTTCAGCATTGCGGCTTTGCCGGGTCGAAAGGGACTGATCAGATCGGCCATCCCGCCGTTGACCTCCACCGCCGTCCACTCGTTCACCGCGAGCATGGTTTCGGCCATCGATACGTCGACGTGCTGGCCTTCGCCGGTGCGTAGTTTGTGCACCAGCGCCGCCAGAATTGCGGTCGCCGCCTGAGCACCCACTGCGAAGTCAGCGTGTGAAACGGCTTCGGGAAGAGGGTCGGTGCCGCGTTCGCGGGCATTGAGATCAATGAGCCCGAGCTCTGCATGAATGACCGGGGCGTAGGCGCGGCGCTGTGCATTCGGGCCGGTCTGACCGTAGCCCGTAATCGAACAATAGATGATTGCGGCATTCTCCTGGCTGAGCGCTGCGTATCCCAGGCCAAGGCGATCGGCCACTCCGGGGCGATAGTTCTCAACGAGTATGTCGGCATTTTTGCACAGCTCGGTGACGATCTGCTGTCCTGCCGTTTTCCTGAGATCAATGCTGAGATGACGCTTGCCGGCGTTCTGCTGGGCGAAACCGATGGCAACACCGGCGGCTTTGGGAACGCCCCGGCGCAACAGATCGCCGTCAGGCGGTTCGATCTTGATCACGTCTGCGCCGAGATCAGCCAGTGTCCTGGTGCAACTCGGACCGGCAACCACGCGCGTCAGATCGATCACGGTTATCCCTTGCAGCAGCATCTGTCCTCCTGAAGCGTAAAACGAATGTTGTTGTCGATAGGCCACAGTGGTCCTGGCGACTTCTGGCGCGGGAAGACTTCAATGCGGTGCGTTGTCAGACTCGGCGGGTCCGCCGTAATGATGGCCGCATGCTGAGTGCTGGTCTGTCGCAGTTTTGCACCGCGCAACAGGCGGAAGTCATCCGCGGTGGTCTGGTCGTGGCAATACGTATTGGTCTCGTGGGATATTCCGGCGATCGCGAAACGCATAGGCCTGCTCTGTGGTGGTACCCTCGGAGTGCTGAGCACTAGCGTACTGGAAATGTTCGATCTGCGGCAGCCTGCGATATTGGCGGTGCGCTGGCGGTTGGGTAGGCGGTTGCTGGAACTCGGCCCAATAGCCGGTTGAAAAAAGCGCGTCGCGCTTTTTCACCGCCTTCGGCCATCCCTGGCCTCGGGGCTCCCCCATTTATCAAGCACTTAACCGCTCGATAAATGCTCGCGACGTCCTGTCGCGGGACTAGCAGCGTGTTTTTCAACACGCTGCTAAACTGGTACCGCGAGCGAAAATTCGGTAAAAGCTCTCTATATTTGGTCGATTTTCACACCGGCAATTTCAGTTTGAACGCGAGGCACTGATGAGCGAAGCCATCAAGGACATTCCGGGTATTCCGGATCCGTACTCCATCCCACTCGAATCGATCAACATGGCGCAGCCGATATTGTTCAAGACAGAGGCGCACTGGAAATATTTTGAGCGGCTGCGCAAAGAAGATCCGGTGCACTACTGCGCCGAAAGCGATGTCGGCCCGTTCTGGTCGGTGACCAAATTCAACGACATATTCGAAGTCGACAACAACCATGAAGTTTTCTCCTCTGAGGAGGGCATCACGCTCGGACCGCCGATCAGCATGAAACCCGAAGAGCAGATGAAGACGCCGATGTTCATCGCCATGGATCCACCCAAGCACGACGTGCAGCGATCGACAGTGGCTCCCGTCGTCGCGCCGAGGAACCTCGCAGCACTCGAGGGCACCATCAGGGATCGGGTAATTAAGATTCTCGATTCGCTGCCGCGTGGTGAAACCTTCGACTGGGTCGATACGGTGTCGGTGGAGTTGACGACGCAGATGCTTGCGACGTTGTTCGATTTTCCGTTCGAAGATCGACGCAAACTCACCCGCTGGTCCGACGTTGCGACCGCAGCACCGGGAGCAGGTGTCATAGACTCGGTGGAACAGCGCCGCGATGAACTCATGGAGTGTCTGGCTTACTTCACCCGCCTGTGGAATGAGCGGGTCAACCAGGATGTGCCCGGTAACGACCTGATTTCCATGCTGGCCAATGGCGAGAACACGAAGCACATGCAACCCATGGAATTCCTGGGCAATCTGATACTGTTGATTGTTGGCGGCAATGACACTACCCGCAATTCAATTAGCGGGGGCGTGCTGGCGTTGAATCAGAATCCTGCCCAGTATCAGAAGCTGCGTGAGGATCTGAGCCTGATTCCAAGCATGGTCTCGGAAATCATCCGCTGGCAAACGCCGCTGGCGCACATGCGCAGAACCGCACTCGTGGATACCGTACTGGGTGGCAAGCACATCAAGGCGGGAGACAAGGTGATCATGTGGTACATCTCGGGTAACCGGGATGAGGAAGTCATCGAACGAGCAAATGAGTTCATCATTGATCGGCCGCAGGCGCGCCACCATCTGTCGTTCGGCTTCGGCATTCATCGCTGCATGGGAAACCGGCTCGCAGAGATGCAGCTGCGGATCGTGTGGGAAGAAATCATGCAGCGGTTTCACAAAGTCGAGGTGGTGGGTGAACCCGAGCGCACGCTTTCTTCATTCGTGAAAGGCTACACGCACCTGCCTGTACGGCTGCACGAGATCTAAAAAACACGCTGCCGGCCGCTCAGACCACGCCGTCTTTGCGCAAGCGCGCGATGTCCTCACCGGTGTAGCCTAGGCTTGAGAGAATCGCTGCTGTGTGGGCGCCGTGCGCCGGCGCTGCTAGCTGCAATGCCGCGGGTTCGTGGTGAAATTTCAGCGGCGTGCCAAGGTGCTCTTTGCCCGAAGCGTCCTCGAGACACATCTCTCGATGACGTGTCTGTGGCAGATCCAGACCGGTTCTGAGATCGTTTACCGGCGCAAAACAGACGTCCAGCCCGGCGAAAAATTCGATCCAGTCCGCTTGCGAGCGGCTGCGGAACAGCGTCGTAAAATACTCAATCAGCGGTTGCTGTCCGCCACCGGGTGGTAATTCACACAGTGCGATCAGATCCGGCCGTTCCAGCGCGGTCAGCAGATTGCGGGCAAATTTGATTTCGGATCCACCCAGAACTATGTGCTTGTTGTCCCGGGTCTCATAAACCCGATACATCGCAGCTCCGCCCCAGATGCGTTCCTCGGCGGGTCGTGGTGGACGTTTCTCGGCGAACACTTCGCCCATGGAGTTAGGCATGCAGGCGAGGATCGAATCCATCATTGCAACGTCCAGATAGTCACCTTCGCCGGTTGCAGTGCGCCGATACAACGCCATGAGGATGCCACTCAACGTCAGGGTCGCGGCGAGCATGTCACCGGCCGGCAGGCCGGGCATGACCGGCCTGCCGGTCGCATCAATATTGTTGGAGAGCAGGCCACACATCGCTTGCACCGCCAGGTCGTGAGCGGGATCAGTGGCGAGCGGACCCGATTGCCCATAGGCGGAGATTGCCGCGTAGATGATATCGGGGCGCACTTGCCGGATAGACTCGTAGTCGATGCCCAATCGCGCGACCACACCGGGTCGAAAGGACTCGATGATGACATCGGCCTGGCTCGCCAGTTGCCGGAAAAGCGTGAGCCCTCGTTCGTCTTTGAGATTTACGCTGAGGCTTTCCTTGCCGCGATGCGTGCACTCGAAATAGACGGTCTGTGTACCGCGTTTCTGACCGATATGCCGGTTCGGCTCACCGTCGCCTACGTTTTCGACCTTGATGACTCTTGCCCCGTGGTCGGCCATCATCTGGCTGACGGTGGGACCGGGCAGGAACAGGGAAAGATCCAGTACCGTGATGCCGTGCAATTTCATGGGACTATCCGACTGATGCATGGATCATGCAGAATTTGGCGTTGCCAGTTTTCGCAAACCCCGGCGCTCGATATTTTCCTGGGGTCTGAGGCATAATGGATGGTTCGCGATATTACTTGAATGAGCAGGGATTGAGGGAAACCTATGCGACAAGCAGCTGTACTCGTTTTCACCGTATTGATGTCAACGGCAGTTCTCGCCGCGGACTATGTTGCACCACGCGGACCGGGTGGTGATCATCCGGATCTCAACGGTATCTGGCAGGTTCTCAATACGGCCAATTTTGATCTGGAACTGCACCTTGCGCGGCCGGCGATGTCGCTGCAGCAAGGCCCACACGGAGTTCTGCCGGCGGCAGCCGTTCTGCCATTGGGCGCGGTGGGATCGGTTCCGCCAGGGATGGGCGTTGTGACCGGCGGTAAAATTCCGTACACGCCTGAAGCGCTGGCACAGAAGCAGGACAATCAGGAAAACTGGTTGACCCGGGATCCGGAGATAAAGTGTTATCTGCCTGGCGTGCCGCGTGCCACCTATATGCCACAGCCGTTTCAGATATTTCAGGGTGAAAGCTCGATATTCATCGCCTATCAGTACGCCGGTGCGGTCCGCGACATCTACCTGGAAGATCCGGGTGAAGCACAGATCGACTCCTGGATGGGACAATCGGTGGGCCATTGGGAAGGCGACACGCTGGTTGTCGAAGTGACCGGCCTGAACGGCCAGGCGTGGCTTGACCGATCGGGCAACCACTCGAGCTGGCAGACCAAGGTCACGGAGCGTTACACGCCGATGAGCGCTAACCACCTGCATTACGAAGCGACGATTGAGGACGCGGAAACGTTCACGGAACCCTGGACGATCAGCATGCCGTTGTATCGGCGTGTCGAACCCAATGTGCAACTGATGGATTTCAAATGTGTCGAGTTCGTCGAGGAACTGCTCTACGGTGAGTGGCGGCGCGAACCACTGCCGAGGTAGGACGTGGCGTACGATTGGGGCAACCACCGGAGGTTGTACATGATTCAAGCGGGAAAAGGTGTGTTGGTGGCGTCTATTGCGGCCGTGGGGTTGCTCGGTGCGGCGATGTTGGCGCAGGCGCAGATTCAACGTACGGCGGAAGGTCTGCCGGATCTGTCAGGCACCTATGACATCGCCACCATCACGCCTCTGCAACGGCCCGAGGAGTTGGGTGACAATCAGTTTCTGACCCAGGAACAGGCGGACGAAATGGCCGCGCGCGCCCACGCGCGCATCGCCGATGATTCCAGGCAGAGTGATCCCGATCGCGGAGCACCACCGGCCGGTGGTGACGGTTCTGCGGGAGCTGCAGGAAATGTTGGCGGCTACAACGCGTTCTGGATAGACCCGGGCGAAGCCGCCTTCACGATCGATGGCAAGTTCCGCACGTCAATCCTGACGCAACCGAAAAACGGCCGGCGGCCGGAGATGACACCGAGCGGTCGCAAAAAGGCGATGGCGCGACGCGCATTGTTCCGTGAAAATCGAGGCGACGCCTGGTGGCTCGAACTCGAAGGTCCCGGACCTTACGATGATCCGGAGAGCCGCACGCTGAGCGATCGTTGTTTGCTGGGGTTCGGCTCAACGGGCGGTCCGCCCATGCTGCCGACGCTGTACAACAATCTCAAGCGCATCGTTCAGACGCCCGATCATGTGATGATTCTGGTCGAAATGATCCACGATGCGCGCATCATCAGACTCAACAGTGGACACCCACCTGCGAGTGTGAAGAAGTGGCTGGGGGACTCCATCGGCTGGTGGGAGGGCGACACGCTGGTCGTGGAAACCACCAACTTCACAAGCCGGCCGGCGTTGTCCGGCGGCACGCAAGATCTCAAAGTGATCGAACGATTCACCCGGGTTGACGAGAACACCCTGAACTACGCCTTTACCGTGGATGATGCGAATTCCTGGACCGAACCCTGGGGCGGTGAATACCCCTGGCCGGCGACGGATACGCGGGTTTATGAGTATGCTTGCCATGAGGCAAACTACGCGATGGAGGGCATTCTGAAAGGAGCTCGAATCCTGGAAGCGGAGGCACTTCAGAGCAACGCAGGTGGTAATTGAGTTGGTAATCGGAATGATAATCGGCGGACAGAGGAAATTTGATGTATAGACGTTTATTCATGATGTTGGCTGTTCCAGGCGCGCTTTGCGGATTCGCGGGCACGGCATCGGCACACCATGCTTTCGGTGCTGAGTTTGATCCCAACCGTCCGCTGATTCTGCGCGGACCTGTGACACGGGTGGAGTGGGTAAACCCACACGCCTGGATCCATATGGAAGTCACCAACGAAGATGGCACCAAGGAAATCTGGATGGTGGAAGGCGGCACCCCGAACACGCTGCTGCGCAGGGGCCTGACGAGGAACTCTCTGAAACCCGGTACCGTGATAATCGTTGATGGTTATCAGAGCAAAGATCGCTCCAACCGGGCGAATGGCCGGGATGTGACCTTCACCGATGGCAGCAAGATTTTCCTGGGATCTTCGGGTACTGGTGCGCCGGGCGACGGCCGCGACCCGTCGGAGGGCTAGGAGCCCAGCGTTACGCCTGCGCGCTGGGACGACTCGAGATGAGTTCGTGCCAGCGCCAGAGGAATTCGTGTTCCGCGGCGGGTTTCAGGTCCACCAGGGCTGACGCGAAATCTATGGCGATCAGGGTCGTGATGTCGGCGATGCTGAAGCGTGAAGCGGCAACATACTCCCGGGATTCGAGTTCCTTGTTGAGTCGCACGTAGTAGCTGCGGACTCGTTCGTCGCTGACCACCTTCGCTTCCGGGATCTGGCTAAAACGTCCGGCAGCCATACGTGCGACGACCGGTCCGTTTACCCAGGAAATGCCGATCTGAGACAGGAGTTCGAGTTCGATCTGGCGATTACCCATCTCTATTAACCCAAGTTCCACTGCAGTTGTCCCAAACAGGTTAGGCAACGGGTGCTCGGCTTCAATGTAGCGACAGATGGCCACAGACTCGGCGATGTAGGTGCCGTCTTCGAGTTCGAGAACGGGGATCTTGCCGCTGGGGTTTTTTTCGAGAAATTCAGGCGAGCGGTGTTCGCCGCCCGCCAGATCGATGTTCACAAGCTCCACCGGTACGTCCTTCTCGGCGAGAAACATTCTCACTCGGCGTGGATTCGGTGCCCCTGGAAAATCGTACAGTTTCATCGCGCTACCGCTGCTTGTGTGGAAGAGGCATTGTAACGATTGTCCAGCGTTATTGAACGCGTGGGAACTGGCGTAGGCCAACGCGCCTCGCGCGTTTGCCGCGCTAAGATTCAGGCTGAAGTTCTTCCTTCAATCTGATGGGACCGGAACGCTGTGGGTGTTTGCCCGTGATACCCGCGTAGAAGTCTCTGATCTTATCCATATCGACGCTCGGTGTACCAGATAGAACGATACACGGACCGATACCGCCGCACCGTCGTTTGAAATCGAGAAAGCTCAATACGACGGGAACATCGGCCGAACGAGCGATGTGATAGAAACCGGAGCGCCAGTTTTCCACTCGTCTGCGGGTACCTTCTGCGGGGATCACGAGGACGAGTTCGGTGGCGTTGTCGAATCTTTCCGCAACGCTTTGGACGTAACCACCGCCGGAATCACGGATCACGGGTATACCGCCGAGCTTGCGCATGAAGTAACCGGCGGGTCCTCGAAAGAGGGTGTGTTTGCCGAGCCATGACACTTTCATGTCGAGCGCCATTGCCATCGCGATCAGCCAGATAAAATCCCAGTTGGACGTATGCGGCGCCGCAATCAGAACGTAACGGTCGATATCAGGGCGACCGCCTTCGATGCGCCAGCCAAACATCTTCAATACAGTGCGGGCAAATCTCTGTTTCACGCTAAGCCGCCTCAGCCGTGAAGCGTCCAATTTCCGTTATGACCTCATCGAGACGCGTCAGGATAAACAAATGACCGCAGTCGAATGTGCGCAATCTTGCGTTCGGAATCCTGTCTGCCAACAGTCTGGCATTCGCCAGCGGGATGATCGGATCATCCTCGCCCGCCAGCACGAGGGTCGGCGCCTCGATGCGATGCAGCCGAAAAAGGCTGGTCCAGCCGATCATGGCATAGAGCTGACTGAGATAACCCCAGATGGATGGCGGCGTCATCAAGCGGGCATGTTTTTCGGCTTTTGCTGCATTGTTACGAAAATCACCGCCGTATATTTCTCCCGCGATACGTTTGAAATAGCCGGCGCTGAGGTACCTCAATGGTGTTGCCATGCGCAGGATCACCGCAGGACTCGGCGGTAACATCAGATGGCCGGACGACGTGGCAGCGAGAATCAGGCGGTCCACTTTGTGGGGATACTGTAACGCGAACTGTTGCGCAAGGCCGCCACCCCAGGAAACACCCATCACATGACAGCGATCGATGCCGAACGACTGCAACACTTCGCTTGCCAGCGTCGCGTGATCGCGCATCCGACCCGGCAACAGGGCCGGTGGCGACGCGCCGACGCCGGGCAGGTCGTAGGCGATCACGCCGCCTGGATAAGCCTCGAGCAACGGTCGCAGGATGTCGGCAGAGGCGCCGATACCATTGAATACCAGCAGTGGAGTTCCGGGCTCGTCGAGCCGGCTGAGCACACGTAGCCGCTTGCCGGCAACTTCGCGGTAAGACTCTTCGATCATGCGCTCATTCGTGGACGTAGGTGCCGGGTGCGGCTGCCAGTTCCGGATGGTCGCTGTCACCGAATGCGGTTGGTGCAGGCTTGGTTTCTGCGTTGATGTTGCGTTGCCACTCGACCCAATGTGGCCACCATGAGCCGGGATGTTCTTCTGCCTGCGCCAACCATTGTTCACAATCCGGCGGAGTTTCCGGGTTGCTGAAAAACTTTCGTTTTGAGTTGCCCGGCGGGTTGATGAGGCTTTGAATATGCCCGGCAGTACTGAGCACATAAGTTATCTCGCCGCCGAGCAATTGCGTCGATCGATAACAAGCCTGCCAGGGCGTGATGTGGTCGGTCGTGCCGCCTGTTATATAGGCAGGGCAATCGATCTTTGCGAGATCTATAGGCACGCCGTCAATCTGTAGCGCGCCTTGTTTTGCCAGCGTGTTGTCCTTGAAGATGTCCAGGAAATCGCTGTGCAGTTGTGCCGGCAGCCGGGTTGTATCGTTGTTCCAGTAAAGGATATCGAATGCGGGCGGCGCTTCACCGTGGAGGTAATTGGAGACGACGTAGTTCCAGATCAGGTCGTTTGGCCGCATCCAGTTGAATACCCGTGCTGTATCGTTGCCATCCAGCACACCGGCCTTGGCGGATTTCTTTCTGGCCGCTTCTATCGCCTCGTCACTTGCAAACAGACCCATTACCGAATCTTTGCTTGTCGGCTGCAGGACGTTGACCATGAGAGTCAGCGACGCGATTTTGGCGAGCTCCGACCGGCCTGCGAGATACCCCAAGGCGCTGGCGAGCGTAATGCCTCCAGCGCAGGCACCGACCACATGGGTCTTGTCGAAATCAACAATCGCCCGGGTGTGATCAATCGCGTGGTCCAGTGAGTGGATGTAATCGGTTAGTCCCCAGGAACGATGTTCCGGACCTGGATTGCGCCACGAGACTACGAATACCTGCATGCCGGAATTGAGCAGGAATTGCACCATGCTTTTTTCCGGCGACAGGTCATAGACGTAGTATTTGTTGATCTGAGGCGGAACGATGAGCACGGGACAGACGTTGACTTCGTCGGTTGTCGGTTGGTACTGGAGCAGTTCGAGGATGTCGTCTCGATAGATTACCGCGCCGGGTGTCGTTGCAAGATTATCGCCGACCGCGAACGCGGATTTGTCAACCTGACTCGGCATACCATGATTGTGGTTGATGTCATGGATGAGATTCTTCAATCCGCGCACAAGGCTCGCGCCTCGCGTGTCGAAGGCGCGCTGTAGAGCCGACGGATTGCCAAGCAGAAAATTTGTCGGCGCCAACGCATCGGTTGCCAGCGACACGATAAACTTTGCGCGTTCCAGATCTTCGCCCTCGAAGCCGATGGCCTCAACCCATTGATTGGTTGTGCGTTGCCAGGCCAGCCAACTCTGCGCCACACGGGTATACAGACCACCACTGGAGAAGGCATCTGCGGTAAATCGCCGATCTCGCGGATTCGGTTTCATGTCGGAGGCGCCGAAGAGTATCCGGCCAAGCTCTGCGTTGAACTCCAGCAAATGCTGCGCTGCTACGCTCGGTTGGACAACGCCTTCTCGCAGCACCGTCATAGCGGATTTAAGCAGGTCTTGGAGACTGACGCCCACCACCGGATTGAGGGTCAGTATCTGCTCATCGACGGATTGTTCCGACATTGTTGCCTCCCCAGTGGGCCAATTGCACGACCACTAGTGTACTCCAGTGCTGGCCGTGGTCCGATCGGCGGCTGGTCGTCTCCTCGGGCCATCCCTGGCCAGATTCCAGTGTGGCTGCATGCTGCTGGTTGGTAAATTTTGCAAACGGGCCACGAGAGCGCTAGATTCGCTATCGTTCACCAACTGGAGAGAGATATGTTCGCATTCTGCCCGAACCCAGTCCGGTACATGGTCCGTATTTTGCTGATTCCTGGCGTGTTGCTGCCTTCGCTGGTTGCGGCTGGAGGGTTTCAGGGGGTCGTCAGCTCGGGCAGCGGTGAACCGGTTGCCGGTGCGATGGTGACATTTCGTTTTGGCATTCCCTTTCAGGAGCGCACCGTATTTACGGCCGATGACGGCAGCTATCAGGTCACCGGTCTGCCCGATGCCATCGAACATTTCATTCGGGTCCGGCGTATCGGCTGGCATGACGTGCGCCAGCACCAGGTGACCCGCGCCGCGGCTGAGACAAAAGATGCGGCGGAAAAAACGCTCGATTTCACGATGACGCGGCACACGGATCCCGCCGAGGTTGCCGCCCAACTGCCCGCGAATCACTGGTATGCGCTCGTGCTCGAGCAACTGACAGACGAAAACGATCGGGAGCAATTTGTCCGGCAGTGCACCTACTGTCACCAGCAGGGCAATTCCGCGACACGAATACAACGTGATCCCGCGGAGTGGCGCAAAGTTCTGGCGTTGATGGCACGCATGGGCGCGGGACTCGATGCGGATTTGCGTGAGCGGATCCCTGAACTGCTCAATACCGCTTACGATCCCGCAACCGCCGTACCGAAGCTGACACAGGGTTTCGGCGAGCCGGGATTTGCCCCACCACCGCCGCTGGAAGTGCGGCGTGCCGTGATCGATGAATTTCAGCTGGGTGGTCGTTCTTCGATGCAGCACGACATGGTGGTGCACCCCAGCGGTGACATCTACTCCGTGGATATGACCACAGATACGCTTTTCAGACTCGATCCGCGGGTGCCCGGCGGTAAGCGCCAGTGGTATCAGATTCCTTCCGAGGAAATTCCGCTGGGCGGTCGTGGCGGCTCCGGTGCGATGCTGCCCAACAGTGATATGCGCGTTGGTCCGCACTCTTTGCAGGTGGGCGGAGACGGTGCAATCTGGATCACTCTGGCCACCGGCAATCAACTGGCCAGATTCGATCCGGCCGATGAATCGTTTACGATCGAGGACCTGCCGGGTGGTATTTATCCACACACGCTGCGAATCGACGGCAAAGGCCGCGTCTGGTACACGATTGCGGTGTCCAATCACGTGGGCATGTACGATCCGGCGAGCGGCCGCCACGAAGTGCTGCGCGTGCCCGCACGCAGTTTTGGCGAAGAGGTTTTCTTGCGACTGCTGCCGGCGATGATGTGGCTCAGCCAATACGTTGATCTGTCAGGTGCGGTGGGCGAAGGTGGCAGTCTGCCGGTGCCCTATGGGATCGACATCGCGCCCGACGGTAAAGTCTGGTTCAGTCAATTGAACGCGCATCGTATCGGTTACATCGACCCGGATACCTTTGAAATTGAGATGATCGATACACCTTTTACCGCGCCGCGGCGCATGCGTTTCGACTCACTGGGCAATCTGTGGATCCCGGGCTTTTCCTCGAACATCCTCTCCAAATTTGATCCTGCCACCGGCGAGTTCGAAAACATCGAAATACCCATCGAACCGCTCGGCAGCGAAACGCCCTACGCGCTGAACGTGGATTGGACGACGGATACGGTTTGGATCTGTGGTACCAACAGCGACACGCTGATCCGCTATGAGACGCGCACGGGTGAGTTTACGATTTTCCCGATGCCGACCCAGGTGACCTATACCAGAGATATCGATTTTGCCGCCGATGGCGCCGTCTGGACATCCAATTCGAATGTACCCGCCTGGCAGATCGAAACCGGAATACCTCGTGTGATTCGACTGTATCCGGATGGTCTGCCGGCGCCGGAGTTGTTGACGGCGAATTGATCGCAGTGTACTGGCAATCAAGTGTTCGCCGTGGTGGCCTGAAAGATGAATGATACCTACAGGGGCGTCTGCCGGAAGCTGTGTGGTGTCTTGTTAGTCGCGTTGTCCGTTGGTTGCGATGACACGGATGCAGCTCGGCTCGACGCGGAACGTGCGCTGCTGCGACAAAGTTCTGAACTTGCGGAACTGCTCACGCTGGCTCAAGGCAATGAGATTACAGATGGCGAAGCTCTCGTCTTTCGATTGGCGTTTGGCGCGGAAGCCGATCTGGATCTCTATGTGACCGACCCGTTGCTCGAGACGGTTTACTTCGCCAACCATCGCTCTAAGACTGGCGGCGCAATAGTGCGCGACATTCGTTGTGATGACAGCGGGCCCCGGGTGGAGGAAGTTCGCTTCGAGCATCCTTATCCCGGCCGCTACCGGGTGGGGGTAGATAATCCAGAGCGCTGTGATGGTGAGCGTGCACCTGCCGCGTTTGCGGTATCGGTTGCGGGTGCCGGGGTTTCCCATCATGTGCGCGGCGCAGCGCCGGTAGAGCAGTTTCAACTGATTGTCCTGGAGTTTGAGCTGACTGAGGGCGCGGCTCGCGCGACTGAAGGAGTGCAACCATGAGCCCGTGGATCGTGGGTCAAAGACTGTTGCGCGTCGTGTGCATCATGCTGCCGGTGTTCTTTCTTCAACCCGCGGTCGTGCACGCGGGTGATGTGTCTGCCGGCGCCGCATTGTATGAGACGACGTGCATTTCGTGTCACGGCGAAGGCGGCGATGGCAACGGGGTGGCGGCGGATGATTTCGTACTCAAACCACGGCCATTTGCGCAAGCCGCGTTCAAGTTCGACACGGACGCGGATTGGGAAAGCGGCTCGGATGCCGATCTTATGAATGTCATCAAAAACGGCACTGCCGCCTACGGCGGCTCGGCCATGATGCCGCCCTGGTCAGGGCTTGCCGATTCGGATATCGAAAATCTGATTGCCTATATCAGATCGCTGGAAGCAGTTCGGTAACGCTGGATTTCTGGAAGCTCACTGGAACAGGACTCGCGGCTGCGCAGCCGGTCATCGCGTGGGCGCGCTCAGCGCTTCTTCGATGAGGTGGTCGTTGCCGTGGTTTGGCTGCTGCTCTGTGATCTCTCTTCTGAGTCGATGCAGGCTGCCGCGCAGTTCGTCCTGCGAAGTCGGCCGGGTGGCCAGACCGGGGTTCAGTTGGGGCAGTACAATGGGTCGTCCACACAATCCACAATCGCTGGGAAGTGGCGTATTGGCAATCGTCGGCGCGCTGGTTGACGGCCTGGCGAGATCGCGCAGCTGCATCTCGATGATGTGAGACCGGCTGTCTGCCGCGACTGCGGGCAGGCTCAGCAGTACGGTCAGCGACAGCAGGAGCAGACGGTTTTTTGCGTGGTTCATCACCTGGTAGCCATCGGCGTGTGGCTCACTGCCTCGTAGGTCATCGCGTTGTGGTACATCGCCTTGTGGCACATCGCCGGCACGCTGCGTGCGGTTTTCTGGAACTGTGAATCGTCTGCCGCACTGCCGATGTCGTCAAGCTTGATCTGCCGGTCAAATCCCGCAAGATGTGGGTCCTGTGGAAAAACGAGAAAGCGCATGGGCCGAAGTGACTGGCAGGTAAAGCGATTGGCGCCCGCCCTGGGTGCGGAAATCCGCGGCGCTGATCTCGCGGCACCCTCAGCCGAGGACATTGCCGATATCAAGGCCCTGTTGCTGGAAAACCTCGTGATCTTTTTTCCTGATCAGCACATCAGTGTAGATGAGCATGTAGAACTCGGCCGTCAGTTTGGACCGCTGGAAGGTCACCCTAACCTGAAAAATCCCTACACCCAGCATCCTGAACTCTTCGAACTCGCCGCGAGTCATGGGGGTGTTGCGGACGAATGGCACACGGACATCACCTTCCGCGAAGAACCCGCACTGATGTCCGTGCTGCACATGGTCAAATGTCCACCGAACGGCGGTGACACGATGTGGACGAGCCTGTATCTCGCTTACGAGGAACTTTCACCCCCGCTGCAGGAACTGTGTGACGGCCTGAGCGCATTGCATGACGCCCTGCCACACAACCATCCCGAGCAGATGGCCGTGCACCCGGTTGTCAGAGTGCATCCGGAAACCGGTCGCAAAGCGCTCTACGTGAATGAACATTTTACCCGCAGAATCGTTGAAATGAATGCCACCGAGAGCGATACCATCCTGCGGCATCTGACACGCTGGGTGAGCAATCCGCGCTTTACGGTTCGCTACCACTGGCAGGAGGGAACGATTGCCATGTGGGACAACCGCTGTACGCAACACTTTGTGCTGAACGATTTCGAAGGTGAACGTGTGATTCAGCGGGTAACGGTCATGGGAGACAAACCGGAAGGTTCGAGTCCACGCTGGGAACCCTGGATAAAGCCCGGCCGGCTGTCAGCCGCAAGTCGCCATGATCGCCAGCTTTACCAGTTTCTGACGAAGGACGCGAAGACGGCCTGACTCGCAGCTAGCGGCGTGTTTTTCAACACACTGCCAGCGAATCGCCACCCGTCTTTTCGGCTAACGCAGCCACTGCCCCAGCAGATGATGGAAATGGCGCAATTTGGTTTCCTGATAGCGTGCCAGAAAGATTTCATCGTATTGCGCAGCCATGAGGCCTGCTTGTACCTGCGGCAGATTGAAGGTGTCCTGGGTGAAAACTTTCGCCAGCAAGCCGAGTTCCGGTGCGTCGGTCCAGGGGTCATCCTCGCCGAGGAGGTGTAACGGCGCCGGGTCGGGTCGATCGCCGGCGAACGGACTCAGGTAGTAACACTCCATCAGTGATCTATCGAAGCGGTTCTGCCAGGGCCGGAAGCGGTAGACGATTCGGTTGTAGCCGCCCCAGGGATGAAAATTCGGAAAGAGCGTGTAGTAGATGCTGTCTGCCACCTCCGCGTCGGCAATAGGAACATCGTCGCCGACGATCGGCTGCAGGTCTGCTCTGGCAGCGGCGGCCATCATGGCGCGGGCGGTGGTTGATTCAGGCACTTTCGAATTGGGCGGATCATCCAACGCCCGCATGGTGATGGAGTCGAACATCTCCTGTTCACTTGGTGCCGAGCGCAGGTGGGGGCTGGGGGTGCCATTGGGAGTTATTGCACGGGAAAAATTATCCCAGGCGTCGTATTGAGAGTTTTCATCGCCAATTCCGGAGAGAATCTGCGGATGGGTCGTGAGGACGTGTAACGCTTCCATGAATGCTTCCTGACAGAGCTTCCAGTTGCATTTCATCACTTTGCCGACATGGGCTTCGATGTAACGATTCTCCGGTGACCAGGGTGCGAAGTGCGTCGGCAGATCGCCGATGAAGCTGGCGAGACTTGCAGCCTCCATATCCATGTTTACGAACACCCACCCGCCCCAGGTTTCTGCGCGTGCCGGCGTAAGGGTAAAATTTTTCCGATCGATATGGGGGAAATCCCACTCGGAAGTGACACCCCGTGATGAGCCGTCGATATTCCAGCTGAAGCCGTGAAACGGACAGATGAAGCTTGCTGCATGGCCGTCGAAATCAACCAGTTTTCTGCCGCGATGACGACAGACATTGTGGTGCGCGCGGATGCCCTGTTGCGTGCGTACGACAATGATCGAATGGTGACCAATCTCGTAGAGGGTGTAGTCGCCGACGTTTGGAATTTCTTCCTCGCGGCAGGCCATCTGCCATACCCGTGGCCAGAGATCGCGCATTTCAAGGTCGTAAAATGCCTGGGTGGTATAGCGCGTGACCGGCACGCTGGTGATCGGCACATCGAGTGGATTCTCCCAGGTTAGCGGTGCCGGTGGCGCCACGACGTCATTGGCAATCAGTTCCTGGTAGCTGATTCCGGCCGAGCGGGAGCGGGTGTCATCTGCCGTGGTGGCCATATTCTGGGTCTCCGTAAGTCAACGGCGCTTGCCACGCCCTCAACGGTTGTCGCGAATTCTCAGCGGTTCTTCCGCACGTTCAGCGGTTCTTCCGCACGTTCAGCGGTTCTTCCGCACGTTCAGCGGTTCTTCCGCACGTTGTCCGCCGCGGGCAGTTGCGGCCCGGCGATCCACAACAGCATGTGTGGGTCGGCCTGGCGCAGTTCGCCTGACAGATACTGCCCGTTGTAGCGGAATATCCCGCAGATACCGTTGTTTTCTACCTGCACGCTGCCATCTTCCAGCAATTCATAGGTGGCACCAGAGAGTGGGTGTTTGAGTATCGTCATAGATTAAACCGAGAAACCGTCACCTTTGACGGTTATTGTAACCGCTTTCGAGCCGCTGCCAAGGCTTGCACCGGCTGTAGGATGGGGGAATCTGGGATTCCCCTGAGAAATCTGAGATTCCGCTGAGATCGTGCGAAATTCCACTGCGGATTCCGCGTATTCTCTCAAAAGGTACACTCCGCGAGAGCCAACGCGTTTTC
>SMVA01185626.1_pt1 | contig 29691 bp, 37 predicted proteins | sample 2456451 | NCBI WGS metagenome assembly SMVA01 (sample SAMN11095933, study PRJNA526329) | marine sediment metagenome | biome: Marine sediment; feature: Surficial sediment; material: Deep marine sediment; isolation source: Hadal surficial sediment | place: Pacific Ocean | collected 2014-05 | depth... | reverse complement strand
TGACCGAAAAGGGTTCATTTGTAATCAATGGAGCAGAGCGAGTTATTGTGTCCCAGTTGCACAGATCACCGGGAGTGTTTTTTGCACAAAGTAAACACACAAACGGAACGAAACTTTATTCTGCCAGGATCATTCCTTTCAAGGGATCCTGGATAGAATTTGCGACAGACGTAAATAATGTCATGTACGCTTACATTGACAGGAAAAAGAAATTTCCTGTAACTACATTATTGAGGTCTATTGGATTTGGTACTGATAAAGATATCCTTGATCTATTTGGATTGTCTGAGGAGATCGAAGCAACTAAAGCCAAACTAAAAAAAGTAGTCGATAGAAAATTAGCTGCAAGGGTATTACGCACCTGGACTGAAGATTTTGTTGATGAAGACACAGGAGAAGTTGTTTCCATTGACCGAAACGAGGTCATTCTCGAGCGTGATCATGTTCTAACTACAGACGATATTGAAACAATACTTGAATCTGGTACCAAGTCTATCATCTTGCACAAAACCGATGTAAATGTTACTGACTACCAGATCATTTTCAATACGCTGGCTAAAGATACTTCAAACTCTGAAAAAGAGGCTGTAGAAACCATTTACAGGCAATTAAGAAATACGGAAGCTCCTGATGAGCAAACCGCACGTGACATTATTCAAAGCTTGTTCTTTAGTGAAAAACGCTATGATCTGGGAGAGGTTGGAAGATACAGGATCAACAAAAAGCTGGGTTTAGATGTTGATTCTACTCGAAGAGTTCTCACTACTGAAGACATTATTCTGATTGTAAAATATCTGATTGGATTAATTAATTCAAAAGCTGTGGTGGATGATATCGACCACTTGTCTAACAGAAGGGTAAGAACAGTAGGAGAGCAATTGTACACTCAATTTGGTATTGGTCTTGCCCGAATGGCGCGAACCATCAAAGAGCGTATGAATGTTCGGGACAATGAAGAGTTTAAACCGGTTGATTTGATTAACGCACGAACTCTGTCATCAGTTATAAACTCCTTTTTTGGTACAAATCAACTTTCTCAGTTTATGGATCAGACCAATCCTTTGGCTGAAATTACCCATAAGCGTAGAATGTCAGCGCTGGGACCTGGAGGATTGTCGCGAGAGCGAGCTGGATTTGAAGTTCGTGATGTGCACTATACACATTACGGTAGACTGTGTACTATTGAGACTCCAGAAGGTCCTAATATTGGATTAATCTCCTCGCTTAGCGTTCATGCAAAAGTGAACTCCATGGGATTCATTGAGACACCATACCGTAAGGTGGCCAATGGAAAAGTAAATATGAGTTCAGATGTGGTGTATCTTACAGCTGAAGAAGAAGATACATTTAATATTGCCCAGGCAAATGCTCCGTTAACAGATAAAGGAATCTTTGTTAATGACAAGGTAAAAGCAAGGTATGAGGGTGATTTCCCTGTTGTAGAGGCTGATAAGGTTTCTTATATGGACATTGCTCCTAATCAAATCGTTTCAGTAGCCGCATCTATGATTCCATTCCTGGAGCACGATGATGCAAACCGTGCACTTATGGGATCCAACATGCAGCGTCAGGCGGTTCCATTGTTAAAACCACAAGCACCAATTGTTGGTACCGGACTTGAAACGCGTGTAGCATTGGATTCCAGATCGTTGATCAGAGCCGAGGAAAATGGTGTTGTACAATATGTAGATGCTACTAAAATTATTATCCATTATAACCTTTCAGATGACGATCTTATGATAGGTTTCGATAATGAAGTAAAGACATATAATTTGATAAAATTCAGGCGGACTAATCAGGACACCTGTATAAATCTTAAACCGACCGTTCTTAAAGGTGATAAGGTGGTGAAAGGCCAGCATTTATGCGAGGGCTACGCGACCGAGGATGGAGAATTGGCGCTCGGACGAAACTTGATGGTGGCATTTATGCCATGGCAAGGTTACAATTTTGAGGATGCCATTGTAATTTCTGAACGAGTAGTTAGAGAGGATATTTTCACTTCAATTCATATTGATGAATTTGAGCTTGAGGTTCGTGATACTAAACGTGGAGAAGAAGAGTTAACCTCTGAAATTCCGAATGTGAGTGAGGAAGCAATTAAAAATCTTGACGAAAATGGAATTATTCGAATAGGAGCGGATGTAACCGAAGGAGATATCATGATTGGTAAGATCACTCCTAAAGGGGAATCAGATCCAACTCCTGAAGAGAAACTTTTAAGAGCAATATTTGGTGATAAAGCGGGTGATGTGAAAGATGCTTCTCTGAAAGCTTCGCCATCATTGAAAGGTGTTGTAATTGATACCAAATTATTCAGCAGGCCTAAGAAGGATAAAGATTTAAGGGCCAAATCAAAGAAGGATGTTGTGACTCTTAAAGCGAGATATAGCAAGGACCTCCTTGAAGTTCGCACAACGATGATTGAGAAATTCAGCCAACTTCTAAGCGGTAAGAAGAGCGAAAGTGTGAAACATAAATTTGGCGAGGAACTCATCAGCAAAGGAGTTAAGTTCACCGCGAAAGTCATCGAGGAGAATCTTTTCCCTGAAAAAAACATTTACAGGGATGAAAGTAATTACAATGTTCAGGAAGAGGTTAATCTGATTTCAGATGTAAATCTGGATAACTGGACATCAGATCCGCACACCAATGAATTGATAGTACGATTAGTTAAAAACTACATGAATGCTCGTAATGAGCTAACCAGTGAGTTTAAACGTGCAAAGTTTACCCATGAGGTTGGCGATGAATTACCGGCTGGAATTATGCAGCTTGCAAAAGTATACGTTGCTAAAAAGCGTAAACTTAAAGTTGGTGATAAAATGGCTGGACGTCACGGAAACAAAGGTGTAGTCGCCAAGATAGTACGTGAGGAAGATATGCCTTTCATGGAGGATGGAACTCCTGTGGATATAGTATTAAATCCGCTTGGTGTACCTTCCAGAATGAATATAGGACAGATTTACGAAACTGTACTTGGATGGGCAGGATTCAAACTTGGAAGAAAATATTCAACACCAATTTTTGATGGTGCTTCTATTGAGCAGGTGGCTGCTGAACTGGATGAAGCAGGCCTTCCATCCTTTGGCCGGACTCATTTGTATGATGGTTTAACTGGAAATCAGTTTGATCAGAAGATTACGGTAGGCGTGATTTATATGCTGAAACTGGGTCACCTGGTGGATGATAAAATGCATGCCAGATCAATTGGACCATACTCATTAATTACTCAGCAGCCATTGGGTGGAAAAGCCCAGTTTGGAGGCCAGCGTTTTGGTGAGATGGAAGTTTGGGCATTGGAAGCATTTGGTGCTGCCAACGTATTACAGGAAATTTTAACTATCAAATCAGATGATGTGATTGGTAGGGCAAAAGCATATGAAGCCATTGTAAAAGGTGAGAATATGAACAAGCCAAATATTCCTGAGTCATTTAATGTATTGGTTCACGAATTACGTGGATTAGCACTGGAAATAACACTGGAATAAAGTTTTGACCAAATTGTAGGGTTAATTAAAGATTGATTATGTCATTCAGAAAAAATAAAAAAATCAACACTGACTTTTCAACAGTCACAATAAGTTTAGCCTCCCCAGAATCAATTCTGGAGAGCTCACATGGTGAAGTTACTGCACCCGAAACGATCAATTACAGAACTTATAAACCTGAAATGGGTGGATTGTTTTGTGAGCGAATATTCGGACCGGTAAAAGACTGGGAATGTCATTGTGGTAAATATAAGCGAATCCGTTACAAAGGTATTATCTGTGACAGATGTGGAGTGGAAGTTACCGAAAAGAAAGTACGTCGCGAGCGAATGGGTCACGTAGAACTTGTAGTTCCTGTTGCACATATTTGGTACTTTAAGTCTCTTCCTAATAAAATCGGATACTTACTCGGCCTTCCTACAAAGAAGCTTGATATGATCATATACTATGAAAGGTATGTGGTGATTCAGTCTGGAATTGTGGAAGAAGAAGGTGTAAATAAAATGGACTTCCTTACAGAAGATGAGTATCTGGACATTCTGGATAAACTTCCAAGGGAAAACCAGGGGTTAGATGATGATGATCCAAACAAGTTCATTGCAAAGATGGGTGCTGAAGGATTGGAAATGCTCCTTGCCCGAACAGATCTGGATGGACTATCTTATTCACTTCGTCACCAGGCAGCAACCGATACATCTCAGCAACGTAAAGCTGAAGCGCTGAAACGACTGAAAGTGGTTGAAGCTTTCAGGGATGCAAGGACCCGCATTGAGAATCGCCCGGAATGGATGATTATCAGAATGGTACCGGTTATTCCTCCTGAACTTCGCCCGTTAGTTCCATTGGATGGTGGAAGATTTGCAACGTCTGATTTAAATGATTTATACCGAAGAGTAATTATCAGGAACAACAGGTTGAAGAGATTGATGGACATCAAAGCACCTGAAGTTATCCTGAGGAACGAGAAACGAATGCTTCAGGAAGCTGTGGATTCGTTGTTTGATAACTCGCGAAAAGTAAATGCTGTTCGGGCAGATGGCAACAGAGCACTTAAATCATTAAGTGACATGCTGAAAGGGAAACAAGGTCGTTTCCGTCAAAACTTACTTGGTAAGCGTGTTGACTACTCTGGCCGATCTGTAATTGTAGTAGGTCCGGAATTGAAATTGCATGAATGCGGTCTTCCGAAGGATATGGCTGCCGAATTGTTTAAACCATTCATCATTCGAAAATTAATCGAAAGAGGAATTGTAAAAACTGTAAAATCTGCAAAGAAGATTGTAGATAGAAAAGATCCTGTAGTTTGGGATATTCTTGAGAATGTATTGAAAGGGCACCCCGTACTTCTTAACCGGGCACCAACACTGCACAGACTCGGGATACAGGCTTTCCAACCCAAGCTGATAGAGGGTAAAGCTATTCAGATTCATCCTTTGGTGACAACAGCATTTAATGCTGACTTCGATGGTGACCAAATGGCTGTTCATGTTCCATTAGGACATGCAGCTATACTGGAAGCGTCTGTATTAATGCTTTCTTCACATAATATTCTAAATCCGGCAAATGGCGCTCCTATCACTGTGCCTTCTCAGGATATGGTATTAGGTCTTTACTATATTACTAAAGGTCGAAAAGGTGATGCTGGTGAAGGTATGATCTTCTATAGTCTGGAAGAGGTTGTTATTGCATTGGAAAATGGAATTATTTCTAAACATGCTCACATCAAAGTGAGAACAAAAATTAGAAATGAGGAAGGAGAATTAGAATCCAAAATTATTGATACAGTTGCCGGCCGGGTGTTATTCAATCAACATGTTCCTGAAGAAGTTGGGTACAGGGATGAATTGTTAACAAAGAAGAAACTCCAGACAATCATTGGTGATATTTTTAAAATCAGTGGAATGGCGAGAACTGCTCTATTCCTTGATGATATAAAGACACTTGGCTTCATGTCAGCATTCAATGGAGGTCTTTCAATGGGTCTTGACGATGTTCAGATTCCCGAATCGAAGGATAAAATGATTGTGAAGGCAAAAGAAGAAGTTGATGCCGTTTGGAACAACTACTTCATGGGATTGATTACTGATAATGAACGATACAACCAGGTAATTGATATCTGGACTCGAATTAATTCTCAGTTGACGAATGAATTAATGACTCAGTTGGAGGAAGATCAACAAGGATTTAATGCTATTTACATGATGATGCACTCAGGAGCAAGGGGTTCCAGGGAGCAAATCCGACAATTAGGTGGTATGAGAGGATTGATGGCCAAGCCACAGAAAAACCTTGCTGGATCTGTTGGAGCAATTATTGAAAATCCTATTCTTTCAAACTTTAAAGAAGGATTGGACGTAATTGAATATTTTATTTCCACTCATGGTGCGCGTAAAGGATTGGCTGATACAGCTTTGAAAACTGCGGATGCTGGTTATCTGACCAGACGACTGGTTGATGTTGCTCAGGATCTTGTCATCAGTGAGGATGATTGCGGTACACTACGTGGATTGCGGGTAACAGCACTCAAGGATAATGAAGATATTATTGAGCCGCTTTCTGAAAGAATTTTAGGAAGGGTTTCTGTTCATGATGTATATGATCCTATTACCGAAGAATTAATACTTAATGCAGGTGACCAGATCACTGAAGAAATTGCAAAACAAATTTCTGAAACTTCAATTGAAGAAGTGGAGGTAAGATCTTTGTTAACTTGTGAAACAAAACGTGGGGGTTGTGCAAAATGTTACGGACGTAATCTTGCAAGCGGTCGAATGGTTGAAGTAGGGGAAGCTGTTGGTGTTATCGCTGCGCAATCAATTGGTGAGCCGGGAACGCAGCTTACATTAAGAACATTCCATGTAGGAGGTACAGCTTCAAATATAACGGTTGATGCCCAGGTTAGATCAAAATTTGATGGGGTAGTTGAGTTTGAGGAGCTTCGAACCATCAAAACCACGAATTCGGATAAAGAGAAAGTTACTCTTGTAATGGGAAGATCTGGTGAGATAAAGGTTGTTGATCCGAATTCAAAGAAAGTATTGACTACTAACCATGTTCCATATGGAGCATTTATGAAAGTAAAGGTAGGATCAAAAGTAAAGAAAGGAGATGAGCTATGTTTCTGGGATCCTTACAATGCAGTGATACTTTCAGAATTTGAAGGTAAAATTGAATTTGAATCTATCGAAGAGAACATTACATATCACGAGGAGTTTGATGAGCAAACAGGACACCGTGAAAAAGTGATCATCGACAGCAAGGATAAGAAGAAAAACCCTGCTCTGATCGTGAAGGGGAAAGGTGATAAGACAAAAGGATACAATATTCCCGTTGGCGCTCACCTTGCAGTGGAAGAAGGAGACAAAATTGTAGCCGGGCAAGTGCTTGTTAAAATTCCTAGAATGATAGGTAAATCCCGGGATATCACCGGAGGTCTGCCACGGGTTACTGAGCTATTTGAGGCTCGAAATCCTTCAAATCCAGCAGTAGTTTCCGAGATTGACGGTGTAGTTACTTACGGAGGTATTAAGAGAGGTAATCGTGAGGTATTTATTGAATCCAAGGATGGAGTCAAGAAGAGATACCTGGTATCATTATCAAAACATATCCTGGTACAAGACAACGATTTTGTAAAGGCGGGGATGGCACTTTCAGATGGAGCCATCACTCCGGCGGATATTCTTTCTATCAACGGTCCTACTGCCGTTCAGGAATATTTAGTGAATGAAATTCAGGAAGTTTACAGACTCCAGGGTGTGAAGATAAATGATAAGCACATTGAAGGCATTGTGAGTCAAATGATGCAAAAAGTGCATGTAATCGAGCCTGGCGACACATTGTTTCTGACAAATCAAATGGTTGATCGTTTCATCTTCAGAGAAGAAAATGATAAGATTCTTGATATGAAAGTTGTAATTGATTCAGGAGAATCTGTGAATCTGAAAACTGGACAGATTATTACGACTCGACAATTGAGAGATGAAAATTCAAGCCTTAAACGTCGTGATATGAAAGCTGTTGAGGTTAGAGATGCAGAACCTGCAGTTTCAAAACCTACTTTGCAAGGAATTACACAGGCTTCGCTAGGTACAGAGAGTTTCATTTCTGCTGCTTCCTTCCAGGAAACAACGAAAGTATTAAGTGAAGCTTCTATTCGGGGTAAGAGAGATTACCTGAATGGATTGAAAGAGAATGTAATTGTAGGACATTTAATTCCTGCCGGTACAGGTATAGAAGATTACCGGAACATGTATGTTGCAAATCAGGAAGAATATGAAAGCCTGCTTGCACGAAAAGAGGAATTTCAAAGATCCAAAGAGGAAAGTCAAGATATAATTGCTGAATAAAATAATATGGCAGACGAGAAAAAGAATGTTAAAGAGAATCAGATAAACATTGAGTTGTCTGAAGAAATTGCTGAAGGAGTATATTCAAATCTGGCAATGATCGCACATTCAAATAGCGAATTTGTCATTGATTTTATTCGGCTTATGCCAGGAGTGCCAAAGGCGAAGGTGAAATCAAGAATTGTGATTACTCCTGAACATGCAAAGCGTCTTCTTTCGGCTCTTCATGATAACATCCAAAAGTATGAGGAGAATTTTGGGCCCATCAAGAAAACAGCTGATGCCCCAAAATTTCCAATAAATTTTGGCGGAGCAATAGGGGAAGCTTAACAATTAAAAGTCATTGAAGAATAGGATACGAATTGTCATTGATAATCTTTGTATCCTATTTTTGTATTTAATACCTTTGCAGTCCGAAATTTTGAAAGGCCAGTAAAAATAAAATCGAGATAGAATGCCTACAATACAACAATTAGTACGAAAGGGTCGTAAAAAACTTACTTCAAAATCAAAGTCTCCAGCGCTGGATTCTTGTCCGCAACGAAGGGGAGTTTGTACAAGGGTTTATACCACAACACCCAAAAAACCAAACTCGGCAATGCGAAAGGTTGCCAGGGTGCGTTTGACAAATGGCAAAGAGGTAAATGCCTATATTCCCGGGGAAGGTCATAATCTTCAGGAACACTCAATTGTATTGATAAGAGGTGGTCGGGTGAAGGATTTGCCAGGTGTAAGATATCATATTATCCGTGGTGCACTTGACACAGCAGGAGTAAGTGGCAGAACACAACGTCGTTCTAAATACGGAGCAAAAAGACCAAAGAAATAATTTGAAATATAACGAAGAATGAGAAAATCAAAACCCAAGAAACGGTATATTCTTCCTGATCCGAAGTTTAATGACACTTTAGTTACCAGGTTTGTAAATAATCTGATGTTTGGAGGGAAGAAGAGTATTGCCTATTCTATTTTCTATGATGCAGTAGCAATTGTAGAAGAACGTATTGGCGAGAATGGACTTGAAACTTGGAAGAAGGCGTTAAGTAATGTTACTCCTTCTGTTGAGGTTAAGAGTAGAAGAGTTGGTGGAGCTACATTTCAAGTGCCTCTTGAAGTGCGGCCAGATCGGAAAATTTCGCTAGGTATGAAATGGATGATCCGTTTTGCAAGATTACGTGGTGAAAAAACTATGAAAGAAAAGCTGGCTGGAGAAATTGTTGCTGCTTCAAAAGGTGAAGGTGCCGCAGTGAAGAAAAAGGACGATACCCACAGAATGGCTGATGCAAACAAAGCATTTTCACATTTTAGACTTTAATTAGTAATGGGCAAGAATTTAAAACAGCTTAGAAACATCGGTATCATGGCGCATATCGATGCCGGTAAAACAACCACCACAGAGCGGATTCTTTATTATACAGGACTCAGTCATAAAATCGGAGAGGTGCATGATGGTGCCGCTACTATGGATTGGATGGAGCAAGAACAAGAGCGTGGAATTACAATAACATCCGCCGCAACTACTACTTCATGGAAATATCCCACCGAGCAAGGGAAAGCAATCGATGCCACAGAGGAGTATGATATCAATATTATTGATACTCCTGGTCACGTTGACTTTACAGTTGAAGTTGAACGCTCTCTTCGTGTTTTAGACGGTGCCGTTGCATTGTTTTGTGCGGTTTCAGGTGTGGAGCCTCAATCAGAGACTGTATGGAGACAAGCAGATAAATACAATGTACCCAGGATTTGTTTTGTTAACAAAATGGACAGGTCCGGTGCTGATTTTTTTAATGTTGTAAGTGAAATAAAAGCAAAATTGGGTGCGAACCCAGTACCGCTTCAGATTCCTATTGGAGCTGAGGAAGATTTTGAAGGAGTTGTTGACCTGATAACGAATAAAGCTATCGTTTGGAACGATGAAGATATGGGGATGACCTATAAAGAGATTCCTATTCCAGAGGATTTGAAGGACGAAGTAGATGAGTGGAGACAGAAACTTATTGAAAGCGTAGCAGAATACGACGATGCAATATTGGAGAAATTTTTTGAAGATCCTGATTCGATTACCAGTGATGAGATACTGGCTGCCATTCGAGAAGCAGTAATTGATATGTCATTCTCTCCTGTATTACTTGGATCTGCTTTCAAAAACAAAGGAGTTCAGGCTGTTCTTGATGCAGTATGTGCATTTCTGCCTTCACCATTGGATTTACCCCCGGTAACAGGTTTGAATCCGGATACGGATAAACAGGAGGTGAGGAAGCCTGATGTTTCTGAACCATTTTCAGCGCTTGCTTTTAAAATTGCTACAGATCCATTTGTTGGCCGTCTGTGTTTTTTCAGGGTATATTCCGGGAAATTGGATGCTGGCTCATATATATACAACATGCGAACCGGCAAAAAAGAAAGAATTTCTCGTCTTATGCAGATGCATTCGAACAAACAAAATCCCATTGGTGTTGTTGAGGCAGGCGACATCGCAGCAGGTGTAGGTTTTAAAGATATTAAAACGGGAGACACGTTGGTGAACGAAAAGAACAAGATTGTTCTTGAATCAATGACATTCCCTGAGCCGGTAATCGGATATGCGATTGAACCAAAAACACAAGCAGATGTTGATAAGCTAGGAATAGCAATATCAAAATTGGTGGAAGAGGATCCAACTTTACGGGTAAATACGGAAGAAGAAACAGGACAGACGATATTAAGAGGTATGGGTGAACTTCACCTTGAAATTATTATTGATCGTTTGAAACGAGAATTTAAAGTTGAAATAAACCAGGGTGCACCACAGGTAGCCTATAAAGAGGCCATTTCTTTATTGATTGATCATAAAGAGGTGTATAAAAAGCAATCAGGTGGTAGAGGAAAGTTTGCAGATATCGTATTTGAGATTGGGCCCCGGAAAGATGGAAAAGAAGGACTTGATTTTGTAAACAAGATTGTTGGAGGTGTAATTCCAAAAGAATTTATTCCATCTGTTGAAAAAGGATTTATTCAGGCCATGAAAAATGGACCTTTGGCAGGATATCCAGTGGATTCCTTGTATGTTAAGTTATACCACGGTTCTTTCCATGATGTGGATTCTGACTCATTATCATTTGAGTTAGCGGCACGTATTGGATTCAGGGAAGCTGCTAAGAAAGCTAAGCCGGTTTTGATGGAGCCAATCATGTCCGTAGAAGTTGTTACTCCGGAAGAGTATACTGGTCCTGTAAATGGTGACTTGAATAAAAGAAGGGGTATCATGAAAGGAATGGATTCCAAGGGTGGTGCTCAAATCCTGAAAGCTCATGTACCATTGTCAGAATTGTTCGGTTATGTAACTGATTTGCGAACCATTACTTCCGGTCGTGCATCAGCTTCATTGACCTTTGCACATTATGACAAAGTACCCAAGCTATTGGCTGAAGAAATTATAGATAAAGTTAAAGGTGCTCCAGTGAGCTAATCACATAAAATTATGACTCAGAAAATTAGAATTAAACTCAAATCTTACGACCATAATTTGGTAGATAAGTCTTCTGAAAAAATTGTACGTGCTGTCAAATCTACAGGTGCAGTTGTGAGCGGTCCAATTCCTTTACCAACGATTAAGGAAAAATTTACCGTTTTGAGGTCACCCCACGTAAATAAGAAGTCAAGAGAGCAATTTCAAATTTGTACTTATAAAAGATTGGTGGATATTTATTCCAACAGTGCAAAGACCGTTGATGCTCTTATGAAGCTTGAATTACCAAGCGGAGTGGACGTAGAGATTAAAGTATAGTCTCTTGTTATAGAATATTTATTAAAGAACCAATAAGCCGTATTTTGTTGGTTCTTTTTTATGCTGAGAAATTGATGGTAAAAATTAAAGCCGACCTTTGGCAAGAAAATTTTATTTAACTATCTTTGCAGTCCTTTGCGGAAAAGACTGCCAATTTTTAGCTAAAAAGCCGCATTTTGAAGACTAAAAGCAATGTCTGGAATAGTAGGAAAAAAAATAGGAATGACCAGTATATTCGGTGCCGATGGACGAAACGTTCCATGCACATTAGTGGAAGCTGGTCCTTGTGTGATTACGCAAGTAAAAAATAGCGAAACGGACGGCTATAGAGCGGTGCAATTAGCATTTGGTGAGCGCAAAGAAAAGCGTACATCAAAAGCTATGAAAGGCCACTTTGATAAGGCCGGAACTACCCCTAAAAGGGTAGTACGGGAATTTCGGAATTTTCGGGTAGAATTTGAAAATGAGATTCAGCTAGGGCAGGAAATCCGAGTTGGTGATGTTTTTGCAGAAGGCGATTACGTTGATGCAATCGGTACATCAAAAGGTAAAGGTTTCCAGGGTGTTGTTAAACGTCATGGATTCCATGGTGTTGGACAGGCAACACACGGTCAGCATAACAGGTTGAGGGCACCAGGTTCAATTGGTGGTGCATCCTATCCTGCGCGCGTTTTTAAAGGAATGAGAATGGCTGGACAAACAGGCAGCAATCGGGTAAAAATGACTAATCTGAGAATTATGAAAATATATCCCGAAGAAAACCTGGTATTAGTAAGTGGCTCCATTCCAGGCCCCAAGAACTCAACGGTAATTTTAGAGAAGTAGAAAGATGAATATTGCTGTAATAAAAAGTACGGGAGAAGATACTGGAAGGAAGGTAAAACTGAATAAAGATATTTTCGAAATTGAGCCTAACGATCACGCTATCTATCTTGATGTCAAACAATACCTGGCAAATCAAAGGCAAGGTACGCACAAATCTAAGGAGCGAGCTGATATCACAGGATCTACCCGTAAGATTAAAAGACAAAAAGGTACCGGAACTGCAAGAGCAGGAAGTATAAAGTCCCCAATTTTTCGTGGCGGGGGTCGTGCATTTGGACCCAGACCCAGAGACTATTCATTTAAACTGAATAAGAAGCAAAAAGAGTTGGCTCGTAAATCTGCGCTTTCTTATAAAGCAAAAGATAAAAGTATTTCCATAGTAGAGGATTTCAATTTCGAGTCGCCAAAAACCAAGGAATATAAAGGAATGCTTGATGTGATGTCTCTTGGAGACAAGAAAACATTGTTAGTACTCCCTGCAAACAATGACAATATTTATTTGTCAAGCAGAAATATCAAGAAAACAAAGGTGATCACAGCAGATAATCTTACTACGTACGACGTAGTAAATGCAGATAACCTGATGTTATTGGAAAGCTCTGTTGAAAAAATCGAACAACTATTGACAGTAAAGAAATGAGTGTATTAATTAAACCACTGATTACTGAAAAAGCTTCCTCTCTAAATGAAAAGGGAAAGTATGGATTTGTTGTCCAGAAAACCGCCAACAAAGTAGAGATTAAAAAGGAAGTGGAACAGTTGTATGGTGTAACAGTTGAGAGTGTGAATACCATGATATATCAAGGGAAAGCGAAATCCAAGTATGCCAAATCGAAAGTAATTAAAGGAAGAACCTCTGCATTTAAAAAAGCGATTATTACCGTTGCTGACGGTGAAGTAATTGATTTTTATAGCGGTGTGTAAATATTAAAAGATGGCTGTAAAGAAACTAAGACCAACCACGCCCGGCCAACGATTTAGAGTCGCGCCCGCGTTTGACGAGATCACCAAGTCGACGCCTGAAAAAGCCTTGCTCTCAACGAAAAAAAGAACAGGAGGGCGAAATAACCAGGGACGAATGACAATGCGTTACCTTGGCGGAGGTCATAAAAAGAGATATAGAATAATAGATTTCAAGCGTACAAAGCGCGATGTACCGGCGACGGTGAAGTCAATTGAGTATGATCCAAACAGATCAGCTCGGATCGCTTTACTTTATTATGCAGATGGTGAAAAGTCATACATCATTGCACCTGATGGGTTAAAAGTTGAGCAGCAGGTAATAGCAGGAGAGAAAGTAGCACCGGAAGTTGGTAATTCATTGCCTTTGAGCAGTATTCCTTTGGGTACCATTATACACAACATTGAGCTTAAACCAGGAAGAGGCGGAGCAATGGCAAGAAGCGCCGGAGCATATGCTCAGTTACTTGCACGTGATGGAAAATATGCAACTGTAAAGCTTCCTTCCGGAGAAATGCGCATGGTGCTTGTAACATGCTACGCTACAATAGGATCGGCTTCTAATTCAGATCACATGAATGTGAATCTTGGGAAAGCCGGACGTAATCGATGGTTAGGAAGGCGCCCAAGAGTGCGGGGAGTAGCAATGAATCCTGTTGATCATCCCATGGGTGGTGGTGAAGGACGTGCGTCAGGTGGACACCCTCGATCAAGAAACGGAATAATTGCAAAAGGATTCAAAACCAGGTCGAAGAAAAAATATTCGGATAGGTTAATTTTAAGTAAACGTAAATAAAAATGGCTAGATCACTTAAAAAGGGACCCTACATAGATTTTCGATTAGAAAAAAAGGTAGACAATATGGCGGAGTCCGGAAAGAAGTCTGTGATCAAGACTTGGTCCAGGAGATCTATGATCTCACCGGATTTTGTCGGTCATACATTTGCGGTTCATAACGGAAATAAATTTATTCCGGTATACGTAACAGAAAATATGGTAGGTCACAAACTTGGAGAGTTTGCTCCTACACGGACATATAGAGGTCACGTTGGTAAAAAAGATAAAGGCAATCGATAGATGATGGAGGCAATAGCTAAGTTAAAAAATGTGCCTACCTCACCTCGAAAAATGAGGTTGGTGGCTGATATGATTCGAGGAGAAAAAGTCAGCAGGGCATTGAATATTTTGAAGTTTGAGCCAAAAGTTGGCGCAGAAAGACTCGAAAAATTGTTGCTTTCTGCCATTTCCAATTGGCAGAACTCAAATGAGGATGCAAGTCTGGAAGATGCTGATTTGTATATAAAATCGATCCAGGTAGATAGCGGTCGAATGTTAAAGAGATTACGACCCGCTCCACAGGGCAGGGCCCACAGGATTAGAAAAAGATCTAATCATGTAACAATGGTTATCGCAAGCAATCAAGTTGTGGAAACCGAAATTTTAGAAGATTCAAAAAACGAAGAGAAATAATGGGACAAAAAGTAAATCCTATAGGATTTCGACTTGGAATTATCAGGGGATGGGATTCAAGCTGGTATGGTGGTGATTCCTTTGCTGAAAAACTTGTTGAGGATTTTAAAATCCGAAAATACATTGTTGCCAGAATACCTAAGGGGGGGATTTCCAAGGTTATCATTGAGCGAACACTTAAGAGAATAACGATTACAGTACACACGGCTCGCCCTGGCGTTGTAATTGGTAAAGGTGGCTCTGAGGTAGATCGTATCAAGGAAGAGTTAAAGAAAATTACTGGAAAAGATGTTCAAATCAACATCTTCGAAATTAAACGACCCGAACTTGATGCTAAACTTGTTGGTCAATCTGTTGCCCAGCAATTGGAGGCAAGAATCTCTTATCGAAGAGCGATGAAGCAGGCAATTGCTTCTGCGGTACGAGTTGGAGCACAAGGGATCAAAATAAAGGTTTCAGGCCGTTTAGGTGGAGCTGAAATGGCTCGTACTGAGCAATACAAAGAAGGTAGAATTCCTTTACACACACTTCGTGCAGATATTGATTACGCAGTTTCCGAAGCGCATACTGTGTATGGCAAGATTGGGATCAAAGTTTGGATTTTTAAAGGAGAAGTTTACGGTAAGAGAGATTTATCTCCCAACGTAGGTGTGGCAAGTAATGCTCCGGGTGGTAATCGTAGAGGCAGAGGCGGAGATAACCAGCGTGGAGGCAGAGATAAAGGAAGACGCAGGTAGTAGTTTTTGAGAGAAAAGAAAGATGTTACAACCAAAAAGAACAAAATTTAGAAAGAAGCAAAAGGGAAGAATAAAAGGGATGGCCCAGAGAGGTCACACCATTGCATTTGGATCCTTTGCTATAAAATCCCTGGAAGGTGGTTGGATTACGTCCAGACAAATTGAAGCTGCCCGTATTGCTGTGACAAGGGCAATGAAACGACAAGGGCAGGTTTGGATTAGAATTTTTCCGGACAAGCCTATAACCAAAAAGCCGGCAGAAGTAAGAATGGGTAAAGGAAAAGGAGCTCCGGAATATTGGGTAGCTGTTGTTCGTCCCGGTACAATATTATTTGAAGCAGGTGGTGTTACAAGAGAGGTTGCTAAAGAAGCTTTAAGATTAGCCGAACAAAAACTGCCTATCAGTACAAAATTTACTGTTCGTAAAGATTATATAGGCGACTAGGAATATGAAAAATTCAGAAATAAGAGCTTTAACTGTTGAAGAGTTAAAATCAAAAATAAACGGCGAGAAAGAAAGTTTGCAAAAGATAAAGTTTGCTCATGCAGTTTCTCCAATTGAAAACCCAATGAAAATCAAGGAAGCAAGAAAATTGATCGCCAGATTGAACACTGCTCTGAGAACAAAAGAAATTGAAAACGCTTAATCTGATGGAGCAAGGAAATTTAAGAAAAGAAAGAGTAGGATTGGTTGTCAGTAATAAAATGGATAAATCAATCTCAGTGCTGGTTACTAGAAGAGTAAAACACAAGGTTTACTGAAAATTCATGACCAAGACAAAGAAGTTTATGGCCCATGATGAAAAAAATGATTGTGGTATAGGGGACACTGTTAAGATTACGGAGACCCGGCCTTTAAGTAAACAGAAACGGTGGAGATTGTTAGAAATAATTGAGAGGGCTAAGTAATGATACAACAAGAGTCTAAACTAAATGTTGCAGATAACAGCGGTGCAAAGGAAGTACTTTGTATACGTGTGCTTGGAGGCACAGGCAAAAGGTATGCATCCTTGGGTGATACGATTGTGGTTACTGTAAAATCTGCGCTTTCTTCCAGCAGTATGAAGAAAGGAACTGTGTCAAAAGCAGTTGTTGTCAGGACAAAGAAAGAGGTCCGGCGAAAAGATGGTTCGTATATTAAATTCGAAGATAATGCCGCTGTTTTACTTGCTCAAAATGATGAACCAAGAGGAACACGAATATTTGGCCCTGTAGCGAGAGAGCTTCGTGAAAAAAAGTATATGAAAATTATTTCATTGGCACCAGAAGTATTGTAAGAAATGGAAAGGAAATTCAATAAGCGACAAAAACTTCACATCAAAAAGGATGACATGATAAAAGTAATTTCTGGTAACCACAGAGGGAAATCAGGAAAAGTACTGGAAGTCATTTCAGACAAGAAAAGGGCAATTGTCGAAGGTGTGAATATGGTTACAAAGCACATCAAACCTTCGGCTGCAAAACCTGAAGGAGGAATTGAAAAAACTGAGGCTGGGATTCATATTAGTAATTTGATGCTGGTTGATCCGGCTACAGGTGAAACAACCCGTACCGGAAGAAGACGTGATGATGACGGAAAGATTAAAAGGTACTCAAAGAAAACCGGAGAATATATTAAGTAATGGCTATTCCTAGACTAAAAGAAAAATACAAAGCTGAGATTATTCCTTCCCTGAAAGAAAAATTTCAGTACAAGTCTGTAATGCAGGTTCCTAAAGTTTCAAAAATCAGCATCAATAAAGGTATAGGTGATGCGGTAGGAGATAAGAAACTGGTAGATACCGGAATTGATGAATTATCAACAATTACAGGACAAAAGGCGGTTCAAACAAAGGCAAAAAAGTCAATCTCCAACTTTAAATTGAGAGAGGAAATGCCAATTGGAGCGCGTGTTACGCTTAGAGGAAATAAAATGTATGAGTTTATGGACAGATTAATGTCTGTTGCTCTTCCTCGTGTACGTGACTTTCGGGGAATCAGTGAAAAGGGTTTTGACGGTAGGGGAAATTATACCCTGGGTGTAAAAGAGCAAATTATTTTCCCTGAAATAAGTATTGACCAGATAAGCAAAATTAACGGTATGAACATCACCATTGTTACAACGGCTGATACAGATGAAGAAAGTTATGAACTATTAAAAGCATTTGGATTTCCTTTTGCTGATAAAAACAAATAATAATGGCAAGAGAATCAGTAAAAGCCCGAGAGCGCAAAAGAGAAAAGATGGTAGCGAAGTATGCCGCTAAAAGAGCTGCTTTAAAAGCTGCCGGTGATTATAGAGCATTAGACAAGCTACCCAGGAATTCTTCTAAAGTTCGTTTGCATAACCGATGTAAATTAACCGGACGACCAAAAGGGTATATGAGAAAATTTGGTATTTCCAGGGTAACATTCAGGGAAATGGCCAGCGATGGAAAGATCCCGGGAGTAACTAAATCGAGCTGGTAATAACTAAAATTAAAAAATAATTTCTGTAACTTTGCAGCCCCGTTTTGGGGAGTACGGAAAAAAATTATGATATGACTGATCCAATTGCAGATTACTTGACAAGGATGCGGAACGCGATTAAGGCGGGTCACCGTGTTGTGGAAATGCCCGCGTCCAACATGAAAAAGGAGATTACGAAAGTACTTTTCGACAAAGGATACATCCATAACTATAAGTTTGAAGACGATGTAAATTACCAGGGGAATATCAAAATTGCCCTGAAGTATAATCCTATTTCGAAAAAGTGCGCTATAGTAGGTTTGAAGAGGGTTAGTAAGCCTGGCCTTAGAAAATATGTAGGTTCGGAGAGCCTACCCAGAGTTTTGAACGGATTAGGAATTGCCATTTTATCTACTTCAAAAGGAATTATCACTGATAAAGAGGCTCGTAAACTGAACATTGGCGGTGAAGTATTGTGCCACGTTTATTAAAAAATAGATGTCACGAATAGGAAATAAACCAGTAAATATACCTGAAGGTGTAACCATCGAAATCAAAAATGATGCTGTTATTACCAAAGGACCAAAAGGAGAATTCTCCCAGAAGGTTAATCCTGACTTTGAGATAAAGCAGGAAGAAGATCAAATAATTGTTAAAAGACCATCTGAGACGAAGGCTCATAAGTCTGAGCACGGATTGTATCGGTCCTTGATTAACAATGCAGTGATCGGTGTATCTGAAGGGTATAAGAAGCAATTGGAATTGGTAGGTGTAGGTTTTAAAGCATCTGTACAAAATAATGTACTTGAACTAAGCCTTGGTTATTCGCACAACATTCATTTTGGTGTTCCGGAAGAAATAAAGGTATCTGCGGAATCACCAAAGGGAAAAAGACCTGTAATCACTCTTGAAGGTATTGATAAACAATTGATAGGGCAAGTAGCGGCTAAGATCAGGTCATTTAGAAAACCAGAACCATACAAAGGAAAAGGTGTGCGTTTTGTTGGTGAAGAAATTAGAAGGAAAGCAGGTAAAACTGCAGCTAAATAACATTTGTTATGCCAGTAGATAAAGTAAAACGTCGATTACGTATCCGAAGAGGGATCAGAAAGAATATTTCTGGAACTGCGGCCAGACCCAGATTGTCTGTCTTTAAAAGTAATAAGGCAATTTATGCACAGGTTATTGATGATTCAAATGGCCATACATTAGCATCTTTTAACTCGTTTCAGGTGGGTGTAAAGGGAAATGTAACTATAGAATCAAGTAAAGAAGTAGGCAAAAAAGTGGCGGAAGCTGCGAAAACTTCAGGTATTTCTCAGGTAATATTTGATCGGGGTGGGTATAAGTACCATGGACAGATCAAAGCATTGGCTGAAGGTGCAAGAGAAGGTGGCCTGAAATTCTAAATGATTAAAGAATGAGTCAAAGTAGTAACATAAGATCAGTAAAAGCCAGCGAAATTGAGTTGAACGAAAAAGTCGTTGCTATTAAACGTGTGGCAAAGGTGGTAAAAGGTGGACGGAGGTTCAGCTTTTCAGCAATTGTTGTTGTAGGAGACGGCCATGGTGTGGTTGGATACGGACTTGGAAAAGCCAATGAAGTTACCGATGCAATTGCGAAGGGAATTGATGATGCTAAAAAGAATCTGGTGAAAGTTCCTATTGTTAATCATACTGTGCCTCACGAAGCAATCGGTAAATATGGCGGAGGTCGTGTGTTGTTGAAACCCGCTTCTCATGGTACAGGTGTTATCGCCGGTGGTGCAATGCGCGCTGTTCTGGAAAGTGCCGGAGTGAAGGATGTATTAGCCAAATCAAAAGGATCTTCAAATCCACATAATGTGGTGAAAGCGACTTTTGATGCATTAACTAATATGCGTGATGCTTATACCGTTGCTCAGTACAGAGGTATTTCATTAGGAAAAGTTTTTAACGGGTAATCATGGGAAAAGTAAAGATTTCACAGGTTAGAAGCACTATCAAGCGGCCCGAAAACCAGAAGAGGACTATTATCGCTCTTGGGCTTGGTAAGATTGATAAAAGCGTAGAAGTGGAGTTAACTCCTCAGATCGCAGGTATGATAAATAAAGTGAGCCATTTGGTCTCAGTAACGGAGCTATAATATGAAACTGCATACACTTACTCCTGCAAAAGGATCAATAAGGACAAATAAACGACTCGGCCGTGGCCATGGATCCGGTGGTGGAGGAACTGCCACCAGAGGGCATAAAGGCGCTCAATCTCGTTCCGGATATTCTAAGAAATCAGGATTTGAAGGAGGGCAGATGCCTCTTCAAAGAAGAGTTCCTAAGTTTGGATTTAAGAACCCATTCCGCGTTGAATACAAAGCCGTTAACCTGGATACACTTCAGGAGCTTGCTGAAAAAACGAAAGCTAAAGAAATTACTGTTGAGTTTTTATTAGAACATGGTGTTACAAAAAAATCAGACAAAATTAAGATTTTAGGTAGAGGCGAGCTAAAAGCTAAACTGAATGTGACAGCTCATGCTTTCTCTGCTATAGCCATAACGCATATTGAAAGTGCTGGAGGAACAGCTACTAAGCTATAAAAGATATGAAGAAATTCTTTCAGACCATAAAGAACATATTTTCCATCGAGGACCTGAGAATTAGAATCCTGAATACACTGGGATTTTTGATTATTTTCAGGCTTGGATCATTTATTGTTCTTCCTGGTGTCGATCCGGTTATCCTTCAGCAGGTGGCAGGTCAAGCACAGGGAATATTTGGACTGTTAGATACATTTCTTGGTGGTGCATTTTCCAGGGCATCAATATTTGCTTTGGGGATTATGCCATATATCTCAGCATCCATTGTCATACAGTTATTAACGGTTGCTGTTCCTTATTTCCAAAAGCTGCAGAAAGAGGGAGAATCTGGAAGAAAACGAATCAGTCAAATTACAAGGGTTTTAACTATTGCAATCACATTTGCACAATCACTTGCATATATCAATGCATCTGTACCCCCCGAAGCAATTATACTCGATACTTACTGGTTTCAAATTTCATCAGTAGTGATACTCATAGCCGGCACCATGTTTACTATGTGGCTGGGTGAACGAATTACTGAAAGGGGCATTGGGAATGGTATTTCAATGTTAATCATGGTTGGAATCATTTCAAGATTCCCCTTTGAAATCATTGCTGAAATGGCCTCAAAACAAATGAGTGGAGCTTTATTCTTTGTATTGGAGATTGTTGCACTCTTCTTTGTGGTAATGGCTGTGGTAGCGTTTACCCAGGCGATCCGGCGTATTCCGGTTCAGTACGCTAAACAAGTTGTAGGTAACAAAGTGTACGGTGGACAACGCCAGTACATACCATTGAAAGTGAACTCTGCAGGTGTGATGCCTATCATATTTGCGCAGTCTCTGATGTTTTTACCTCCGATGATTGCCAACTTATGGGCAAATGACAGTGATATAGCAGCTTACGTGGGTACAGCGTTTTCTGATTTTACATCGTGGCAGTATAATTTAACATTTGGATTGTTGATTTTGGTATTCACATTTTTCTACACAGCCATAACTGTCAATCCAAATCAAATTGCAGAAGATTTGAAAAGAAACGGTGGATTCGTTCCGGGAATAAAACCCGGGAAAGCCACCTCTGAATATATAGATAATGTATTAACCCGGATTACACTTCCCGGGTCCTTATTTCTGGCTATTGTGGCTATTATGCCGGCTTTTGCGAGTTTGGCAGGTGTCAGTCAGGGATTTTCGCAGTTTTACGGGGGAACATCGCTATTAATTATGGTGGGTGTGATTCTGGACACACTTCAGCAAATTGAAAGTTATTTGTTGATGCGTCACTACGAAGGACTTATGAAGTCGGGACGGGTTAAGGGACGTTCTCAAAATGTTGCGGTTGCCTAACACTTATAATAGTGATTTATTATAAGAGTGAGGAAGAAATTGTACTGATTCGTGAAAGTGCTGATATTCTCAGCAAAGCACACGGAGAGGTGGCCAAAGAAGTAAGACCTGGTATAAAAACCAATCAGCTTGATAAGATTGCTGAAACGTTTATCAGGGACTTTGGAGGTGAGCCTTCTTTTAAAGGCTACAATGGATTTCCGGCGTCATTGTGTATTTCTGTGAATGAAAATGTTGTTCATGGATTTCCCTCTGACCAGGAGCTAAAGGAAGGTGACATTATAAGTGTTGATTGTGGAGTTTTTTATAAGGGATTCCATAGTGATTGTGCTTACACGTATCCGATAGGAAATGTAAGTAGCAAAGTGAGTGCGTTATTGAAGGCGACAAAAGAGTCGTTGTATTTAGGAATTGAACAAGCTGTTGCTGGCAATAGAATTGGCGACATTAGTAACACAGTGCAATCTTATGTAGAGGAGCGGGGTTATTCAGTAGTCAGAGAGCTGGTTGGCCACGGATTAGGCAAAAATTTGCATGAGTCTCCAGAAGTACCAAATTATGGTAAGCGGGGTCGCGGAGCAAAGCTTAAGCCGGGTTTGGTCATTGCTATTGAGCCGATGATAAATCTTGGAACGAAGAATATCGTTCAGGAGGCTGATGGTTGGACCATCAGGACACAAGACAGGATGCCATCAGCACACTATGAACATACTGTAGTTGTTCACAAGGATAAAACCGAAGTGGTTACTACACATAAATATATAGAAGAGAACTTTAAACAATGATATGGCAAAACAGGCTTCAATAGAGCAAGACGGAACTATCATAGAAGCGTTGTCTAACGCAATGTTTAGAGTAGAGTTTGAAAATGGCCATCAGGTGATTGCACATATTTCAGGTAAGATGAGGATGAATTATATCAAAATCTTGCCGGGGGATAGAGTGAAATTGGAAATGTCGCCTTATGACTTAACAAAAGGAAGGATAACTTACCGATATAAGTAATAAAACGATGAAAGTTAGAGCATCAGTAAAAAAACGTAGCACTGATTGTAAAATAATCAGGAGAAAAGGAAAGGTCTACGTGATTAACAAAAAGAATCCACGGTTCAAACAAAGACAAGGTTAAGATATTAAGATATGGCTAGAATAGCAGGAGTCGATATTCCCGGACAAAAAAGAGGAGAAGTTGGATTGACCTACATATATGGTATTGGTCGATCTAACGCTAAAGCAATCCTTGAAAAAGCAGGGGTTGATATCAACAAAAAAGTAGATGACTGGACCACTGAAGAGTCAAATCAAATACGAACGATAATCAATGAAGAATACAAAATCGAAGGTATTCTTAAGTCTGAGGTTCAAATGAGTATCAAACGGTTGTTGGATATTGGATGTTACAGGGGATTACGTCATCGTAAAGGCCTGCCGGTAAGAGGGCAACGCACGAAAAACAATTCCAGGACGAGGAAGGGTAAAAGAAAAACAGTTGCAAATAAAAAGAAGGCAATTAAATAATTAGCCTGATATAACTATGGCACAGAAAAGAATGGCAAAAGGGAAAAAGAGGGTTGTTAATGTAGAAGCTACCGGTCAGGTACATATAAAAGCTTCTTTCAATAACATCATCATTTCCATGACAAATAACTCCGGACAAGTAATCTCATGGGCATCTGCCGGAAAGATGGGCTTTAAGGGGTCTAAAAAGAACACTCCTTATGCAGCTCAGGTAGCAGCCCAGGATTGTGCGCAGAAAGCGTATGATTTAGGATTACGAAAAGCTGAAGTATTCGTGAAGGGACCTGGTTCTGGCAGAGAATCTGCAATAAGATCCATCCAGGGAATCGGGATTGAAATCACAGCAATAAAAGATATGACTCCGCTTCCACACAATGGGTGCAGACCACCTAAAAGAAGAAGAGTTTAAGATTTTAGATATTAGAATAGAATGGCAAGATATAGAGGCCCAAAAACAAAAGTTTCTCGAAGATTTAACGAACCGATATTCGGTCCGAGCAAGACGTTTCAGCGCAAAGCTAGCAAACAGACCAATGTAAGAACCAGGCGAAGAAAGCAGTCTGAATATGCATTGCAGTTAGCTGCAAAACAGAAAGCTAAATATATTTACGGTATGCTTGAAAAGCAGTTCCGCAATCTTTTTGAGAAGGCTTCAAGAAAAGGTGGAATTACCGGTGAAGTTCTCCTTCAATTGTTGGAGTCGCGATTAGACAACACGGTTTACCGTTTAGGAATTGCTCCCACAAGAAGAGCTGCAAGGCAATTGGTACTTCACAAGCACATTACAGTTAATGGAAGTGTTGTAAATATTGCATCGTATTCTGTTCGGGTAGGCGAAGTTATTGCTGTTCGAGAAAAATCAAAGTCATTGGAGGCAGTCACAAGTAGTCTGACGGCTGCAGCAAATTATCCCTGGTTGGAATGGGATGGAGTTGAGATGGCAGGTAAAATGGTATCTACTCCTGTTCGAGAGGATATTCCAGAGAATATTCAGGAACAGCTGATTGTGGAACTTTACTCCAAATAACCTTAATAAAGAAAATAGTATTAATTAGACTTTTGGTTCGCCAGGAGTTGAAACTTAAATAAAAACAATATGTCAGTATTAGCATTTCAGATGCCTGAAAAGGTAACAATGGAAAAAGCAGATGATTTTCATGGTCTTTTCGCTTTCAAACCATTAGAAAAAGGATACGGTGTAACAATAGGCAATGCCTTAAGGAGGATCTTACTTTCTTCATTAGAAGGATATGCGATTACCGCCATTAAAGTACCTGGAGTTTTACATGAATTTTCAACAATCGACGGTGTAGTTGAAGATGTTTCTGAAATTATTCTTAATCTGAAAATGGTTCGATTTAAGAAAACCGGAGAGACGATTGATAATAAGCACAAGGTCAACATTTCAATAAAAAACCAAAAGCAGTTTACTGCAGGTGATATTGCAAAATATACTTCTGTTTTTGAAATTTTGAACCCTGATCATGTAATCTGTAACCTGGATGATAAATTTGAGTTTGAATTAGAATTAACAGTTGATAAAGGAAGAGGGTATCTTCCGGCAGAGGACAATAAGCCAGCAGAGCAGGTTTTTGGTTATATTCCTATTGATGCAGTTTTTACTCCTATCAAATTAGTAAAATATTCTGTTGAAAACACTCGTGTAGAACAGAAAACAGATTATGAAATGTTGTTGTTGGACATTGAGACTGATGGGTCCATACATCCTGAAAGTGCACTTCAAAATGCTTCTAATATATTGATCCAGCATTTCATGCTATTCTCTGATCAGAACATGGTGTTAGACAGCCATGATTCAGGAGAGCCGGAGCAGGTTGATGAAGAGATGCTACACATGCGTAAATTACTGAAGACGCAATTGAGTGACCTTGATTTGTCAGTGCGTGCTTACAACTGCCTGAAAGCAGCAGATGTAAAATCGCTTGGAGATCTTGTTCGACTGGAAATTTCAGACATGATGAAGTTCAGAAATTTTGGTAAAAAATCATTAGCAGAATTAGAACAACTGGTAGTTGATAAGAACCTGACCTTTGGAATGGATCTTAACAGGTATAAATTAGAAGAAGAATAATAATGAGACACGGGAAGAAATTTAATCATTTGGGAAGAACAACACCGCACAGAAAGGCGATGTTGTCCAACATGGCATCTTCTTTAATCCTCCATAAAAGGATCGAGACTACAATTGCCAAAGCAAAAGCACTTAGAAAATATGTGGAACCATTGCTTACCAAATCAAAAACGGATACAACACATTCGCGACGTGTGGTATTCTCATACCTCAAGGATAAAGATTCCGTGCAGGTTTTATTTAACGAGGTTGCAGATAGAATATCTTCTCGGCCAGGCGGCTATACACGTATTATTAAAACAGGTAACCGATTAGGTGACAACGCTGATATGTGTTTTATTGAGTTGGTGGATTATAACGAATTGATGCTTCAGGAAAAAGAAGCAAAAACAGAAAAGTCAAAAACAAGACGTCGACGAAAGAGCGGAAGTAAAAAAGCTGATAAGGATTCTGTAGTGGAAGATACGGAAACTTCGGAAGCTACAGAAGTGACGGATGAAACAGAGGCGGTTGAAGTTGTAGAGGATGCAGAAGTATCAGAAGAACAAGAGGTAGCCGTGGAAACAGAGGTTTCTGAAGAAAAACCCTCAGAAGCAACTGAAGAACCTGCGGCGGAAGCAGAAGTTGCCGGGGAAGTTGATGCGGCCGCAGAAACGGAAACAAAAGAAGAGGTGGCTGAAGCAGTGGTCGAAGAAACACCTGTTGCAGAAGCAGAAATAAAAGAAGAGGTGACCGAAGTGGTTGCAGAGGAAGCATCAGAAACAGAGGAGGAGAAGGACGAAGAATCTTCTGAAGACTCTAAGAAAAGTGCCGATGACGAAGAAACCAACGAAGAAAAAGAAAAATAATAAGCACCAATAATAAATATATTAAAAGGGATAGGATGTAAGTCTTATCCCTTTTTTTATTTTTGTCAAAATTTTTCGGATTCCTATGAGTTTAACCTCCAAAAAAACAGCTTATTTACTTCTCGAGGATGGTATGTTATTTCAAGGTACAGCCATTGGTAAAATCGGAACTTATGGCGGGGAAATATGTTTTAATACAGGTATGACTGGATACCAGGAAATCTATACGGATCCCTCATATTATGGTCAGGTGGTAGTTACAACAACTTCACACATCGGTAATTATGGAGTTATCGATTCTGAAAATGAATCAGATCATCCTCAGATTGCCGGAATTGTCGTCAATGACTATTCTGAAGTATACTCACGTCACAATGCAAACGGTAGTTTGCAAGAGTGGCTTGAAAATGGAAACATAGTTGGGATCACTGATATTGATACAAGAAAAATCGTCAGACACATTCGGTCCAAAGGTGCAATGAATGCCATCATATCTTCAGATTTAAAAGAAGACCAATTAAAAGCAGAACTCGAAAAAATACCTTCAATGGAAGGTCTTGAGCTTTCTTCAATTGTGAGTACAAAGGAGGTATACGAAGCGGGAGAAAAAGGAGTAAAGATAGCTATACTTGATTTAGGCATTAAAAAAAGCATTATCAACAATATGGTTTCAAGAGGATGCCATTGCAAAATATTCCCATCTAAAACCAGTTTTGAAGAGATGGAAAAATGGAATCCTGATGGATATTTTTTGTCAAACGGACCCGGTGATCCCGCGGTAATGGATTATGCAGTAGAATGTGCAAAAAGTATTCTTGACAGTAGTAAGCCTTTGTTTGGGATTTGTTTGGGACACCAGATTATTGCAAGGGCATGCGGCATTTCAACATTCAAAATGCACCACGGTCACAGGGGCCTCAACCATCCGGTAAAAAACCTTGTAAAAGGAACAAGTGAAGTGACCTCCCAAAACCACGGATTTGGGATCAATTTCAACGAAGTAAAAAGTTCTTCTAAAGTTGAACTTACCCACATAAATTTAAACGATGAAACTGTAGAAGGAATTTCTGTTAAGGGGAAAAAAGCATTCTCCGTTCAATATCATCCAGAATCATCTCCGGGACCCCATGATTCCCGTTACTTATTTGATGATTTCATTTCATCAATTCAATCTTAACAATCATATATTATGAGCTTAATTGAAAATATACATGCACGTCAAATTTTAGACTCTCGCGGAAATCCAACCGTGGAAGTTGATGTATTAACTACAAATGGATATATGGGCCGTGCAGCAGTTCCTTCAGGAGCTTCAACAGGGGTTCACGAAGCTGTCGAAATGCGCGATGGCGATAAATCAAAGTATCTCGGGAAAGGGGTATTAAATGCTGTCGAGAATGTAAATGTAAAAATTGCAGGGGAATTAATCGGAATACCGGTGGATGAGCAAAACCTGGTTGATCAACTAATGATTGATCTTGATGGGACACCAAATAAATCTGCACTTGGTGCAAATGCAATTTTAGGTGTTTCTCTGGCTGTAGCTAAAGCAGCAGCAAAGGAATCCGGTCAATCATTATTTAGATACATTGGAGGAGTAAATGCAAATACATTACCTATTCCTATGATGAATATTCTTAATGGAGGAAGTCATGCTGACAATGCAATAGATTTTCAGGAATTTATGGTCATGCCAATTAAAGCAGGATCTTTCTCCGAGGCAGTGAGAACCGGAACTGAAGTTTTTCATTCTTTAAAAAAGGTGTTGTCAGATAAAGGCCATTCCACAAATGTTGGAGATGAAGGAGGATTTGCACCGAATCTTGGTTCCAACCAGGAGGCAATAGAGGTTGTATTGCTAGCGATGGAGAATGCCGGATATAAACCGGGAGAAGATGTGTTCATTGCGATGGACCCGGCTTCGTCAGAGTACTATTCCGAGGAAGACGGACTGTACCACCTGGCTTCTTCAGGTGATAAATTATCATCTTCTGAAATGGCAGGGTTTTGGAAAGACTGGGCTGATAAATATCCCATTATTTCTTTAGAGGACGCAATGGCTGAGGATGACTGGAAGGGCTGGGGAGAGCTTACTTCTTTGATTGGTGACAAAGTTCAGCTTGTGGGCGATGATTTGTTTGTGACCAATGTAAACAGGTTGCAAAAAGGAATTGATGATGGAATTGCTAATTCTATCCTGATCAAAGTGAATCAAATTGGAACGCTAACTGAAACAATTAATGCTGTTAACCTGGCAAAACGAAATTCATACACATCTGTAATGTCTCATAGGTCAGGTGAAACGGAAGACACTACAATAGCTGATTTGGCTGTAGCATTAAATACCGGGCAGATAAAAACGGGCTCTGCTTCAAGATCAGATAGAGTGGCCAAGTACAATCAACTTTTGCGTATAGAAGAAGAGCTTGGAGAAACAGCTATTTTTCCTGATTCACTGAGATAAAGTTGTTAATCTTTCAAAAACTTGGGTGGCTGAAAATTATAATAAGTCAACGACTTATTGATAAACACCTGTAGAACAATTGGTTATAATGATCTTATTAACGTAATTCTTTATCAGTTATCAAGATAATTTTGAATTTATATCTGCTTTTTACTTATTTTTAGCATGAGCAAACAGCATATGATTGATAAACTTCCTCGATTTACCCGAAATTTTTTCTTTATCTCTGGATTGTTTTTTCTTGTTTGGATGATGTTTTTTGATTCCAATGATATTTATTCTCAGTATATGCTTTCTAAAAAATTAAGCACATTGGAAGAACAAAAGGAGTATTATCAGGAGAAAATTATTGAGGTAAAAGAAGACAGGGAAGAATTGCTTAGCGATGAAGTTATGCTCGAAAAATTTGCCCGGGAAAAGTATTTAATGAAGAGACCCACTGAAGATATATATATAGTTGTGGAGGAAGATTAAGCGTAAATTATAAATCATTGAAACGGATTGTATTGGTTATTTGTTTTGGACTTTTGAGTTCCGGAGCGTTACTTGCTCAAAAAGATGTGGATATGGATTCTGGACCCTCATTCAAGGATAGAATCTATACCGGAGGAGGATTTGGATTTTCAAGCGGTGCTTACTCTTCCTATCTAACTATATCTCCAACCATTGGTTATATGTTAAGTAGAAAAGCATCGGTGGGAGTTGGACTTACGTACCAGTATTACAAGGATAAAGTTTATGATGCTGATGATCACAGGTATGGTGCAAATATATTTTTAATGCATCAAATAGTTGGGCCTGTTTTCGTTATGGGTCAGTATAGTTTTTTAAATATGAACCG
>SMVA01341047.1_pt1 | contig 29694 bp, 29 predicted proteins | sample 2456451 | NCBI WGS metagenome assembly SMVA01 (sample SAMN11095933, study PRJNA526329) | marine sediment metagenome | biome: Marine sediment; feature: Surficial sediment; material: Deep marine sediment; isolation source: Hadal surficial sediment | place: Pacific Ocean | collected 2014-05 | depth... | reverse complement strand
TGGGCGTGGAGAATCCCAAGGGCGAACTGGGGTACTACCTCGTCTCCGACGGGACCGCCAAGCCGGTGCGGTGGCGCATTCGCCCGCCGGCGTTCCTCAACCTGGCGGCGTTGCCGAAGTTGTGTGAGGGCTCCCTGTTGTCCGACGTCATCGCCATCAACGCCAGTATAGACATCGTGATGGGGGAGGTCGACCGATGAGTACGGCCGGAGCCAGCGCGTCCGAGACCAGTTACCAACCGGTGTTTACCGGAGAGACCATGGCCGCTCTCGAGACGTTGTTCGAGCGGTATCCCACCAAGCAGGCCTGCATGTTGCCGGCTCTATGGATGGTGCAGGAGGCCCGAGGCTGGATCTCCGAGCGCGCCATGGCCGAGGTAGCGGAGGTGATCGGCGTGACACCGGCGTACGTAAAGGGCGTGGTGACGTTCTACACGATGTACCACACTCATCCGGTGGGCCGGAACGTCATCCAGGTGTGTACCACCACTCCTTGCAGCCTGTGTGGTGCGGAAGCCGTGTTGCGGACCATCTTGCAAGAAACCGGATGTGAGGAACTGGGGCGAACCAGCACGGACGGTCGCTTCACCGTGCAAGAGGTCGAGTGCCTCGGCGCCTGCGGGTTTGCCACGCCCATTCTCGTCAACGACGATTTCATCGAGAGCGTGACCCCCGAGCGGGTGGCCGGGCTGTTGGAGGGCTACAAGTAATGGGCTATCCGTATCCTCCGGACGAGAAGGAAACCGTGGTGCTGTCACAATACTTCGGCGACGAAGGCGCCCGCAGCTACCAGGGTTGGGTGAAGCGTGGTGGCTACCAGGCGCTCGAGGCCGCTTTGGCCATGGAGCCCGGCGCCGTCACCGACGTCGTCAAGGCGTCGGGACTCCGGGGGCGGGGGGGTGCCGGATTCCCGACGGGCCTCAAGTGGTCCTTCATGCCCAAGGACAGCGGCAAGGACCACTACCTGGTCTGCAATGCCGACGAATCGGAACCGGGAACGTTCAAGGATCGCGAGATCATGCGGTGGACGCCCCACGGGCTGATCGAAGGCTGTGCCATCGCCGCGTACGCCATCGGCGCCGAGTGCTGCTACGTCTACATCCGGGGAGAGTTCACCGAACCGTTGGCCATCATGGCCAAGGCGGTGGCGGAAGCATACGCCAACGGCGTACTGGGCGAGAAGCTGCTCGGCACCGGGCCGCGGCTCGAAATGATCATCCACCGCGGCGCCGGCGCGTATATCTGTGGCGAAGAAACCGGCCTGATGAATTCCTTGGAAGGCCGGCGGGGCAATCCCCGCATCAAGCCTCCGTTTCCCGCTCAGGCCGGTGTCTTCGGCCTCCCCACCACGGTCAACAACGTGGAGACGCTGGCCGCCGTGCCGCACATCATCAATCGGGGAGCGGACTGGTACCAGGGGATCTGCCTGGGCAACGAGAAGAGTACCGGCACCAAGCTCTACTCGGTGTGCGGCCACGTGCAGAAGCCGGGCAACTACGAACTGGCTATGGGCACGCCGCTGGAAGAGCTGATTTTCGACATGGCCGGCGGGATGCCTCCCGGGCGCACCCTCAAGGCCGTCATTCCGGGCGGCTCGTCGGTGCCGATCATGGACGCCGAGGACGTCAAGGGCTGCCTGCTCGATTACGAAGGGGTGGTCGAGCGGGGGTCGATGCTCGGGTCCGGCGGAGTGATCGTCATGGACGACTCGACCGACATGGTTTACCAGATCTACCGGCTGACCCGGTTCTACGCCCACGAATCCTGCGCCCAGTGTACCCAGTGCCGGGAGGGTACCGCGTGGACCGTCAAGATCCTCGAACGGATTCTGGGCGGGCACGGCAAGGAAAGCGATCTGGACCTGTTGCTCGATCTGGCCGACAACATGACCGGCACGACCATCTGCGTCCTCAGTGACTCCTGCGCCGCTCCGGTCGTGAGCGGCATCGCCAAGTTCCGATCTGAGTTCGACGCGTACCTCTCCGGGGCCCGCCCGCCGGCGCTGGCAGCCCACTGATCATATCATGTCAGACGCGCTCGTCACGGTAACGATCGACGGCATCGAGGTGCAGGTGCCGCGGGGTACTCCCCTCATCGAGGCCGCCAAGCAAGCCGGCATCCTGGTGCCGCACTACTGCTATCACCCGTCGCTCCCGGCGCCGGCAGTGTGCCGCATGTGCCTGGTAGAAGTGGAAAAGGCGCCGAAACTCCTCCCGGCCTGCGTCACCACCGTGACCGATGGGCAGGTGGTCCACGTCAACAGCGACGCGGCGCTCAAGGCGCGTGAAAGCGTGCTCGAGTTCCTGCTGATCAACCACCCGCTCGATTGCCCCATATGCGATCAGGCCGGGGAGTGCGAACTGCAGGATTACGTCTTCCAGGAAGGCCGGGCCGCCACGCGCTACGCCGACTACGCCAAACGGTTCAATCCGGTTGAGGACTTCGGCCCCGACGTACTCTACATCCCCAACCGCTGCATCCTGTGCACCCGCTGCGTCCGCTTCATGGAAGCGGTGGCGGAGGATCCAGTCCTGAACGTGTCCGAACGCGGCGACCGGTCCTACATCGGCATCTTCCCCGACGCCGTGCTCGACCACGAATGGGCCGGGAACGTGGTGGACCTCTGCCCGGTAGGGTCGCTGGTATCCAAGGACTTCCTGCACAAGGCCCGCGCCTGGGACCTCGACCGGACCGCCAGTATCTGTCCGGGGTGTTCCCAGGGTTGCAACATGACCATCGACACCCGCGACAACGTGGTCGTACGGCTGAGACCGCGGCCCAACATGGATGTCAACCGGCACTTCATGTGCGACACCGGTCGCCAGGACTACCGCTGGATGAATCGTGGCGACCGCATCGAGGCCCCCCTGATCCGGGCCGGTGACAAGCTCCAGGCAGTCGATTGGGCCAGCGCCCTCGACCGGCTGGCGGACACGCTCCGCGGTGCGGACGGCAAGGCGGTGATCCTCGCCTCGGCACGTGCCTCCACGGAATCGCTCGGCATGACTCACCGGTTGCTGGACGGTTTCGAGCTGACCGCCGCGGTGCGAGTGCCCACCGGGCACGAGGCTCCGCTGGCCAGTATCCCCAACTTGGCCTTGCGGGAGGAGCGCACGCCCAATGTGGCCGGTGCCGAGCTGACGGGGTACACCCGCGCGTGGGATGAGGCGCTTGACCAGGCCGTCTCCGCGCAGGTCGTGGTGGTGCTGGACGAAGAGCTAGCGCCGGACGAATTTGATCGTGTTCGGACGGCGGGGACGGTCGTCGTGCTGGGCACCGTCGATCACCCAGCCTATCAGGCGGCGGACATCGTCCTCCCCATCGCCACCATGGCGGAGGAGCATGGCAGCTACGTCAATCGCGACGGCCGGGCGCAGGTGTACCGCCAGGCCAAGGCGTCTCCGGGCATGGCCCGGCCGGCGTGGTGGGTGGCCGCCGAGGCCGCCGGGCGTCTGGCCGAGGGCCGCGCCGTCCCGGCGACTGCCGGGGACGCGATCGTCATGCTGGGCCAATCGATCCCCGCCTTGGCCGGACTGACTTACCAGAGCATGGGCTTCACCGGGCGGCCGGTGGCTTCGGCCGCGGCCAGCGGGGTGGAGTCATGACGCCGGAATTCAAGGGATTCATGCTTCTGAGCGTGTTGAAGATGCTGGTAGTGTTTGGGGTGGTGCTGGTGAGCGTGGCGCTCCTCACACTGCTGGAGCGGAAACTCTCAGCCTGGATCCAGAACCGAATCGGCCCCAATCGCGCCGGCCCGGGTGGTCTGCTGCAGCCGGCGGCCGACGGCCTCAAGAACATGCTCAAGGAAGAGGTCATGCCGGCCAAGGCAAACCCGATTCTCTTCACCATGGCGCCGGCCATGGCGTTCATACCCGCCATGCTGTTGTCGGGCGTCATCCCGTTCGCTGCCCCGTGGGCCATCAACTTCGATTTTACCCTCCCTCTGTTGGGCCGGTTCGTGCATCAGGGACTGATGCCGATGATCGTGGCCGATCTCCCGGTAGGATTTCTGTTCGTGTTGGCCATCAGTTCCCTCGGGGTATACGGAATCGTGATAGCGGGTTGGTCGTCCAACAACAAGTACAGCATGCTCGGCGGGCTGCGCGCCAGCGCCCAGATGGTGTCCTACGAACTGGCGATGGGGCTGGCGCTGATCCCGGTGTTGCTCATGTCCGGCAACGTGTCGTTCACCAGCATCATCGCCGAGCAGCAAACGGGCATGTGGTACGTCCTTCCGCTGTTCCTCTCCTTCTTCGTCTTTCTCGTGTCCGGATTTGCCGAGACCAACCGGTTGCCGTTCGACATGCCCGAGGCGGAATCGGAACTGGTGGCGGGGTACCACGCGGAATACAGCGCCATGAAGTTTTCGATGTTCTTCATCGCCGAGTATGCCGGCATGATCACCATCGCGGCCATGACCGTGACGCTGTTTTTCGGCGGTTGGGACATCCCGCTCACCGCGTGGGACGACGCCGGCGGCTCCTCTATCGTCGTGGCCGCAACGGGCCTCGCCTTCGTGTTGAAGACGTTTTTCTTCCTGGTGCTGTTCATGTGGGTCCGCTGGACTTTGCCTCGGTTCCGCTACGACCAGGTGATGGCGCTGGGTTGGAAGTTCATGATCGAGCTGGCCACGGTGTACATCGTCGTCATGGCGCTGGCCATCCATGTGGTCGAGCGGGTGTTGGGCCTGACCAATCCGTGGATGATCGGCGCAAGCTACACCGCGCTGAACGTGGTCCTCGCTTATCTGGTGTTCGTGGTGCTCGACCGCGGGCTGATCATCAGCGGGTCGGTGCCGCGGCGGCCTGCGGCCGGCGTGATGGAGGAGGGGTAGTGGCGATCACGGTCAAGGTCATGAAGCGGCCCACGCAAGAGATCAGCTACGTGCGGGCGGCCCTCAAGGGGATGTCGCTCACCTTCAAGCATATGCTGCAGCCAAGCGTGACCATGCAGTACCCCGAAGAGAAGAGCCAGGACGACTGGACCATCAGCCAACGGTGGCGCGGGACTCACCGCATGCTCACCGATGAGGAAGGCCGCTCCAAGTGCGTGGCCTGCGGGCTGTGTCCCCAGGTCTGCCCGGCCAACTGCATCAAACTGGTGGCGGGCGAGGACGAAAACGGCAACCGCTATCCGTTGATCTACGAGATCGACGAGTTTCGCTGCGTGTTCTGCGGATACTGCCAGGAGGTGTGCCCCGAGGAAGCCATTCACGTCGGGGTGCACTACGAGAACTCCGAATACGAACGAGCCCGGTTCGTGTACGACCTGGAACGGTTGCAGGCGCAAACCCACCCGGTGTCGACGTTGTGGGACCCCTCCGATCCCAGGGGCGAATGACCGTGGTCCAGATCGTTTTCTACGTGTTCGCCGTCGCCGCCGTCATCGGGGCGATCATGTGCATCACCCAACGAAATCCGATCGCCTCGGCATTCTGGCTCGTCAGCGTCCTGATGTCCCTGGCGGGGGTGTTCGTGCTCCTGCAGGCGCAGTTCATCGGGGTCATGCAGGTGTTGGTGTATGCCGGCGCCATCATGGTGCTGTTTCTGTTCGTAATCATGCTGCTGGACCTCGGCGGCAAGACCAGCGACCGGCGCGGGGCGCCCAGTTGGGTGCTCGCCGTGGTCGTAGGCGGGGCGATCACAGTGAGCATGGCCCAACTGGCCGACTACACCCCCGATCAACTGGCCCACGAAATTTCGGGCTCCACCGAGCTGAACGCCGACGTGGTCCTGCTCGAGGGCCAGCGGCTGCAGGAAGCGATCGAGGCGCGCGGGGTCGTCGGCGCCATCGCCGAGCCGTTGTTCGGGTTCTATCTCATCCCGTTTCAGATCACCGGTCTGCTGCTGCTCACCGCGGTCGTGGGTGCCGTGGTGCTGGCCAAGCGGAGGATATGATGCTCCTGGGCCCCTCGTTGGCGTTGTCGGCCGTCCTGTTCGGTATCGGGGTTATCGGCGTGTTGGTACGCCGGAACGCCATCGTCATCTTCATGTGTGTCGAGTTGATGCTCAACGCCGTCAACCTGAGCTTCGTGGCACTGTCCCAGTACCACGGGGTCGGCGGGCGAGTGATGGTGTTCTTCGTCATGACGGTCGCGGCGGCTGAGGCGGCGGTGGGTCTGGCAATCATGATCGCCGTCTTCCGCCACCTCGAGTCCGTCGATCTCAAGAACATCAACCTGCTGCACGGTTGATGCTCCTGACCCTCGCCGGCCCCGCTGCCCAAGCCCTGGAGGCCGTACCCCGCTGGCTGGTTCTCCATCCGCACTGGGTGTGGCTCACCGTGGCGCTCCCGCTCGCCGGGTTCCTGATCAATGGCAAGCTGGCCATCGCGGCCAGCGGTCCGGTGCCCTTGCTTCCGCCGAAGTTGGCGCAGCGGATCACCGAGATGGTCCGCCGGTACCAGCACGGCATTGTGACGGTGGTTGGCACCGGGGTACTGCTGGCCGCCTTCGTCGTGTCGCTGATGCTGTTCCTCGGCTTCCAGTTCCTCGACACCCAGTCGGCCTACGTGCTGCGGCTCTGGTCGTGGATTCCGGTCGGCCGATTCCAGGTGGACATGGCCTTACAGGTCGACCAGCTGTCGCTCGTCATGCTCCTCGTCGTGACCGGGGTCGGCAGCCTGATCCACCTGTTCAGTGTGGGGTACATGCGGGAAGATCCGGGATACGCCCGGTACTTCGCCTACCTGAACCTGTTCATCGCCTTCATGCTGGTCCTGGTGCTGGGGTCCAGTTTCCTGGTGATGTTCATCGGGTGGGAAGGCGTCGGACTCTGCTCCTACCTGCTCATCGGGTTCTGGTTCGAGGACAAGGCCAACTCCGACGCGGGCAAGAAGGCGTTCCTGGTAAACCGGATCGGCGACGTGGGGTTCATGATCGCCATGTTCATGATCTGGACCACCGTCGGGTCGCTCGACTTCAGCACCGTGCTCCGGGAATTGCCGGCCGCCGTTCCGGTCGGTGGCGCGCTGATTACCGCCATCACCATGTTCCTGTTCCTGGGCGCCACGGGGAAGTCGGCCCAGATTCCCCTCTACGTGTGGCTGCCCGATGCCATGGCCGGCCCCACACCGGTCTCCGCCCTGATCCACGCCGCCACCATGGTCACGGCGGGCGTGTACCTGGTGGCCAGGACCGGCGTGTTGTTCGCCATGGCGCCCATTTCGAGCACCATCGTCGCCGGGGTTGGGGTGGTGACCGCTCTGTTCGCGGCCTCGATGGCGCTCCGTCAATACGACATCAAGAAGGTGTTGGCCTATTCGACCATCTCCCAGCTGGGCTACATGTTCCTCGGTGTGGGGACGGGAGCCTTCGCCGCGGGCATCTTCCACCTGATCACCCACGCCTTCTTCAAGGCGCTCCTGTTCCTGGGAGCCGGCAGCGTCATCCACGCCATGCACCACGCCTATCATGAGGTCCATTCGTCAGAGGACGCCCAGGACATGCGCAACATGGGCGGCCTTCGGAAGGCGATGCCGTGGACCACGGTGCTAATGTGGATCGCCGCGCTGGCCATCGCCGGCATGCCGTTGTCGGGCTTCTTCTCCAAGGACGAGATCCTGGCATACGCCTTCGGCCGCGGCCACGACAACCCGGTGTTCTATCTCTACTACGTGCTGGGCATTGTTACCGCCCTGATGACAGCGTTCTACATGGCCCGGTTGATGGCCATGACCTTCCACGGGAAGAGCCGGACCGGGGCCGATGCGGAGCCGTACCTGCATGAGGCGCCGTGGATCATGACCGGGCCGCTGGTCGTGCTGGGGATTCTCACCGTGTTCGGTGGCATGATCAACCTCCCCACGTGGGCCGGAGGCCACCACTGGCTCCAGTCGTGGCTGTTGCCGATCACCGCCACGGCCGAGATGTACCTCCGTCCCGAACTGCCACACGGCACCACCGAATATGTCCTGATCGGATTGGCGCTCACCGCGGCGCTCGTGGGCCTGGTGGCCGGGTACCGGCTGACCGTGGGGCAGACCATTGTGCCGGCCAGGGACGCCCCCGAGGAGCGTGGCTTCTGGAAGGTGTTGTATCACAAGTACTATGTGGACGAGCTGTACGACGCTGTCATCGTCCGTCCCCTGATCCTGTTCTCACAACGGTTCCTGTGGAAGGGCGTTGACACCCGCGTGGTCGACGGCGTGTTCGTCAACGGGTCTGCCGGTATCTCCCGCTTTCTGGGGCAGATCGGCAGTCGCTTCCAGACCGGACAGCTGGGATTCTATGTGCTCCTGTTTGTGCTGGGCGCCCTGTGGATTCTGCGGGCCATGGTGGGAGGGGGCTAGATGACGGACTTCCTCTCGTCCCTGGGCTACGCCCAGTGGATCATTCCCGTACTCCTCCTGGTTCCCGTAGCCGGGATACTGCCCATTCTGCTGGCCCCGGCGGCCCAGGCCAAACGTATTGCGTTGGTGGTTTCCACGGTGGTGTTCGTGGTGTCGCTGGGGTTGTGGTGGGCCTTCGACGCCACCTCCGGCAACTTCCAGTTTGCCGCGACCCTGCCGTGGATGCCATTCTGGGGCATCTACTACCGGGTGGGGATCGACGGCATTTCCCTGTTCATGGTACTGCTGTCCACGGCCATGATGCCGTTGGCGGTGTTGGGAAGCTGGCACTACATCACCAAGGCGGAGCGGGGGTACTACGCTCTGTTGCTGGCCATGACGTCCGGCATGGTGGGCGTGTTCGTGGCGCTCGATTTATTCCTGTTCTACTTCTTCTGGGAACTGATCCTCATTCCGATGTACTTCATCATCGGCGTGTGGGGCGGCCCCAACCGGCTGTACGCCACCATCAAGTTCTTCCTCTACACCATGTTCGGGTCCCTGCTGATGCTGGTGGCGATCCTCCTGATGGTGTGGCAGACCGCCCACACGACCGGCATCGTGTCTTTCGATTACGCCTTCCTTCTCGAGCACGCCGGTGAGTTGGGATCGGCGGCCCCGTGGTACTTCGCCGCGTTCGCCCTGGCGTTCGCCATCAAGGTGCCGATGGTGCCGTTCCACACCTGGCTCCCCGACGCCCACACGGAAGCCCCCACCGCGGGGAGCGTACTTCTGGCCGCCGTGCTGCTGAAGATGGGCACCTACGGATTCCTGCGGTTTGCCGTGCCGTTGTTCCCGGACGTGGCCATGAGCCCACCGGTAACCGCGCTGTTCATCTCGCTCGCGGTCATCGGCATCATCCACGGGGCGCTCGTGGCCATGGTACAGCCTGACGTCAAGCGATTGGTGGCCTACAGTTCGGTCAGCCACATGGGGTTTGCCATGCTCGGTATCTGGGCGGCCACGGTGCAGAGCGTTCAGGGTGCCCTGATGGTCATGATCGGCCACGGCCTCGCTACCGGCGCCTTGTTCTTCCTGGTGGGCATGCTGTACGAGCGGCGTCACTCACGGATGTTCGCCGACTTCGGCGGGCTGGCACGGGTGATTCCTCTGTTTAGCCTCATGCTGACCATCACCGCCCTGGCTTCGATCGGGTTGCCGGGCCTCAGCGGCTTCGTCGGCGAATTCCTCGTGCTCCTCGGCAGTTTTGAAAACCATCCGTGGGCCACCGGCATCGCCACGACGGGCGTCGTCTTCGCAGCCGCTTACATGTTGTGGGCGGTACAACGGATCATCTACAACCCGCTGGTCCAACCCGAGAACAAGGCGCTGGCCGGACACGATCTCAATCTTCGCGAGGTGCTCGTCGTGCTTCCGTTGATCTTCGGGATGATCTGGCTGGGACTGTATCCCAAACCGGTCCTCAGACGCATGGAGGCGGCAGCAACCAGGTTTGTCGAATTCTCCATTCCGCGGGCGGTGACGGTCCAGACAGCCGACGGGTCCGAGACTGAGGGCGCCAAGTGAACACCCTCGACCTCTTGACTCCCCTGGGTGCGCTGTTCGGTCTGCTACCGGAAGTGATTATTACCATCACCGCCTGCATCGTGTTCCTGGTGGCGGGATGGCGGGGAAGCACGCCGGCCGGCAGCCGCCTGGCTGGGTGGATCAGCCTCGCCGGCATCGTCCTGAGCGGTGTGGCCCTGTCCTACCTCTGGTTGGGTGGTTTTTCCCCCAGTGGCATTGCTCACATGGTGGCGCTGGATCCGTTCCGCTACGCCTCGCTCGGCATCCTCCTCATCGTGGTCGGGCTCACCATTGGGATATCGCTGGGTTACATGGAGCGTGAGCGCCTCCTGGCACCGGAGTACTACGGGCTGATCCTGCTGGCGGCCGTCGGCATGATGCTCCTCGCCGGCGCCGTGGATTTCATCGTCTTGTTCCTCGGGCTCGAGGTCATGTCGGTCGCGGCCTACGTCCTGGTGGCGTTCGACCGGCGCAGCCCAGCCTCCGCCGAGGCGGGGCTCAAGTACTTTCTCATCGGCGCCTTTGCCTCGGCGTTTCTGCTGTACGGCATCGCGCTGCTGTACGGCGCCACCGGGACCACCAATATCATCCTCGTCGGAGTGCAACTCTCGTCCGGAACCGCCAGCCTCCTGAGCGCGCTTGGGGTCGGCATGCTGCTCATCGGCTTTGCCTTCAAGGTGGCGGCCGTTCCATTCCACATGTGGGCCCCGGATGTGTACGACGGCGCACCAACGCCGGTGACGGGACTCATGGCCACCGGCATCAAGGCGGCCGCGTTCCTGGCGCTGATCCGTGTCCTCATGCAGGGGCTGGCGCCGGTCGAGGCCCTGTGGCAACCGGTCATTTCCACACTGGCCATCCTCACGATGGTCATCGGCAACCTGGTGGCGCTGAGCCAGCGCTCCATCAAGCGAATGCTGGCCTACTCCTCCATCGCCCACGCCGGGTACCTTCTGGTGGCGGTGTGGCCCGGCAGCCGGCTGGGAGCTGCGGCTCTCCTCATGTACCTCCTCGCCTACGGGATCACGACCCTGGCCGCCTTCGGCATCCTCGCCATGTTGGGCCGTGGTGGTGAGCGGGACGTAACGGTCGACGACATCGCCGGTCTGGCATCGCAGCGGCCGTGGATGGCCTTCGCCATGGCGATCTGCATGTTGTCGTTGCTCGGCTTTCCGGGGACGTTCGGGTTCATCGCCAAGTGGCTGGTCCTCTCTTCCGCCGTGTTCGAGGGGCAGTGGCTCTTGATGGTGGTTATGGTGCTGGCCAGCGTGGTGTCGGCCGGCTACTATCTCCCGGTCATCATGGCGATGTACATGCGCGATGCCGAGCCCGGCGTGACCTACTCCGGTGTCACCGTGTGGGGCGCCGCCGCCGGTGTGGTGGCGGTGGCGATCGTCGGCATTATCCTCTTGGGGCTGTGGCCCCCGGACCTGATCGACCTTTCCATGGAAAGCGCGGCTGCTCTGTTCCAAAGGTCCATGCCGGTCGCGATCCAGTAACATCCCAGAGCCAGTGATTCCGCAATCCATCTTCCGTCAATACGACGTCCGCGGCCTAGTGGGCGAGGAACTGACGCCGGACATGGCCCACGCCCTGGGCGCGGCCTACGCCACCCTGGCCGCGGAGCGGCTGGGCCGGCCGCCGCGTGTGGCTGTGGGGCGGGACAACCGGCCCTCGGGTGCCGCGCTTGCCGCCGGACTGCGCGAAGGCCTGGTTGCCGCCGGTGCCGTGGCGGTGGACGTGGACATGGTGCCGACCCCGGCACTGTATTTGGCCGTGAGCGTCCTCGAGGCTGACGGCGGTATCCAGGTCACCGGATCGCACAATCCCCCGGAGTTCAACGGGTTCAAGCTGGTGCTCGGCGAGGAGTCGTTACATGGCGAGGACATCCAGGCGCTCTACCGGCTGATCGCCGACGGTCGCCTGGTGGAGCGTGAAGGCGGCTCGGAACAGACCGACGGGTCGATCCTGGGTGCCTATCGCGAGGCCATCATGGCGCGTAACGAGTTGACCCGCCCGGTGCGGGTGGTGGTCGATTGCGGCAACGGCGTCGCCAGTCTGGTGGCCGTTTCGATTCTGCGTGGCGTTGGCGCCGAGGTGATTCCCCTGTTCTGCGAGTCAGACGGCAACTTCCCCAATCATCATCCCGATCCCACGGTGCCCGAAAACCTGGTCGATCTGCAGGAAGAAGTGCGCCGCAGCGGCGCCGAATTGGGGATCGCCTTGGATGGCGACGGGGACCGCATCGGGGCTGTGGACGAGACAGGTACCATCCGCTGGGGGGACCAGCTTATGGTGGTCTTCGGGCGTGACGCAGTGCGGCGATTCGGCAGGGGTACGCCGGTCGTCTTCGACGTGAAGTGTTCCGACATCCTCCCGCGGGAGTTGAAACGCGCGGGCGCCGAGCCGGTGATGTGGAAAACGGGCCACTCGCTCATCAAGGCCAAGATGAAGTCGACCAACGCTCCGCTGGCCGGCGAGATGAGCGGCCACATCTTCTTCGGCGGAGACTACCTCGGGTTCGACGACGCCCTGTTCGCCGCCGCGCGGCTGCTGGAGATCGTCTCGCGCGGTCCCGGCGGGCTGGCGCCGTTGTTGGCCGATCTACCAGAGACGTTCGTGACACCCGAGATTAGAGTGGCTTGCGCCGACGACATCAAGTTCGGCATCGTCGAGCGCGCGGCTCGGTACTTCGCCGATCGCTACCAAGTAAATACCATCGATGGGGTGCGCATCGAGTACGACCACGGGTGGGGACTTCTCCGTGCGTCGAACACCGAGCCGGTTCTGGTCCTGCGATTCGAAGCAACCAATCACGACGCCCTGGAGAGCTACCGCGCGGAAGTCATGAGCTGGCTGCGGCAACAGGGCGTCGAGGTGTAACACCGTGGTCAGGCGCGGCCGTGCCGTAATCCTGGTGGTGGCCGCAGTCGTGGTCTCGTTGTTCTTGGGTCGCCGGCTGAGCGTGATTCTCAGCGACTACTGGTTCGGCAACCTGATCTCTCCGGACGCCGGCACGTTTCTTCTTCAGTTCCATGCTCTGAGGGCCCTCCTCGACGGCGCGGGGGTCCTCGTGGCCGGCACCTGGTTCATCGGCAACCTCTTCGTTGTCTACCGGGCACTAGGCACGGTTCAGGTTCCCCGGTTCCTGGCCAACATCGAGTTTCGCGAGACCCTCACCCCCAACGTCCTCCTCGGCATCACCGTCGCCCTGGGCGGGATACTCGGCGTGATGGTCGGGCTAGGTGCGTCCGAATGGTGGGCCGATCTGGCGCTGGCGTGGCAGGGCGCCGTGTTCGGGGTCACCGATCCGCTGCTGGGACACGACTTGGGGTTGTACCTGGCCCAACTCCCGTGGTGGCGGACCTTGCGCGGATTCTGCCTGTTCCTCGTCGTGGCTGGCCTCGTCTTGGTGCTGCTGCTGTACACCGTGATTGGCTCGACGCGCCTGGTGAAAGGGCGGCTGGCAATTTCCAACCACGCCCGGGCACACCTGGGGGCTCTGCTGGCCGCGCTGGCTCTTTGCCTGGCGTGGGGCTATGTCCTGCTGCCTCTCGAGACCGTGGCCGGCCTGCACGGGCCCGAGACCGCCGGCTCATGGGCCATGCGGACAACAGCGACTCACGTGCTGACGGGCACCGCTCTCGCCGTGTCGGCCCTGTCGTTGAGGTGGGCCCTACGGCCGAGGCACGCGCTGGTCCTGGCCGCGTGGATCGTGTTGCCGGTCGCGTCGTTCATCGTCCAAGTGGTGCTCCCCAGGCTGGCGGCTGACGACACCCCCGCGTTCCGGCCGGAGGTGCGCGAGTCGCTGGAGCGCCAGGCGTTCGCCCTGGAGTCGCTGGAAACGGAGACCGTGGCGGCGTCGGGCGGCGTCCCCATCGGTATTCCGTTGGTCGAGCCGTGGTCGCGGCCAATGATTCGCCGGTTGATCGAAGTGGATTCCGCGCGCCTGGTGGGGATGGCTCAGGCCACCTTGACTACCAAGGGTGTAGCCCGGCCCGTGTGGCTGACGGTGGCGGAATCGAATCGAGGGATATCGATATCCGCCATCGCGGCGGATCGTACCACGGCCGCCGGCGGGGCCATGTCGTTTCAGATGGGGGATACCACGGCGTACCCCTCGGTGTTGACCCTGGGCGTCCTGGACTCGACAGCCGGCGCCTCCTGGCCCGGGGCGCCCGCCTACCACATCGGCACCGACGACCGTGGCGTGCCCCTCGATAGCTGGGTCCGGCGCGTGGTGCTGGCCTGGGGACTCCAGGTGGTGGATCTGCTGGGTGACCTCCCCGACGGCGCCACGCTGAGCTGGCACCGTGATCCAATCCTCCGGGCCTCCCGCCTGGCGCCGTTCGCCCGGTGGGGTGACGCCCAGCCAGTGTGGCACGACGGGCGTCTGTGGTGGCTGGTGACCGGGTTCGTGTTGAGCGAGACGTTCCCCGGGGTGGAACCGGTAGCGTGGGGCGGGAGACCGTCCCGGCTGATGCGGCCAGGGTTTCTGGCGGTGATCGAGGCGGACAGCAAGGAAACCAGCCTGTACTTGGTACCGGGGGCCGGCGTGGTGGCCCAGAGCTGGGCGGCGCTGGCCGGTCCCATGGTGCAGCCGACCTCGGCCATTCCACCAAGTCTCCTGAGGGCGTACCGGTATCCTCCGTCGATGGCTGAAATCCAGGCCCGCGTTCTGAGCCTGCCATGGTGGAACGTCGGCCTTCCCATTCGAGAACTGGGCGACGGGCAGCCCCGTGTTGCCGGCATCGACGTTGGGTGGGTGGCGCCGGGACAACCGGGATTCACGGCCGTGTATCACCGCGGGTCTTCCCGCCGTCTGAGCGCGCTGCTGACGGGCCACATGGCGGACGGGGTACCGTTTCTTCGGTTGGCGCTGGTGGATAGTGTTGCCGGCGCGGCCACCCCGGCCCTGTTGCAGCAGCGATGGGCGCGCTTCCCCCTGTTCGAGCAGATCCGGGACTCGGTGCGGCAGGACGGGAGCAGCCTGGCACCCGGGCGGGTGAAGTATTCCCGCGAGCCCGGCGGCATCGTGGCCCAGGCACCCCACTATGCCGTGCGCGACGGGGTCCGGGCTCGGGTGGCGTGGTATAGTCTCGCGGTGGGCGAGCGACTGGGCGCCGGACGTACCTCCGAGGAGAGTTGGCGCAACCTGACTGGCGCCGGAGTACCGGTCCCTCCGGGCAGGGGGGCCGGCACTCCCTTCGACGAGGCCCAGGGGTGGATGCGGATCGCCGATTCGGCGCTCATGGCGGGAGACTGGGAGACATTCGGCCGGGCTTTTGGGGCTCTGCGTGAGCTTCTGCGGGAACCGGAACGGTGACCGGGCGGGCTTTCCCGCCGGGGTTCATCCACGGGTTGCTTCCGCTCTCACCTTCACGGTAGCTTGACGGGCTATATGTCAACCGCCGACCCCGGGCAGCGTTCCCGAACGGTAGTCGTGGCCCTGGGGGGCAACGCGCTGGCACCGTCGGGGGAACGCGCAACCATCACCAATCAGTTCCGCCACGCCCGGCTCAGTGTGGCCCCGTTGGTGGCCTTGGCCCGGGACGGGTGGCGTTTGGCGATCGTACACGGCAACGGACCGCAGGTGGGTGATGCCCTGGTGCGCAACGAGCTGGCCCGGGATCTGGTGGAGCCTCTGCCGCTAGGTGTGTTGGTGGCGGCCACGGCGGGATGGATCGGGTACATGCTGCAGCAATCGTTGCAGAACGGGTTGGCCCAGGCGGGTATCGACCGCTCGGTCATCACGGTAGTGACACAGACCTTGGTCGACGGTGACGACCCACGGCTGGAGCAACCGACCAAGCCCATCGGTTTGGCGTTGACCGAACAGCAGGCGGAGGTCCTGATCGCTCAGGGTGCGGCGGTCGGCCGCGACGGCGATGGGCGCTGCCGCCGGCTGGCGGCGAGTCCCGTTCCGATAGGAATCGTCGAGGCGGATTTGGTCCACCGGTTGGTGGAAGACGGCGTGATAGTCATCGCGGCCGGCGGCGGCGGTCCGCCGGTGGTGGTCCGGGACGGCTGCTTGGACGGTTGTGACGCAGTGGTCGACAAGGACCGGGTTGCCGCGCTGCTGGCGCGGGACCTCGAAGCCGAGGCGCTAGTCATCCTGACCAACGTCGACGCCGTCTATCGCCGCTGGGGGACGCCGGAGGCAGAGCCGATCGGGACCCTCAGCGTGGCGCAGGCGGAGCGGCTGATCGCCGAGGGAGAGTTGGACGAGGGTGGCATGTTGCCAAAGGTGGAGGCCGCTCTGGAGTTTGTTCGGACGGGGGGCGGACGCGCCATCATCGCTCACCTCGAATCCGGGGCGGCTGCGTTGAGCGGAAGAACGGGGACCACGATCCAGAGGAGCTTGTGAATATTCACGAATACCAGGCGCGGGAGTTGTTCCGCCAGGCGGGCATCCCGGTACCCGACGGTGAGGTGGCCACGACTCCGGCAGAGGTCGAGGAGATCGCCCGCCGGCTCGGTGGTGGGGTGGTGGTCAAGGCGCAGGTGCACGCCGGTGGCCGTGGCAAGGCGGGCGGGGTCAAGTTGGCCCAGTCGCCCGAGGAGGCCCGCGCAGCGGCAGAGCAGATCCTCCAGTTGACCATCAAGGATCTGCCGGTCCAGAAGGTGTTGGTCGCTCCCATCGTCGATATTGCCAGCGAGTCCTACCTGGGCATGATCATGGATCGCGAGAGCCAGCGGCCGGTCATCATGGTCAGCCCTGCCGGCGGGATCGACATCGAAGAAGTGGCCGCCACGACCCCCGAAAAGATTTTCAAGCTGGCGATCGATCCCCGATACGGCCTGCTGTCACACCAGGCGATGGGACTCGCCTTTGCATTGTACGACGACATCAAGCAAGTGCGGGCCGCCGCCCGGATCATGGAGCAATTGTACCAGGCGTTCGTCACCAACGGCGCCACGTTGGCCGAGATCAACCCCCTGATCACCACATCCGCTGGCGAGGTGTTGGCGATCGACGCCAAGATGTCGCTCGATGACAACGTGGTGGAACGGCGTCCCGACCTGGAGGCACTGCGCGATGAATCGGCCGAGGCGCCTTCGGAGGTCTTGGCGCGGGAAGCGGGGCTGACGTTCATCAAGCTCGATGGCAACGTCGGCTGCGTCGTAAATGGCGCCGGCTTGGCCATGGCCACCATGGACCTGGTGAAGTACTACGGTGGGGAGCCGGCCAATTTTCTGGACATCGGCGGCAGTTCCAATCCGGAGAAGGTGGTCACCGCTCTCCGGATCATCACCATGGATCCCAACGTCAAGGCGATTCTCTTCAACATCTTCGGGGGCATCACCCGCACCGACGATGTCGCCAACGGCATAGTCGCGGCGCTGGATCAATTCTCCGTCGATGTGCCCATCGTCATTCGCCTGACCGGCACCAACGAGGATGAGGCGCTCGCCATCCTCGAGGGAGTGGGGAAGACCGCACTCAAGGACATGGACGAAGCTGTCAAGCAGGTGGTGCGGGTCGCACAGGAGGCGGCGTGAGCATTTTTGTCGATCGGGAAACGAAACTGGTGGTGCAAGGAATCACCGGACGCGACGGCTCGTTCCACACCCGTCAGATGATGGACTATGGCACCCGAGTCGTGGCCGGCGTGACTCCGGGCAAGGGTGGCCAGCGGTTCGACGATGCGGTACCGATCTTCGACACGGTCGCCGACGCGGTGGCGGAGACGGGGGCCGACGCGTCGGTCATATACGTCCCCCCGGCCTTCGCCATCGGGGCCATGTTCGAGGCCGCCGACGCGGGCGTCAAACTCATTGTCTGTATCACCGAAGGACTTGCCGTCATCGACATGACCAAGGTGCTCCCGTTTCTCCAGGAACGCGGAGTACGGCTGATCGGCCCGAACTGTCCCGGCATAATCAGCCCGGGACAATCCAAGGTCGGCATCATTCCGGGAAACATTTGTGCCCCCGGGAACATCGGCTTGGTGTCGCGCAGCGGCACGCTCACCTACGAAGTGGTGGACCAGCTGACGCGCCACGGCCTGGGCCAGAGTAGTTGCGTTGGCATCGGCGGCGATCCCCTCATCGGCACCAACTTCATCGATTGCCTCGAGGCGTTCGAGAACGACCCGGATACCGAGGGGATCGTGATGCTGGGTGAAATCGGCGGCACCGACGAGCAGCAAGCGGCCGAGTATGTCCGGAATCATCTGACCAAGCCGGTGGTGGGCTTCATCGCCGGGCAGACGGCGCCACCGGGACGGCGGATGGGGCATGCCGGAGCCATCATCTCCGGTTCCTCGGGTACGGCCGCGGAGAAGATGGCCGCCTTCGAGGACGCCGGGATCGCGGTCATGAAACGCCCGGTGGAAGTGGTCGACTTGTTGAAAGCACGCATGTAACCGACAACCCGGAGTCGACCGAGTGCCCGGCCGGGCACCCGGTGCGGCTCGCGATGGAGGCTCTGTGGCGGAATCGACGTTGGGCATCATCAAACCCGATGCCTTCGCTGCCGGAAAGACGGGACGGATCATCGCCCTGCTGGAAGAAGCCGGCTTCGCGGTGCGGGCGGCAAAGACCCGGCGCCTGGCCAAAGCCGAGGCCGAGGCGTTCTATGAGGTTCACCGGGGACGGCCGTTCTACCAGGAATTGGTGGCTTTCATGACCAGCGGGCCGTGCCTGCCGATGGTGCTGGATCGGGATGACGCCGTGGACGAAATGCGCCGGGTCATCGGCGCCACCGACCCCGCGGAGGCGGCCGAGGGCACGGTGCGGAAGCTCTACGCCGAGTCTAAGGGTCGCAACGCGATCCACGCCTCGGACAGCGACAAAAACGCCGCCCGGGAGATCGCCTTCTTCTTTGCGGAAGGGGAACTTGCCGGGCTGGAGGGCTGATCGGGGTCGCTTGACCTAAGTAGCGGTTCCCAATACATTTAGCGGCTATGCTAACAGTCGACCTGAACCGGCTACATGACGGGTCGATCGAGACGACGGGGCAACTCTTGCCGACCGATCCGGCCTTTGAGGGGGTTGATCTCCAGCTGGTCGATCCCGTGACCGTGGAAGGCCGGCTGCAGTTGACCGGCGAAGGGGATTTCTACTGGCACGCGTTTGTGGCGGGCCGGGTCAGGGGAGAGTGCCGTCGGTGCTTGGGGGACGTCTTCGTTCCCATCGACATCGAGATCCGGGTGCTGTTCAGCAGCGATCCCGAGACGGTCGAAGACCCCGGTGTGTACCCGCTCGGCAAGGGTGCCGCGGAACTGGACCTGGGGCAGGCGGTATGCGAGGAACTGGCGCTGGCGGTGCCAGGTTTCCTAGTGTGTCGCGACGATTGCGCCGGGTTGTGCTCCCGATGCGGAGCGAATCTAAACGACGGGCCGTGTCCCTGTGGGGAACCGGCCGCAACAGTTTGAGGGTGAGTCATGGCAGTTCCCAAGAGACGGACGTCCAAATCACGCAAGCGGCTCCGCCGTACGCACCACCGGGTCAAGGGCATCCCGTCCCAGGCCTGTCCCCGCTGTGGTGAGCCCAAGCTGCCGCACCGAGTGTGCGGGACCTGCGGGTTCTATCGCGGCAAGAAGATGATTGAGGTCGAGGACAGCTGAGGGTGATCCGCATCGCGCTGGACGTGATGGGCGGCGATAACGCGCCCGCCGTAGAAATCGAGGGCGTGTCACGTGCCTTGGCCGAACTCGGCGAAGACGTAATGATCCAGCTGGTGGGCCTTCCATCCGTCATCGAGGCGGAGCTGGCCCGGCACCCGGAACTCGACCGATCGCGGATCGAGATCGTCGAGGCGACCGAGGTCATCGGCCAGGCCGACAAACCGCTGGTTGCCATCCGCAGGAAACAGAACTCGAGCATCGTGCTGGGGTTGGGTCTGCAGAAGGCAGGCAAGTCCGACGCGTTCGTGTCGTCGGGCAACACCGGCGCCATCCTGGCAGCCTCCACCTTGTTGTTACGCCTGCACACCGGCGTGGAGCGCGCCACGGTCGCCACCCCGTTTCCCACGGCCGACCGTCCGGTCATAGTGCTGGACGGCGGCGCCAACGTCGACTGCAGTTCCCGGGAGCTGCAGAGCTTCGCCTATCTCGGCAGCGTCTACGTGCGCGATATCCTCCGGGTGCCCAAGCCGGTCGTCGGCTTGCTCAACATCGGCGAAGAGGACGAAAAGGGAAACGCGGTCACCAAGGAAGCTCACCGCCTGCTGCTGGAGAGCGACGAGCTCAACTACATCGGCAACATCGAAGGCAACGACATTATCGCCGGGCACTCCAAGTTCGGCCACGTCGACGTCGTCGTGTGCGACGGGTTCGTCGGCAACATCGTACTCAAATTCTACGAATCGGTGGCTCGCTTGGTCCTCAGGTTGGTCAAGGACAACGCGCCCGATATCCTGGAGCGGGACGATGTCCAGGAGGTGTTCCGGGTGCTCGATTATTCCCAGTACGGTGGCGCCCCGTTGCTGGGCGTCAAGGGCGTTGTCATCATCTGCCACGGTTCGTCCAGCGCCAATGCCATCAAGAACGCACTGCGCGTCGCGGTCCAATCGGTCGAGGCCGGCCTAAGCGACCACATCGCCGCTACGTTCTCCGCCCGAGAGGCGGCGAGCCGGGCATGATTCAGCGACCCATCGCCCGCATCTCCGGATTGGGTGTCGCCGTTCCGTCAGGCATACGCACCAACGCCGATTGGGAGGCGGCCCTCGACACTTCCGATCAGTGGATCGTCGAACGCACCGGAATTCGCGAGCGGCGCTGGGCCGGCCCCGAGGACACGGTAGCCAGTCTGTCGAAGACGGCGGCTGACTTGGCGTTGGAGCAGGCCGGTATCGGCCCCATGGATCTCGGTGGCATCATCCTCGGCACCGCGACCCCCGACCGGCTTCTGCCGTCCACGGCGTGCGACCTGCAGGCCCTCCTCGGTGCGGAAAACGCCGCCGCGTTCGACATCGCCGCGGCGTGTCCCGGCTGGCTCTACAGCCTTACCGTGGCCGAGGGCCTCATCGCCGCGGGACAGGCCGAGCACATCCTGGTCGTCGGGGCGGAAAAGCTGTCCACCATCACCGACGAGACCGATCGCTCGACCGCTATTCTGTTCGGCGACGGGGCCGGCGCCACTGTCATCAGCGCCTACAGAAATGAAGCCAACGGCGGCATCCTGTCGACGTTCATCCGTTCGGACGGTCGGTTGGCCTCGTTGCTCTATCGGCCTGGGGGCGGCTCAACCCGGCCGTTCAGCCAGGAGGTGCTCGACGACCGGTCCCACTTCATGAAGATGGCCGGCCGGGAGGTGTTCAAAGCCGCCGTGCGGGCCATGACCCAAGCCTGCGACGAGGCCATTCAGCGCGCCGGCGTTGCAGCCGAGGACATCGACCTGATGGTGCCGCACCAGGCCAACATCCGCATCATCGAGGCGACCGCAAAGCACACCGGTATGCCGATGGACAAGGTGATGGTCAACATCGACCGGTTCGGCAACACCTCGGCCGCGTCGATCCCGCTGGCGTTCGATCAGGCCATCAACGAAGGGCGCCTGGAGCGGGGCATGTTGATCCTGTTGGTGACGTTCGGCGCAGGCTTCACTTGGGGCAGCTCCGTGGTCCGGTGGTGACCATGCTGCTGTGTCCCGGACAAGGGGCGCAGAAGGTAGGGATGGGCCGCGATCTCGCCGAGCGGTTTCCAGCGGCCCGTGACACGTTCGAGGCGATCGACGAGGCGCTCGGCGTCGCCCTGTCGCGCATCATGTGGCAGGGTCCGGCCGAGGAGTTGATCCGGACCCACAACGCCCAGCCTGCGATCCTGGCCCATTCAGCGGCTGTCCATGCCGTGGTCAAGGACCGGCTGCAGGAGGTGGCCGGGGCCGCCGGGCACAGCCTGGGAGAGTACAGCGCCTACGTCATGGCCGGGTCCCTGACCCCAACGGACGCAGCCCGTCTGGTGCGGCGGCGCGGTGAGTTGATGCTCGAGGCTGGGCAGGCACGGCCCGGAGCGATGGCGGCGGTCCTGGGACTCCCCACCGAAGAGGTCGAGGTAGCTTGTGGCGAGGCGGGGACGGCAGACGAGGTGGCGGTCGCCGCCAATCTCAACGCTCCGGATCAGACGGTCATTTCCGGCGATCCCGACGCCGTTGCCCGGGCGGGAGAGGGGTGCAAGACGCGTGGAGCCAAGCGGGTACTGCCGCTGAAGGTGAGCGGCGCGTTCCATTCGCCGCTCATGGAACCGGCCGTGGCGGGACTGGCGGAAGCCCTCGCGGCGGTACAGTTTGACGATCCCGGCATTCCGGTGATCGCCAATGCGTCTGCCCGGCCGGTGAGCACCGCGGTCGATGCCGTGCGCCAACTCGAGGCCCAACTCACGGCCCCGGTCCGATGGGCGGACAGCATGCAGGTAGCGGCCGGCCTGGCTGATGAGGTCACCTTCGTCGAGGTAGGGCCGGGGAGCACCCTGTCCGGTCTGCTCAAACGCATTTTGCCGTCTCCCGCGTCGATCACACTGGGGACGGCCAACGAAGTCGAGGCGTTCCTGACATGAGTATTACCATCGACCTGACGGGACGGACCGCGCTGGTGACCGGGGGGACGCGCGGCATCGGTTTGGCCGTGGCCAAGCAATTGGTCGAGGCGGGCGCCCGGGTTGCGGTGATGAGCCGCAACGCCGAACAGGCCCGGGCGGTAGCGGCCGAATTGGGCGCCGGCATGATCGGGGTCGGATGCGACGTAACCGACGGGCAACAGGTGGAGGCCGTGGTAGTAGAGGTCACCGACCAGCTCGGTGGCATCGACATCCTGGTCAACAACGCCGGCTTTACCCGCGACAATATCTTGCTGCGGATGGCGCAGGAGGATTGGGACGACGTGCTGGCCACCAACTTGACGGGCGCGTTCCACATGACGAAGGCGGTCATCAAGGGCATGATGAAGCGAAGGGACGGTCGCATCATCAACGTCACCAGCGTTATCGGCATCACCGGCAATAAGGGACAGGCCAATTACGCGGCGTCGAAAGCGGGGCTGATCGGGTTCACCAAGTCGGTGGCCCGGGAGTATGCCAGCCGCAATATTTTGGCCAATTGTGTCGCCCCCGGGTTCATAAATACCGCCCTGACAACCGGCTTGCCACCGGCGGCGCAAAAGGCGTTATTAGATGGGGTTCCGTTGGGCCGCGTGGGGCAGCCCGAAGACGTGGCCGGGGCAGTCGTGTTCCTGGCCTCTGATTTGGCAGCCTATGTGACTGGCCAAGTGCTGGTCGTCGACGGCGGCATGGTCATCTAGGATTACACGTTCAACCTCGCTGAAGGGTGACACCAAATGGCTGAAGTAACGGAAGAGAAGGTCAAGGATATCATCGTCGAGGAACTCGGGGTCGAGCGTGACAAGCTCACCGACGAGGCCAGCTTCATGGACGACTTGGGAGCCGACAGTCTCGACACGGTCGAACTGGTGATGGCGTTCGAGAAGGAATTTGACATCGACATTCCCGACGAGGAAGCCGAGCAGCTTCGGACCGTCGGTGATGCACTGAAGTATCTCCACGAAAAAACCGGCGAATAGGTGAGTCGCAGAGTGGTCGTGACCGGGCTGGGAACCATCAGCCCGGTCGGTAACACCGTCGATGAGGCGTGGTTGGCGCTGCTCGATGGGCGCTCGGGTGCGGCCGCCATCACCAAATTCGATGCCTCCAACCTCAAGGTCCGGTTCGCCTGCGAGATCAAGGACTTCGACGCCCAGGCCTACATCAGCCGAAAAGAAGTCCGGCGTTACGACAAGTTCGTCCAGTACGCCATCGCCGCCGCCCAACAGGCGGTAGATCACGCGGGACTGAACGCCGGCTTCCCCGACCCGGACCGCACCGGGGTCATCATCGGCAGCGGTATCGGCGGCATGCAGACCTACGAGGACAACTGCAGAGCCTACATCACAGAAGGCCCCGATCGCGTCTCACCGTTCTTCGTTCCCATGTTCATTCCGGACATGGCTGCCGGTCTCGTGTCCATGCGGTTCGGTCTCAAGGGCCCCAACTTCTGCACCGTGTCGGCCTGCGCCTCTTCGGCCAACGCCATCGGCCAGTCGTACGACCTCATCCGCCGGGGCGCCGCCGATGCCATGGTCGCCGGCGGATCGGAAGCCGCCATCACCGGCCTCACCGTCACGGCCTTCGCCAACATGAAAGCGCTGTCGTTCCGCAACGACGACCCCACCACCGCCAGCCGCCCATTCGACAAGGACCGTGACGGCTTCGTCTTGGCCGACGGCGGAGCTATCGTGGTACTCGAGAGTCTCGAACACGCCGAAGCCAGGGGTGCAACCATTCTGGGCGAGATCATCGGCTACGGCCTGAGCGGCGACGCCTATCACATCACCTCCCCGCCGCCCGGCGGCGAGGGCGCGGCCAAGGCCATCCAAGAGTGCCTGGCCGACGGCAACATCGATCTGGCCGACGTGGGCTACATCAACGCCCACGGCACGTCCACCCCGGTGGGAGACGTAGCCGAGACTCGGGCCGTCAAGAGCGTGTTCGGCGATCGTGCCAGGGATCTGATCTTCGGCTCCACCAAGTCGATGACCGGGCACCTCCTCGGCGGGGCGGGAGCCTTTGAATTCATCGTGTCCCTTCTGGTCGTCACCAGGGGGAAGATTCCGCCGACCATAAACCAGTTCACCTTCGACCCCGATTGCGATCTCGACTCCGCCGCCGGCGGCATGGTCGAGCGCGACGTCAAAGTGGCCCTATCGAATTCCTTCGGCTTCGGCGGCCACAACGTGACTTTGGCGGTGATGGGGCCCTGATGGGCCCTGGCGGGCCCGGCGAGGGCAGCGAGAGCAGCGGGGGCAGACCTGTCCGACTGACCGCCCAGTCCCTCTGACCGCCTGTCCTACTGCCTTACCACCCTACCGCCCTACCGCCCTGCCATATAAGTTCCATCGTCCCTTGACGTTGACGACACTGATGGAGCTGGTATGACCCTCGACCCTGCGGCCCTACGCGATGCCGCGTTGCGTCCCATCGCGGAGAAGGTGCTGGCCGAAGAGCGACTCGATGCCACCGACGCCGCGGTACTGTACGGCACGGGCGACATTCTCGGTCTCGGCGCCATCGCCGATTTCGCCAATCAGCGGAGCAACGGCCGCCGGGTGTTCTTCTCGGCCAATCAGCACATCAATCCCACCAACGTCTGTATCCTGCGCAACACCTGCTCCTTCTGTTCCTTCGCACGGATTCCCAAGGAAGAGGGAGCCTACACTCGGACGTTGGAGGAGGTGTTCGAGGAAGCGAGCCAGGCCCACGGCATGCCCACCCGGGAATTTCACATTGTCGGTGGGTTGCATCCCAAGCTGCGCCTAGAGTACTACACTGACATGATCCGCGGGCTCAAGGAGCGGCACCCGGGCGTCTCGATCAAGGCGCTGACCGCCGTCGAGATCGCCCATCTGGCGCGGATCGAAAAGAGCTCCATCGAGGACGTGCTTGGTGCCTTGCGGGAGGCGGGGTTGACCAGCCTCCCCGGAGGTGGCGCCGAGGTGTTCGGTCCCGCGGTCAGGTTCACCATCGCCGAGCGCAAACTCTCGGGCGAGGAATGGATCGAAGTCCACCGGACGGCGCACCGCATGGGGATTCCATCCAACTGCACCATGCTGTACGGACACGTGGAGACCGTCGACGATCGGATCGCCCATCTCATCATGTTGCGCGATCTGCAGGACGATACCGGCGGCTTCCTAACCTACATCCCCCTGGCGTATCACCCGGATCACAACGCCCTCGGCCGGGAACTCGGCCGCGAGGGATCCGCCACCACCGGGTATGAGGATCTCAAGAACATCGCCGTGGGGCGTTTAGTGCTCGACAATATTCCGCACGTGAAGACCCACTGGCCCATGGTGACGCCGGCCATGGCCCAAATCGTTCTCAGCTTCGGCTGCGACGACGTAGAGGGCACCGTGGTGTACGAGCGGGTGTATCACGAGGCCGGTGCCACCACCCAGATGCACATGCAGTACCACGACCTGGTGGACCTCATCCGCCGGGCAGCCCGAAAGCCGGTCGAGCGGGACAGCCTGTATCAGGTGGTCCGGGAAACATTCGAGGATGTCGCGGTTCCTGACAACGGCGGTGCCGGGGTGGTGGGGGTCGCGTGAGGCTGGGTCGTATTCCGTGGATCAACTGCTACCCGATCTACCGGGCCATCGACCGGGGCATCGTTGCCGCGCGTTGTGAGATGATCACGGCCACGGCCGCCGAACTCAACGATCTCCTCGCCGCGGGCGAACTCGACGTGAGCGTCGTTTCCGTGGTCGAGTATGCCCGCAACGCGGCCGCCTATCAATTGTTGCCCGACATGGCCATCTCGTGTGACGGACCCGTCCACAGCGTAGCGCTGTTTTCCCGGCGGCCGCTCAGCGAACTCGAGGGTGCCACTATCCTCCGATCGGCCTCGTCGAGAACCTCTGTTCTCTTGTTGGAACTCCTGTGCCGGCACCGTTGGAGCATTCAGCCACGGTTCGCCACCGTGAGGGCGGAGCCCCAGGATCTGGCCGCACTCGATGGCATGCCCCACGACGCCGTGCTGGTCATCGGCGACGCCGCCTTGATGTTGCGGGCCTCGGGGCGCTATCCAGTCGTCTACGACCTGGGAGCCGAGTGGCACGCCTGGACCGGGCTGCCGTTCGTGTTCGCCGTGTGGGCCGCCCGGCGCGAAGCACCACTGGCGAGCGTGCGAGAGATCCACCGCACGCTGCTCGAGTCGCGCGCCTGGGGGCTCCAGCACCTCGACGAGTTGGCTGGGGAGGCCGCAGCCGAGTCCGGCGTCGATCCCGCAATGTGCCGGGCGTACCTCGGCGATCTGGACTACGCCCTGGGCGAGCGCCATCTGGCGGGCCTCACGGAATTCTTCAGCCGGTTGGTGCGGGACGGCACCGTACCCGACGGCGCGCTTTCATTCATTACGGCGGCATGACGATGAGCCACCAGGTAGATCGGCAATCGGCGGAGTTCAAGGAGTACCTCGACCTGTATCAGCGGGCCAGTCTGCTGGAGTTGGGCGGCCTGGCGGACGAGATCCGCTGGCGGCACCATCCCGAGAACGTGGTCACCTACATCATCGATCGAAACATCAACTACACCAACGTGTGTGTGGCCGACTGTTCGTTCTGCGCTTTTTACCGGCGGCCCAAGGATCTCGAAGGCTACGTCCTGAGCTTCGAGGAAATCGGCGCCAAGATCGACGAATGCAAGGCGCTGGGTGGCGTACAGATTCTCCTGCAAGGGGGGCACAATCCGTACATCCCCTTCGAGTGGTATCTAGACCTCATGCGATACATCAAGGAACACCACCCCATCCACATCCATGGCTTCTCGCCTTCGGAGGTGGTGTTCTTCGGCGAGCGGTTCCGCCTGAGCGTCGCCGATGTCATCGGTCAACTGAAGGCCGCGGGGCTCGATTCCATTCCCGGTGGCGGGGGTGAGATCCTGGTCGACGAAGTGCGCCGCCAGGTCGCCGGCAAGAAAGCGATGACCGACGACTGGCTGGGCGTGCAGGAGGAGGCCCATCGTCAAGGAATGAAAACATCCGTCACCATGATGTACGGCATGGTAGAGTCCGATGCCGACCGCATCGAACACCTCCTCAAGATCCGGGACGTGCAAACCGATAGCGGTGGTTTTACCGCCTTCATCTGCTGGCCGCTGCAACCCGAAGGCACCGAATTGGCCCACATCCCCAAGACCGACGCCGTGGCCTACCTGCGGACCAACGCCATCGGCCGCATAATCTGCCACAACATCCCCAACGTCCAGTCGTCGTGGGTCACCATGGGGCACAAGGTGGGCCAGGTGGCGCTGCGATTCGGGGCCAACGACTACGGCAGCCTCATGATGGAAGAAAACGTAGTGTCGGCCGCCGGCACTACCCACGATGTCACCCTCGCCGAGATGGAACGGATTATCAGGGATGCCGGGTATGAACCCAAGCGGCGGAGGCAGGACTACAGCATCATAGAGCACGAGACGGTAGCGGTATGATGCGGGGCTGCGGGGCTGCGGGGCTGCGGGGCGGTTCTCGATATTCTTGGGATCACCGTGCTGCCCCGCAAACCGCCCCGCCGCCCCGCCGCCCCGCGGCCCCGCGGCGGTCGAAATGAGGGTTGGGATAGGCTACGACTCTCACAAGTTCGTCTCCGACCGTCCTCTGATCCTCGGCGGCCAGACCATCCCGTTCGACAAGGGGCTCGCCGGGCATTCCGATGCCGATGCGGTTGCCCACGCGCTGATCGACGCCATCCTGGGCGCCGCGGCCGCCGGGAACATCGGCAGCCTGTTCCCCGACTCCGACCCTCGCTGGCAGGGCGCCGATTCGTTGGCACTCCTCCGTGCCGCCTACCAGGAGGTCGCGGATCGCGGCTTCGTGTTTCACCAGGCCGACATCACCGTCATCATCGAGCGTCCCAAGCTCGGTCCGCACACGGCCGCCATGGCCCAGGCGTTGGCCGGGGCTTTGGCAGCCGAGGCGGGGACCATATCCATCAAGGCGAAAACCAATGAAGGCATGGGCTTCATCGGCCGGGGCGAAGGTGTGGCGGTGATCGCCGTTGCCACCCTGGAGAGTCGCTGATCGCCGGGTTTCTCGACTGGCTGGCCTTGCTGCCCAGCACCACGGTCTACGCGGTACTCGCCCTGGTGGCGGCGCTGGAGAACGTCGTCCCGATCATCCCCGCGGACACCGTGGTGGCGTTGGGCGCCTTCATGTCACACCGTGGGCTAACCAGCCCGCTGGGAGTGTTCCTGGCCGTCTGGATCGCCAACTGTGCCGGGGCGGTAGCTGTCTACTTGGCCACCTTCCGCTACGGGCGGTCGTTCATGGATACCGCCATCGGCCGGCGCCTGGTGACCCCGGCAGGCATCGCGGTCATCGAGCGAGAGTATGCCCGCTTCGGAGTCGCCGGTATTCTTCTCGCCCGGTTCCTCCCCGGCGTTCGCGCCATCGTCCCGGCTTTCGCCGGCCTGGTGAGGTTGCAACCTTCCCGGGCGCTGATTCCCATCTGTCTGGCATCGGGTATCTGGTACGGCGCCATCACGCTCCTCGCCGCCCGCGTCGGCGCCGAGTGGGATACCATCGTCCGGTGGCTTGCGGGAGTGAATCGGGCCATGGCCGTGGTTGGGGTGGTGGTGATCGCCGCAGTGGCAATCGCCTTCATGCGTCGGCGGCGCGAACGGAGGCGCTACCTGTGGCTCCAGCTCGAGCTGGCTCTGGATAAGGAAGCCCACGGACCCCACGTCAAGCGCGATCCGGCACTGCGGGCGGCGGCCGCGTTGGTGCTGGAACTGGTATATGCCGACGAGGTGCTCGAGCCGGAGGAACGCCGCTTGGTCGAGGCCCACCTGACCGATCGCTGGGACCTCGAACGGCCCCGGGGAGCATCACCGGCGGATCTCCATGCCCAGGCGGACCGCCTGACAGCCCGCTTCAGCCAGGGCCAGCGGCTCGACCTCCTGCGCCGGATGTGGCGGGCCGCGCTGCGCGACGGGCCCCCCGGCGCTCACCAGGAGCGGCTCCTTGGTCGAGCGGCGGCGCTGTTGGGCATCGATCCTCAGGAAGCCACTCAGGTCGCTGGCGACTCCTGGCCCGAAGCCCCACGGCTAGATCCAATAGACGGTGGTCAGCAGTGAATCCACCGCCCCCGCAGCCCCCGCCGCGCGCCGCCCAAGCCGCGCGCGATCGCCGTTTCGGCATCGAGCTGTTCCAGGACTATCTCTCTCTCGAGGCGGGCCACAGCGCCAACACCGTGGTGGGCTACACCCGGGACATCCGCCGCATGGCCGAGTTCGCCGAGTCCAAAGGCGCCACCGGTCCCGGCACTGTTACTCGCGAGATGCTA
>SMVA01034154.1_pt1 | contig 29698 bp, 27 predicted proteins | sample 2456451 | NCBI WGS metagenome assembly SMVA01 (sample SAMN11095933, study PRJNA526329) | marine sediment metagenome | biome: Marine sediment; feature: Surficial sediment; material: Deep marine sediment; isolation source: Hadal surficial sediment | place: Pacific Ocean | collected 2014-05 | depth... | reverse complement strand
TTTTAATGGTCGCCTTGCAGGCTGATTCAATTGTTCAGTAATTGTTTTACCGATCAACGACTTACTTAAATGAAAGTATTCTGCAATCAGCATAGTAAAATCATACCTCGAAATAAACTCTCTTCCACCTATATTATACACCCCGGTTTTACCAAATTCTATAATCTTATTTATTCCTTGAACAAGATCATCGATAAAAGCATTTATGGCTTCTATCCTTAATCCCGAACTTGTATCGGTTGTAAGCACATAAATAAATGCTTGCTTAACACCCTCATCGTAAGGAGCCTTCTTCAACAGCTTTATTGCCTCTCTTCTTACACCAGGATTTTCATCAGTCATTACAACTGTAATTAGGGCATCCTTTACATCCTTATCCAATTTTATGGTTCTTTCCGAATACATTGCATTAATCGAGTTAAACCTGGTGCCGGGATTTTTCTCATTGAGCATTGAGTAAGTAAGAATGCTTTGGATTTTAGGGTCATCGACGCGACCTTTGAGATAGACTGGTTTCATTGCTATAAATGTGAATTCAACTTCCCCATCTGATGGATCTGAATCAATAAAGTTGATATTACTAATAGTAACATTATCTTGAAAAACAGAGAGGAGATTACATGGGCTATTATCAGATGACCTTTAGTTTTGCATTTATGATTGACCCTGGCTTGGCGCAGAAGTACTTGAACACAGCGGCTCTTCTATTTTATGGGCCGGTTGCTTTGTGCTCGGGGCAATATCTGCTTTGATGATGTTAAAATTGGAAAAAACAATTATTAAAGATGAAGTTTAAATACAAATCTCTTTCATTTCAGTTTAGATATAATAAAAAGCATCGATAGAATCAAGGCTCAATAAATTTTTCGAAACTTTATCAAGTTTTTTTATTTTTAAATATCCTTCTTCTGTTCATATATCCAAGACCTGCAACGGCAATCACAGCAACCAAAACATAAATCCAATCAAATGATGCTGGTGTTAGTCTTCCTTTCCAGTCCGCTATTTTACTCTCAATCTTTCTCTTCTGTTCTGCTAATAACAAATTATTATCTATCAAATAAGGCAGCCATTTAGGGCTGATAACTTTAAACCAGGTACTGTCGGCAAATAACGTATAAGATTTATCTGATTCTTCAGAACTCTTTACGCCTATAGTTTTTATTTTATCTTTAATAAAAGAGAAAAGAGTATTTGTAAAATCTTCGCCATTTGTGAACTCAAGCAGGTGAATATCATTATAGGCAAACTCCTCCCGTATATTCATCCACGCTTCCTGTTCTAAAGCATAATTCCATTGCACAAAGAGGGAATCAATTTCTCTTATCTCTTTGGCTTTCTCCTTTTTCTCTGCATATATATCAACGAGCTTTGTACCAGCTTTTTTCCAAAATTCTAAAAACCGATCCTGTTGTTCTTTTATCTCTTTCAGATCATCAGGTTCAAGTGTAGTTACTACTATAAATTGGATGTTATCCTGCAATGAACGTTTAACATTTGCAAGCAGGTTGTTCTTTTCGGCTTCAATATATACAAGGTTCCCATCTGTGGGATTTAATTGCTCCTGATCTATCATAAGCTGCGGCATTAAGCTGTCAACCAGACTAATTATTACCTCGTCCCTTTTGCGCAGTGACAACTTTAAATCATTTACCAATTTTTTAAGTTTAACAAACTTTTGTGAATCCTTTTTATTAATGTATTCGTACTCTTGTATTTTATTTATCAAATCCGTGTTTCGTTTATTAAGAACTACTATCTGTTCTTTTAACTGTAGGTTTTCAGTTTGAAGAATGTCAATAACTGTAAAATCCTGATTTCTTATAACGAATGCCAGATTCAGTTTGTTAAATGTTTTTTCAAAATTATCGGGATAAAGGCTTTTATCTAATAACTTTTTGTGCTCTAAATAGTCCGCCCTAAACCTATCGATATTCGCAACTAATGAATTCAATTCTTCGAAAGTTTTAGCAGAGTTAATTGACTTTTCCAATTGCACAAATTCTTGTTTGAAACTTTTAACAATTTCATAATCGGATTGAGCAAACACCTGGCAGTTAAATATAAATAGTATTTGCAAGAGAATAATTCCATTTGGCAACACAAAATATTTCATTTTTTATCCTTAAGAATTCCTGTATTAGTCAAATACATACTTTTACTATCATCTATCAATTCAATATCCGGTAGTCGTTGATTTAATACGGGATTTGTTACTCCGGTTTCTGATACATTAATTTTATTGTCTAATACCATCGCACCATAATCCATTTTAAAAACATAAACACTCTGAAATTTTTCGGCAGTGATAAAATAGAACCCATTTACATCACGAATAATCCTGATCTTCTTTCCTTTAGATACACTTGAATCTTGAAATTCTTCAAAGAATAATCCTCTTACATCAAAACTTATTGAGTATCTATCCTCGGTTACCATTCCGTCATCATTTACAGAAAGTACAGATTCAACCGGCCAGGCAAAATTTACTTGCTGCAATTTAAGTGTAGAGCATGCGGCGGCAATTATGAGCAAAAGAAGAGGAAGAAAATTAATTAATTTCATTTATACTCCGAGCAAAATAATTACATGATTAAACTTAAGAAAATATTAATAAAATTGTTCCGCTTAAAAGGCAGATAATACTTTTGTTTTATTTATCACATATCAAAACCTTTTTTCTCAGCGATTTATTTACTCACCTTGTGCAAAACGATTTATTATCATATAACCATTTTTTTGCAACAATCACCTCGCTGTCATTCTGAAAGAATCTTGTTAAATGATTTGTTAATCAGAACATTTGTTTATTCTGTTAATATAAAAAGATTCCTGCGGAATGACAGTTGCATAACATAAATTATTAATTATTTGGATGTTGAAAATCACAATATTTATACAATCAATTTTCAATTGATTTAGGATTTTGTTTCATAGGCTTTGCGGTTAAACCATCCGATTTAACATTTTAACTGAAGGCATTTGACAAATTCATCCAATTATAATATATTGTATATGTGCACTATATACACTATATACATATATAACGATTTCAATCCTTTTAACCAAAAGCTTGAATAATGAAAATTTTAATAACAAATTCATCACGGGATCCAATTTATGAGCAAATTTCTAAGCAGATCCGCAGCCAAATCATTGCGGGAGATATGAAAGAGGGTGATCCCCTTCCCTCAATTCGTAACCTTGCCAGAGAAATTCAGGTTAGTGTTATCACTACAAAAAAAGCTTATGAAACCCTGGAAAGAGAGGGATATTTAGATACAGTTACCGGGCGTGGTACATATGTAGCTGCGCAGAACAAGGAACTACTGCGAGAAATAAAAATGAAAATTTTAGAGGACAGAATTGGTGAAGCTGTTTCAGATGCAAAACTATTTGGAGTTACACTTGATGAATTAAATGAAATGTTGAACTTACTCTATGAAGAATAATGGAAAATAAATTAGAACTAAACTCAGTTTCAAAGAATTAAATAGGGTTCTGAAGTTATGCAAAACGCTTATAACAGAAAAAAATCCCGATTTGTCGTTCCCACACAAGTGGGAATCCATTATTTCGTTTATTTTGGCATAGTGAATGCCTGCTTTAGCGAGCATGAAATTCAGTTTTACGATTTTACTTAACTTCAATAAGGTTATTAAAACACTTCCAGCAATGACAGAAATATATCTTTCCAATTTCTTAAAGCTAACCTGCCAATTATATTTTCCCAATTTTGGTCTGTTTCTTGATATATTTATTTTTATAATTCTCAGGATAATAGATAAAACAATTGTGTTTATCAAAATAAATTCATAAGTTTTGTTTCGTTTAACAAATATTCAGCTAAAACCTTAAAACTTAAGGAGTTATGTGGCAAAAAAAATAGCCATAAGTGTTCCGAAGGGAGGTGTGGGAAAAACAACAACAGCTGTTAATCTTGCTGCAGGATTTGCTGTTGCTGAAAAAAAGACTCTGCTTATTGATTTCGATCCTTCAGGAGCTTGTGCGCTTTCTCTCGGTTTTGAAGAGGCAAATATGCATGGCGATATTTTTCAGGTTTTTAGCTTTACCAAATTTATTGATGCCGTTGTACATAAAACCGATCTTCCTTATTTAGATTTCATTCCCTGTAAAATAAATACTTTTGATCTTGAAGAACGAATTAACAGACTAAGCCGAAACATCTACCTCTTTTCAAATGTATTGGATCAGCAGGCACTTACCGAATATGATTTTATTATAATTGATTGTCCACCATATATGAAAGGATTAACAACTATTGCTTTAGCTGCCGCCGACTCTGTTTTGATTCCTATCCGTGCAGGACAATTTTCAGTTGCCGCATTAAAGAAAATGTTTAATCAAATTGAGTGGGTAAAAACAAACATAAACAGCGAATTGAAAGTTGAGGGCATTCTGTTAAATATGTATGAACCGCGTACAAAAGCGTGGGATCTTACAATTAAGGCATTAAGCAAAAACTTTAGAGAATTCTTATTCGATACTGTTATACCAAAAAGTGTTGCTATTTCCGAAGCAGAATTTTACGGAAAGCCCTCAATGCTATTTGATGTGAAATCCAAGGGTTCGATAGCATATTTAAATTTAACCGAGGAAATATTAAATAGAAATGCTAAACCAAATATATACAGACTGGGCGGCGCACGTTTCTCAAATCTAAAGGGATAATTATAACTTCAACTATCAGTTCTTTTAACCCATTCATTATGTTTATTTAATATCCTGTCACAAAAAGAAAATTATTATTTATCATTTATAAAATCTTTGCCGATACTAAATTAGCTCTGCTTCACATCTTCATATAATTCATTAACGAATAACCAATATGGGGGGAAACTATGAGTGTGCCAAGTAAAGCTAACACAAACCAGCTGGACAATCCAGCCCAGGCAAAAGCTAACCACCAGCCCCCCGGAACAGAACCACACGTATAGTAAGGCAACGAGTTATGTGAAGCTGTGGGAAAGGCAGTTTGTCAGCCGCAACGCAAGTGAAGGTAATGAGCCCCGAAATAACCAACGTTGCACAGGGTCAAGGGTTTCATTTCCTGGAAACCAGCACCGGTATTACTGCCTCCGTGGCCAGGATCAATTAGAATACTACATGGATACTGTGCAAAAATTTGCTACATAGTTATAATAAAAAAACGAATAAATAAAATAAGAAAATTTTTGTCTTCATTTTATTATCCTCCCAATGTTTGTCTTACTTCAATTCCCCTGGCTGTCTCGAAATATTAAAGTAGAATCATTATACCATCTCATACCTTTAACCTCCTTAGGGAATCCTTTTATTTTAATTATATCTGTTCCATCTATACTAATAGGATATTTATCTCTATGTTTTATTTCGTCCGAAATTTTTGAAGTTAAAGGAAGCTGAACTAAAATAAATTTGCTGTCAGGTGACCATATTGCATAATCAAAGTCATAGTAAAAATTTGAACTCGTTTGCGCAAGAGGATCCATTTGAAGAGCAACGGCATTATCTTGCAATACATCAACTATATGAAGATATCCTTTTCTATCAGCATCAAAAATATATTTTCCGTCTCTTGACCATTGAACAGACCATCCACTCATATATTTTGAACTCGAGAGTTTATGCAGATAACTGCCGTCCGGTTTTACTACCCATATATAACCTGTCCAATTTCCACGACTGCCTTCAATTCTTGAAAAGAGTATTAAATTACCAGCCGGAGACCATTTAGGGCATGCTCCATTAGCAACCTTTTTTTCTACAGTGGTTTCCAAATCTTTCACTATTATAGAATAACTATTTATCGTTTGACTCCTTGTCCTTTTCATCTTCTTTTCATGAAACACAATTTGCTTACCGGAGGGTAAAATATTTGCAAAATCTCTTGCATTACCGTTAACAATTCTTGGTATTACAAAGTTTTCTCCTGTATTAATATCTATTACAATAAAATTCTTTCCCTCAGAGAAACATAGACGGTTACTTATTTTAGAGAAACTAAAATAGCCTATTCTCTCACCTTAATGCATCAATTCCTCTTTGCCATTTCTGTCCACTCTGTATATATACACCTTAAGACTATTATTAATTTGCCTTTTTACCAAATATTGATCGTTTGGTAATGTTACTATTAATTCTTTATTACTTGCAACGGGAAAGTTGAATGCTTTAACATTAATATTGATTTCCTTTTTAATGGTTATGTTTGGATAGTGTATGTTTTGTGAATAAACTAAAATAGTAGTGTATAGAAGAATGCTAATAATAAAATAAAATAGGTGCGGTTTTTTGATTTTCATAACTCCTCCTTATTTATAATTGTTCAGTTTTAAAATTTTAATCATAAGTTCCCGCTAAAACGTATAAACAATGTTTAAACGTATTAAACATTAAACTATGTAAACCCTGTGAAGTATTGTTTTGTGGACGAGTGAATAATAGTTGAGGAAATCCTTAAGATGGTGGTTTTATTTTTGATGGAATAACCTATAGGAATATTTGTAGTTATATACAGTAAGAAATATTGGAATTGGATGGGAGTAAAACTCCAACAACAGACATATATGCTAAAAGAAATTCTCACTGAATGCTCTAATTCTACTAATTTTCCTAAAAAATTAAATTTGCTAACCAAAGATTAGCAATCAAATATATTATTGTCAAAATAATTTTTTTAGTCAGTTTATAATTTCAGATAGTAAAATTGTAATTATATTCTTCCCATCTGCTGAGGTTGTTTTAATCGAAAGGTCTGCTTGGAGTAATGCGCGAAAAACATTTGCAAGATCAACATCCGAATATAACGATCTTGCCTGTTGATAATCTTTATAATAAAATGGATGAGTGCCCACAATCCTTGCTGCCTGCTGGGCAGGCATATTCATTTTGGTTAGCTCACTAACCTTGGCAACTCCTGTAAAATAACGTGTAAGCATTGCAACAATAAAAACCGGTTCGGCACTATTTTCCAAAAGGTTAAAGGCAATGTTAATCGCTTTACCTTTATTTTTTATACCTATTGCATTCTGAAGATCGAATATTGTGTGCTGCTTCAGCTTTGTTGAAAGATTATGAACATGATCCAAAGTAATTTCTTTTTCTTCATTCATAAAAGTGATGATCTTTTCCAATTGCGATTCCAGCATAACCCTGCTTTCGCCCGATATATCCACAAGCATCCGCGCAGTTTCTTCTGAAATGCTCTTTCCTTTTTTTTCAATGTGATTTATTAGCCAACTTATTAATGTTTTACCTTTAAGTTCTTTTGCCTCAAAAATAAAGTTATGTTTTCTTAGTGTTTTATAAGGTTCAGAATCTAAGTTCGATATCGAGCCGTTATGAATAATAACAAGAACTGTAAAATCAATAGGTGAGTTTGCATATTCTTTAAGAGGCTTTTTATCTCTAACCTTTTCAAACTGTTTAAATATTAATAATTTTTTTTCTGAACCAAATGGAAATGCAGAAGCAAAGTCAAGTACATCTCTTAGGTTTTTGTCATCGCCATAGAAAGTTTCTTTGTCAAAATCCGATAAAATCAGAGGAGTTGCAGCAGTTTCAATTGCAGAAAGAGCGGTTTGGAGCAAATAATAATCTTCACCAAAAAAATAGTAAATTGGCTGAAGATTGCCCTTGTTGGTTTTATTAACTATATCCAATATTGAAGGTGCTTTACTTTTTGCCATTTTTACTTTTTATTTTTTCATATTTAATTGCACGTATTAGGAAAAAAGTCAACCCTCCCCATACAATTCCTAATACTAAAACCATCGTTATTATTGTACTTATTTCCATCGTATACATCTAATCCAAATTACTATTTAAAGTTTTAGAAACAATATATTTGTTAAACGTTATAAAAAATATAAGCACAATTGTCCACTGAAAAATTGCTGTCCCTGCATTCTCAACGTGAAGGGGATTCCACCATTCAGGATCCCACGATACTGAAGAAATTAGCCACCATAAAATTAATACAACTACCTGGATTGGAATTAATATACCTATCACGTAATTATACCACTTACCGATTTTAATATCACTTCCGTAACCATTAATTAATTCCGTTCTGAATTTATCGATTCCATACTGCTTTACTGCAAACGCAATAAACGCACCGCTTAAAATCAAGCCAACACCCCAAACCCAATCCTGGTTTGCTAAAATATTAAGATCAATTGCGGAGGGAATTCCTAACAAAAAACCGATTACGACAATAATACCTACTGCACGTTTACGTTTCAATCCAAAATCAATCATCGTACGGGTTGAAAGTTCAATCATTGCAATTAATGAAGTAAAGGCAGCAAAGAAGAGCGCAAGGAAAAAGATAGAAGCAAAAAACAAGTTGATTATATTGCTTCCCGTCATCTTGCTAAAAAGAAGCGGTAAATAAATAAAGGTTAGTCCTGTGTTCGCCGGACCCGATTGCGATACCTGTGTCATTGCATCTACAGAACTTAATGCAAAGACCGTTGAAAATATTGTAATTCCTGCAATAATAGAAATCGCATTATTACCAAAGCCAATAAGTGCAGCATTGAGCGGGATGTCTTCCTTCTTTCTCATATAAACTGAATAAACAAGAATCAACCCCCATCCCGCACCTGTATCCCATGCGTTTTGTGTTAGCGCATTCAGCCATACTTTATGATCGAGGATAATATTTATATCCGGTGTGAAAAAATATTTAATTCCTTCAATAGCATTTGGGAGAGTGATTGCCCGAACAAAAAGAATAAATAATATTATTAACAAAGAAGGAACTAAAAACTTAGTTACTGTTTCAATACCTTTGGTAACACCTCTTAGCACAACAAAAGCAACAAACGAAATTGCAATAAAATGAAAGAGAAGTGGTTCATAACCGTTTGCAAATTTATTCCAGTAAGCCTGGTAATCATCCACTTTAAACAAATTACCTGAAACGGAAGAAAAAAAATAACGCAGGCACCATCCTGTAACAACAGAATAATAAAACATAATGGCAGTTGAAACAAAAACAATGAATGCCCCCATCCAGCCATATTTTCTCCCTGCGGTTTTAGCCATTGCGCCAACCGGTCCCATTCTTGTAGATTTACCAATTGCAAACTCTGCAATTATTAATGGAACAGACCAGATTAAAAGAAATATTACCCATGGGATAAGGAAAGAACCTCCTCCATTCTGTGCTACAATCCTGGAAAAACGCCAGATATTTCCGGTACCAACCGCTATACCAATGGTGGCAATTATAAGCGCCCACCTGGAGGAGAAAAATTCCTGTTGCTTCATACCTCTATGTATCTATTTTTTTTTAGAGGATGTCTTAAAAGGTCTGAATTGTTTGTCAGTTCCGTGTTCCAAAGGAATCCCTTCGGGAAAATCGAAAATCCAAATGCTCTAATAATAAGAGATTCCCACTTTCCCGATGAATCGGGGCGGGCAGTGGGAATGATAATTCTGTAATCATGAGTTTTAAGACAGCCTCTTAAAATTAGTCCTCGGTGATTGTAACCGCTCTTTTTTCAATTGTTACCTCTTCCATAACAACTTCATTTACCGGTTTATCACCAGCAGCCGTTTTAACTTCACCAATTGCATAAACTACATCCATGCCGTTAATTACTTTTCCAAATATAGTGTGCTTTCCATCTAACCATGATGTGGCGATAAGTGTAATAAAAAACTGGCTTCCGTTTGTGTTAGGTCCTGAATTAGCCATTGAGAGCATCCCCGGAGTGTCGTGTTTTAAATCAGAAACAATTTCATCATCAAACTTACCACCCCAAAAACTTGCACCGCCGCTGCCCGTTCCTGTTGGATCGCCAGCTTGTAACATAAAGTCTTTAATCACTCTATGAAAAATAATTCCATTATAATATCCTTTTTCAGCAAGCCCAACAAAGTTTTCAACTGTCTTTGGTGATTGATCCGCAAAGAGCTCTACTTCAATTGTTCCCATATTTGTTTTGATGATCGCTACCGTTATTGAGTCACTCATAGAATTATATTCCTTTTCATTATAATTTAAAACGACATTTTTTTTTCCGCAAGCAGATGCAGTTACAATTGCAAGAATAACTAAAAACAGTGTGAAAATTTTTATTTTCATAATAGCTCCTTAAGTTTAAATTATGTTTGTTAATAAAATAAGTATTATTAAAAGTCCTAATGCAATTCTGTATATAACAAAAACAAAAGTTGAGTGTTTTTCTAAAAATTTAAGCAGGAAATCAATTGCGAAATAACCACTTAAAGCTGCTGCAAATGTAGCAGCTACCAGATTGATTATCATCGAATAATTGAGATAGTGAAATGCTCTGTACAATTCAAATATTCCACTGGTAAACACTGCTGGAATACTTAACAGAAAAGAAAACCTTGCAGCATCTGAACGCTTAAGACCAATTAACAATCCACCGGCAATTGTGGTGCCTGAACGTGATGCACCGGGAATAAGTGCAAATGCTTGTGCTATTCCTATCAGAAGTGAATCTGCTAACCTTAGACTTTTCATATTTTTTTTATGATCGGCAGCTTTCTCAGCCATTGCAAGTATAATTGCAAAGATGATAAGACTTGCTGCGATAACATATAAATTTTTAGTAATAGTTCCCTCAATTAATTCTTTCATCATCAATCCGGCAACGATGATAGGAATTGTACCCACCGCAATTAGCCATCCCAACCGTGAATTTAAACTTTGTTCGCCGAATTTCAATTTCAGTTTAAAATTGTCCCTAATGAAATCCGATGAAATGTTTATTACATCTTTACTAAAATAAATTAGGATTGATATTAATGTACCCAATTGGATAACAGCAACAAACGCCGTCCAGAGTTCGGGCTGACCTTTCGGTATTAGATTCATCAGGTTACCGGCTATAGTTAGATGCGCAGTACTGCTAATAGGAAGGAATTCTGAAATGCCTTGTATTATTCCCAAAAGAATTGCTTCGAAAATGCTCAATCATTTCCCCCAATGATATATGTAATTCCTAGTCTGACACCGATTGAGAGTGTGTTAAAGTTTACATTTTCATTTTCATTTTGACTTCTATATACCAATTTTTTACCTAGAGCATTTTCTGGTTCACCGTTTACATCATAACGAATATCCGCTCCGATGTTTGCATATACATTACCGCCCAACAAAGTATTTCCCTCAATTCGTAATATGGTGCCAAAGCCAACCGAACTGTAATTAGTTTTTGCTACACTAGTATTACGAGTTTCATCAACACTCACAAATCTTACTCCTGCTCCACCACCAAATTTAAAATTATAACCATCCCCGCTTAAAACATAGTATCCCATTAATGACGGCATCAGATTGTTAAAACTTAGTTCGTCTTTCCCTTGGGGCTTTACATCAGTAAATGAATATATCTGGTATGCAACTTCAAGGGTAATTTCAAATGATTTACTCAAGAAAAACCCACCTTCCACGGCAAATTCTGCAGAGGATACGAAGCTTTCAAGTTGATTATTTGAAGAAGCTAATCCACTTTGATTGATATAATCCTGCATAGACGGGACACTTAAGAAATAAATACCCATAACACCCTTCAACTCTATTTGTGCAAGGGCAAGTATATTTGAAACGAAAAACAAAGTGACAAATATAAATATTTTCATATCTCATCCAAATCTGTTTCTACTATTTTAATAAGATTATTTCTTTGCTTATTCAAAACAAAGTAAACAATTAAAGCGGTGAAGATAGATAAAAAGTAAGAAAGAATGTGAGTTAAAAATGCATATGCAGCACCAATCGTTTCGCTGAATCCAAATAATAGAACAATTGTTGTCTTTGCCAGCGCATGATAAGTACCCGTTGCCCCTGGTGTTGGAATAACAACTCCTATTGCAGCTATACTCATTAATACCCATCCCATCTTAAAAGTAACAGGCATTATTTCATTCATATATAAAGTAAAAAATCCAATGTAAGAGCAAAGCGCATAAACAAGTAATAAAACAATAGTGAGTAATATTGTTAATATATAATTCCGGGTTCCTTTTAAACTAGTAAATCCTTCAATAAGCATCTGAAATATATACCCCAACTTTATAGCCCATTTTTCAGATATCTTACTGAAAAGCTTGGTAATTACACCATAGAATTTTTCTTTAAATTTTATAGTTAAATAGATCAACAAAATAATTCCAACCATAAAAATAGCAGCAATGAATAAAGTTGATTCCAACCATGGAAAATTATCATACAAATTTTCACGCCAGAAAAAGACCGATACTATTACAGCTAAACCCAGAGAAATAATATCAATTACTCTTTCAACTATTACTGTTCCAAACATGGAAGAACGTGAAAGGTTTTCCCATTTGCCCAGCAATACTGCACGTGTAATTTCACCAAATTTGGGAGTTACACTATTGACCCCATAGCCCACCATCAGTGCACCAAATACATGCTTAAGCTGCGCATCGGGTTTAACAGTGTGTAAAATAACTTTCCATCGAACGGCACGAACTACATGACCCAATAAAACAGTAAATATTAAAATTACAATCCAGAAGATTGATGCACCCGATACAAGATTTATGACATCATTTATGTTTACTTGATAAAATGCTATATACAGGAATATACCTGCTACGATCAAAGATATTCCACAATTCAAAAATACTTTTAAATATTTTGAAATTTTTAGCTTATCTGAGGTCAATAATTTTACTTCCTTCAGGCGGGTTGAATAAAAATTCTGAATCTTTTAAATTTTGATTAAGCTTATAGTTCGAAAACTTCGCCTCTACTTTTCCTATAGCAGCATCGTCTATAACTACTTTGCTTATCAAGTTATCTTCGCTTAGATATAGTTTAACACTATTGAAATTATATTCATAACTATTTGGAGTAAGTGTTAAAACATTTTGTCCATTTTCAATAGTTAATTTAATTTCACTGTCGGCAGGTAATTCATAAACAAGTTCGCTTATTGAAAAAACACCGGGGTCATTTTCATCATAGTTACTGATAATAACTTTATTTTGTTTCTTGTTATAACTCCAGGATGTTGTTCCATCTGTAACTATGATTAAATTTCTTGTGTCTATTCTTAACTTATTTTCTTTTTTTAAAATCAGTATACCCGCCAATTTATTTTTTCCATTACCAGATTGTGTAAATTCGACGGAAAGATCTTTTATCGTATCATATTTTGTTTGCAGATCATTTAGTACTTTATCAGCATCGTTCTGTGAAAACGTTGTGGCTGTAAATATAAAAATTATCGTTATAAATATTCTAATTATATTTTTCACTTAAATAGAGTTTTGTTCTTAGTATTAACTACAGTGCCCGTAATAATGTTTCCAACTGCATTTCATTTTCAATCAGTACCTGTCTTGCCTTACTGCCGTCATTCGGTCCAACAATTCCTGATTCCTCAAGCTGATCAACAATACGTGCGGCTCTGGAATATCCAAGTTTTAATCTTCGCTGAAGTAAAGACACCGAGCCCTGTTGATGACGAGCGATAACGCGTGCGGCTTCTTCAAACATCGGGTCAAATTCCGTAATTAAGCTGCCAGATTTTGAACTTTTCTTTTCATAGATGGAAGGAAGAAAATAGGGTTTTGAAAATCCTTCCTGTGAATAAATAAAATCAACAATTCTTTCAACTTCATCTGTAGAAATAAAAGCGTTTTGTATCCTGATTGGCTTCGGAAAACCGGTAGGAAGAAATAGCATATCACCCTTACCCAATAATTTTTCCGCACCGTTCATATCCAGAATAGTTCTTGAATCAATTTTGGTAGCAACCTGGTATGCAATCCTTGCGCTAAAATTTGCTTTAATAACTCCGGTTATAACATTAACCGATGGGCGCTGGGTGGCAAGGATAAGATGTATTCCGACTGCACGAGCTAATTGCGCAAGTCTTGTTATCGGCTCCTCAACTTCCTTACCTGCAGTAATCATTAAATCAGCAAGTTCATCTATTATAACTATCAAATATGGCAGATGGTGATGTTTTATCACTTCGGTATCTGCAGGTTTGGTCTTGGGATCGGAAACTTTTTTATTATAATCTACAATATTTCTAACACCGGCTTTAGCTAATTTATCATAACGTTTTTCCATTTCGCACTCAACTGATTTAAGCATGAGTATTGCGTTTTGTGGTGCAGTAATAATTTCTTCATCAAGATCCGGTGAAACTGCCAGGTAATGCTTCCTTAATTTGTTGTAGAAAGACAACTCTATTTTTTTAGGATCAATTAAAATAAACTTTACATCGGACGGGTGTTTTGTATAAAGAATACTGCTAATAATCATATTAATACCAACACTTTTACCTGAGCCTGTAGAACCGGCAATTAACAAATGAGGCATTTGAGATAGATCAGATATAAAAACATCACCATTAATTTGCTTGCCAAGTGCCAATGGAAGTTCTACTTTAGATTCGAGAATTTTTCCTAAAACAGATCTTGCATTTACCAATGTAGGTGTAGCATTTGGTATTTCTACACCTATAGCTCCTTTACCGGGGATAGGTGCAATAATCCTTATTCCCCTTGCTGCCAATGCCAACGCAATATCATTTTCCAGCGCAACAATTTTGCTGATCTTAACTCCCGGTGCGGGTACAATTTCATACAGAGTTACAACCGGACCCGGTGTTACAGATATATCTTTTATATCAATGTCAAAAAGTTTTAGTTTTTCTCTTAGTAACTCAGCATTTCTTTTCAGTTCCTCTTCGGCAACCTCAACATTTTCTTCGGGAGCTAAATCCAGCAGATCGAATCCAACCATTTTATAATTAATGTTTTCTTCCCACGGATCTGGGAGCTTTTCTTCATCTTCGCGGGTTTTATCTCTTTCGGGTAGTTCGCCGGTTTTTTCCAGATCAACTTTTTTCTTCTTATCTTCAAGCAGCTTATTTTTAATGGGCGGCAATACTTCGTCATCTTTACGAATGATCCTGATGTTGGTTTGTTGCCCTTCAACGTTCATTAAATCTTCAGCGGTTAATTCAGGCTCTTTTGTTTTTTTCTTTTTTACTGAACGTAACTTTTTGATTTTATCCAGGTTAGTGCTTTCGGTAACGATTGTTATTCCAGATGATTCCTTTATTCTATTTTTCGTTTGGAGAGACCGAATTAAATTTCTAATCAAAACAAAAACTTTTTCAACTTTAATATCGAAAGCAAATATTAGAAGAACAATAATTGCTGTAATAATTAATAGAATGCTTACCAATCCACCTAACAAATTGCTAAGATTCTTACCGATATAACCACCCACATATCCTGAAAGTTCATAGCTGTCGGCAAAAACTTTATGTTCTTTTAACACACCGAAAAACGATGCAATAAAAATTCCGCTAAGTAATAAAAAATTGGAAATGTGCACTAATACTCGCAGCGATATTTGTTTAAAGAACGAAATGCCCCAAACAAACAGGAGAAAAGAGAATACTAAAGAGAAATGCCCAATTGTAGATTTGATAAAAAAATTTGCGGTATGTGCACCGATTGTTCCGCCCCAATTATAAATCGCTGCTGTCTCGTTACATGTTGTGAGGAACTCGCATAAATTTGCTTCGTCTCTTCTGTCGTAAGAAATTATACTTAGCAGAAGAAAAACTGAAACAAGCATTAATAAAATGCCAACAATTTTCTTCTTCTTATCGGAAGAAATACTAAAATAGTTATCCGATTTATTTTTCTTTTCTTTACTGTTTCTCTTTTTCCTGGTGATCATAAATTCATTTATATTTCTCTCGTTCGGGTTTTAATGCTCACTACCACCGCGAATAAGCAACTTTAGCACATTGGATTTAAAGTATGGGATATCATTAGTAATATCACATCTGCTGCAATATTCAATATCGCCTTCAAAATCATTTTGAATAAGTTTTTTCCCATGTTCTGTGTTTTTTAACATCTCATAAATATTAGATCCAAACTTTTCATACATAGCAAGAGCAGCTAATGATGAATCAGACAACTCAACTTTCGAATTCATTTTTGCTATTTCATTGATTAACATACCGGAACAAACAGAATCTTCCAGAGAAAAAAGGTTGTTATTTCCCGCACATAATATTTCAACATTTTCGTTTAGCTCAATAAGATGTTTTGTTATTGCCGATAAATTATTGAAGGAACCTATAAATAAATTTTTTGAAAATTTTGCTTTTACAATAGCTTTTGAGCCATTGGTTGAAAAGAACACTATGAATTTATTTTCAACAACCTTCTGTGAATATTCAAGAGGGGAATTACCAATGGCAAAACCATCTATCATTTTTGTGTTTCTTTCACCACCAAGTAAAGTTTTTCCACCAAACATCCCCCCTGAAACTTTTACAGCAAACTCAATAGTAGCAACAGGAATAATTTCATTAGCACCATTACTAAGTGCAGTTATAATTGAAGATGAGGCACGCAGTACATCAATAACAACGGTATTTTTATCTGTAAAATACAATTCATCCGCACTAACAGGAGAGAAAAGTACATTTAATTTCATACACTGTCCCCAATAACTATTTATTAATAAAAGGAAGTTTAACAACTTCCGCGGGTACTTCTTTACCGCGAACTAAAAAGTTTACTTTGGTGCCAACAGATGTAAATTCTGTATCAACGTAACCAAGTGCAATGGGTTTTTCTAAAACCGGGCTGATAGTGCCGCTGGTAATATTTCCAACCTTTTTGCCGTTAACACTAATTTCATACCCTTGCCTTGGGAAAGAACGTTCTTCTGAAACGAGAGCAACAAGTTTCCTCCTGATGCCATTTTCTTTTACCTTTATTAAAGCTTCCTGCCCAATAAACTTATCCTTATTCAATTTAGTAATCCATCCCAGACCAGCCTCAATCGGGTTGGTGAATTTATCAATATCATTCCCATAAAGACAGAAACCCATTTCCAATCTTAAAGAATCCCGCGCTCCCAACCCTGCGGGTTTAATATTGAATTCTTTTCCTGCTTCGAATATTTTATCCCACATTTTTTCCGCAATAGTTTCATTGCCTTTAAAATATATTTCGTAGCCTGATTCGCCAGTATAACCGGTGCGGGAAATAATAACATCAATGCCTGCTACTTTATCTTCTCTGAAATAATAGTATTGCAGATCAAGATCAGTTCTCATTAATTTTTGTATAACTTTTTTTGATTCCGGACCTTGTACAGCTAATAAAGAATATTCATCGCTAAGGTTTTTTATTTCAACATCAAACTCATTATTCTCCGCCATCCATTTATAGTCTTTATTATTATTTGATGCATTAACCACAAACATATATTTATTTTTAGCAAGGTTGTAAACCAGAAGATCATCAACTAATCCCCCATCCGGATAACACATAGCGGAATATTGCACCCTTCCCGGAAACAGTCTCGATGCATCATTTATAGTAATGTCTTGAATAAATTCCAAAGATTTGCTGCCGGAAATAAATATTTCTCCCATATGTGAAACATCAAAAACACCAACTGAATTTCTTACTGCTTTATGTTCGGCAATTATTGATGAATATTGAACAGGCATTTCATAACCTGTAAACTCAACCATTTTTGCACCAATTCTTTTATGTATATTATTAAACTTGGTTTGCTTCATTTATTGTTTAAACTTTAGGTTAAATAACTACTTTTGTTTTTCTGCAGAAAGTTTATCCCAATCAGCAAGAAATTTTTTCAAACCTGCGTCGGTTAATGGATGATTAAATAATTTATCTATTACAGAAAAAGGCATTGTACAAACATCTGCTCCAATTAATGCAGCTTCAACAAGATGCAGTGGATGTCTTACACTGGCAACCAGGACTTGTGTTTTGAAATTGTAATTTTCATAAATCTGTACAATCTGTGAAATCAGATCCATTCCACTTGTACTTATATCATCTAATCTTCCAATAAAAGGACTGATATAAGTGGCGCCGGCTTTTGCAGCCAGCAGTGCCTGCGAAGCCGAAAAACAAAGGGTTACATTTGTATTAATGCTTTCAGCCGAAAGAGTTTTAACCGCTTTTAATCCCTCTTTGATCAAGGGAACTTTTACAACTATATTTTTATCAATTTTTGCATATTCCCGGGCTTCCTTTAATATCCCCTCATAATCGGTAGCAATAACTTCAGCGCTTACGGGGCCATCCACAATTTTTAATATTTCGTCAAGAAGCTTTCGAAAATCCTTTCCCTCTTTAAAAACTAATGAGGGATTTGTTGTAACACCATCTAATATCCCGAGGGCTGCTGCTTCCTTTATCTCATCAATGTTAGCTGTATCAATAAAAAATTTCATTTGTAATTTCTTTATTTAAATTATTAAAAAATAATTTTTATTCATTATCAGAATTTAATCAACTAATCCGGTTAATTCCTCACCGGTTTTTGCAGAAAAGAATTTAAACCTATCCGAGGATAAGTTCTTATCTTCTTCCAATTTAAGACGAATAAAATATTTTAACTGTATTTTTGTAAGTGATTTTATTTTGCCCTGTCTTAGTTTTTGGGCTGTTGAAGGATGACATCTAATTATCAATTTTTTTACTTTCGATTGTTTTTTGAATTTTTTAATCCACATTTCTATATCATAAACTAAATGCGATTCCTTTGTTATCAACCCCGATCCCATGCAAACAGTACAAACATCCTTCATTGCCTGCATTATATTTTGTCTTATTCGTTGCCGGGTAATCTGAACAATACCAAAATCCGACATCGGCAATATTGAAACCTTAGCCCGATCTTTTCTGAATTCTTTTTTTAATTCATCAAAGATTTTTTTACGATTTTTTTCATCTTCTAAATCAATAAAATCAACAACGATTATTCCACCAATATCTCTAAGCCTCAATTGCCTTGCAATTTCCCTGGCAGCTTCAAGGTCTGTTTTTAGTGAATTTAATTCCTGCTCTTTACTTTTGGCATATCTTCCGCTGTTCACATCAATTACAATCATAGCTTCAGTATGCTCAATAATAAGATAACCACCGTTAGGTAAGGGAACTTTTCTTCCCATCAATACTTTAATTTGCTGCTCAATTTTAAAATCATCAAAAATTCCCATATTTGTTTTGTACAGCTCAATCTTTTCAGAAACAGCGGGCTGAACCAATTTGACATAATTTTTAATTTCCTTAAACAGCTTTTTTGAATCAATAAATACTTTGGAAACATCAGAATTAAACAGATCTCTTATAACACTTGAAGTAGTATTTAAGTCTTGATATACAAGCATTGGTGGTGTTTCTGATTTTGCAGTTTCCTCAATTTGATGCCAGGTCTTTGTAAGCGAATTCAGATCATCTTTTAATGCCTTTTCAGATTGATGCTTTGCGACCGTTCGAATAATCAAACCGTAATTCTGAGGAAGAATACTTCTTGCTATATAACGTAATCTTTTTCTTTCTTTATAATCGGTGATTTTTTTTGATACGCCAATTTTGTTGTCGTATGGAAGGAGAACACAAAATCTTCCGGGCAAAGATACCGAAGATGTTACTCTAACACCTTTATTGTTAACAGGTTCCTTAGTAATCTGAATAATGATTGCCTGACCTTTTTTTAATTTCGGTACTTCATATGTATTTTCTTTTTTACGGGTTTGGTAATTATTGTTCGGGGTGTTTTCATCATCATCTGCCTCGGGAATGTCTTCACCAAGCATTTCCTGCAATTGATGGGTTATCCCGCCGATATCTGAAAAATGAAGGAATGCATCATGCTTCATTTCGATATCTATAAAAGCAGCTCTTATACCGGGGAGAACCCGTGCAACTCTGCCAAGATAAATATCCCCCACCATCCTGCGATTTTCAGGATAATCAACAAAAAAATCTACTAAATTTCCATCTTCCGTAATGGCAACACGAGTCTGAGTAGAAGTCGAATTGATAATAATTTCTTTTACCATGGAAAATAAACTCATTTAATGAAATATTTAATTTCATTCTTAAAACTTGAAAAATATTAAAGCACGCATTACTATAATTCCTTTCATTTACCATAATTAATGGTAAGAAAATAATTGTGATTGTTAATAATATATTATTTATACTAATCATAAATGCGAGCAGTTAATTAATTTGAGTGATTTTTTTGTTAAAATTTTTCACTCACATAAAATATTTTAAAAAGTGTAAGCAGCAGTTTTTATACTACCTCTTTATCTTTTTCGGTTTTTGATTCATCCTTTAATAATTCTCTGCGACTTAGGGAGAATTTCCCATTCTCTATTTTCATAAGTTTAACTTTAACTTTGTCGCCAGCCTTTAAATAATCGGATACTTTATCAATCCGTTTATTGTCAATCTGAGATATATGCAGCAAACCTTCTTTGCCGGGCATTATCTCAACAAAGGCACCAAAGTCCATAATCTTTGTAACAGTACCATCATACACCTTGCCTACTTCGGGACTGGCTGTAATAGCTTTTATGTAATCCTTACATCTATTCGCATCGCTGCCATTTGGAGATGCAATAGTAACCGTACCGTCATCTTCAATATTTATATCAACACCAAACTCCCTCTGCATTCCCTGTATTACTTTACCACCCGGTCCTATTACGAGCCCGATTTGATCGGTGTCAATTTTAATTGTGATTAATCTTGGTGCGTAAGGTGATAATTGATCTCTGGATTTTTGAATAACTTCATTCATTTTATCAAGAATGTGTAATCTGCCTTCTTTTGCTTGATGGAGAGCTTTTTCCAAAATCTCAAAAGAAATTCCCTGAATTTTAATATCCATCTGAAAAGCAGTAATTCCATCTGCGGTGCCTGCCACTTTAAAGTCCATGTCACCAAGATGATCTTCATTCCCAAGAATATCAGAAAGAATAGCAAAGCTATCACCATCTTTTACTAACCCCATTGCTATACCCGAAACTGCTTTTTTAATCGGAACACCCCCATCCATCATTGCAAGTGAACCGGCACATACCGTAGCCATTGATGACGATCCATTTGATTCAAGAATATCCGAAATAACACGCACCGTATACGGGAAATCGGCTTCCTTGGGGAAAATACTCTTCAGTGCTCTTTCAGCAAGGTTACCATGACCAACTTCTCTTCTGCTAACACCAAACATCCTGCCAACCTCACCCACACTGAACGGCGGAAAGTTATAGTGAAGCATAAATTTCTTTTTATACTCTTCAAATAAACCATCAACAATCTGTTCATCACTCTTTGTTCCGAGCGTAATTGTTGTTAAGCTTTGTGTCTCACCGCGTGTAAACAATGCCGACCCATGTGTTCTTGGTAAAACACCAAGTTCAATACTTATTGGTCTAACCTGTTTTGTATCTCTTCCATCCAGTCTTATTCCTTCCTCTAATATTCTTAGCCGCATCATATCCTTATCCATATCATGTAAAATCTCGGCAATTACTTTTTCCTGTTCCGGATACTTTTCTTCAAGTTCAGAAGATACATCTGCTAATATTTGTTTGTTGGCTGCAGCTCTTTCTTCCTTTACAAGAACTGAGTTAACAATCTTTTGCTGTTTTTCTTCAGCTAAATTATATACATCGCTTTTTAGCGCCGGATCAATTTCTTTCGATTCAACCAACCACTTTGTTTTGCCAACAGCTTCTCTCAGTTCAATTTGAAGATCAACAATTTTTTTAATTTCATCCTGGGCAAAACTTAATGCCTTTAGCAAGTCTTCCTCACTCACTTCATCTGCTTCACCTTCTACCATTGTAATTGAATCAGTTGTTCCTGCAACTACTAATTCAAGATCAGCACTTTTTAACTGCGTCCCGGTTGGATTAACAACATATTCGCCGTCAACTCTCGCAACGCGAATCTGAGCTATCGGACCTTCAAACGGGATATTGGAAATTGTTAATGCTGCTGAAGCACCAATAGCTGCAAGCACATCAGAATCATTCTCACCATCAAATGAAAGAACAGATGCGATTATCTGAGTTTCGTTTTTGAAATCTTTTGGAAAAAGCGGACGAATCGGTCTATCGATTAATCTTGCACTGAGTATTTCTTTTTCCGATGGTCTTCCTTCTCTTTTAATAAAACCACCTGGAAATTTACCTGCTGCCGAAGTTTTTTCTCTATATTCAACCTGTAACGGGAAAAACCCCTTATCTTCTTTAGCTTCTTCAGCTGCAACTGCCGTTACTAAAACCATAGTATCGCCATAACGAACCATTACTGATCCGTTGGCTTGTTTTGCAAATCTTCCCGTTTCAATCATTAATTTATTGCCCCCAATTTCCACTTCTTTCTGTACAAACATTTCTTAATTCCTTACTTTCTAATTTTTAATTCTTTAATTATAGATCTATATCTTTCAATATCTTTATTCATTAAATAATCGAGTAATCTTCTTCTTTTTCCAACCAGCATCATTAAGCCTCTTCTTGAATGATGGTCCTTTTTGTGTATGTTAAAATGTCCTGTCAGATCATTTATTCTTTTTGTAATCAAAGCAATCTGCACTTCTGATCTTCCAGAGTCCTTTTGATTTGAACCGAACTTACCGATTATTTCTAATTTTTCTTCTTTGATCATTTGAATCATCCTTTAATCTAAATATACGATATAACTCCAGTATTTACCGAAGCCAATTAATTAACTAACTTACTCAAAATTTCTAAACCAATTTCCTTATCTTTTTTCATCTGTTCTATTAATTCTTCTGCGGATGAAAATTTTTCTTCACCTCTTATTCTTTCCACCAAATTAACAGTAACATTTTCGCCATAAATATCTTCATTAAAATCAAAAACATATACTTCAGGCACAATCTCACCAGAATCATAAAATGTTGGTCTTTTACCAATACTTAATAAGCCTTGATAAATATTTCCTTTTACAATAAACTCAACAGCATAAATACCAATTGCCGGGAGAAGTTTATCCTCATTTTCAATTCTAAGATTTGCTGTGGGAAAACCAAGCTCTCTTCCCCTTTTATCACCCTTAACTACAATGCCGCTAAAGGAATAAAAACGACCAAGATATTTACTGACTGTTACTATGTTGCCTGCTAACAATGCATCTCGAATTTTTGAACTACTTACAATAGTGTTTTCTATTTGAAATCCAGGTATAATTGTTACTTTAAAACCAGATTTAATACCTTTATTTTTTAGAAAACCAATATCTCCGCCACGACCTTTGCCAAAATGGTGATCGTAACCAATAACAACTTCTTTTGCACCAATACCATTTACAATATAATTATCAATAAATGCTTCGGGACTTAATTTAGAAAATTCCTTTGTGAAATTGATTATAAGCAAATTCTGAATTCCTAAAGATTTAAACATCTCTAACTTTTCAGTAGAAGTGTTTAATAACTTTATATTATGACCCCAGGAAATTATTTTGCGAGGGTGCGGATGAAACGTGATTAAGAAACTTTCATCTCCATAATCGGTCGCTTTTTTAACAACCTCATTAATTATTTTTTTATGTCCTAAATGAATGCCATCAAAAGTGCCCAAAGTTACAATATTGTTGTCATCGCGTACAACTTCTGATAATTCTCGAAAAATTCGCATACTTCTTTATATTTTAAAAAAGCTTATAAATATATCCATTTTTTTAAGAAAAATAAACACAATAACTGATTATCCGGAATGTTCAATGTTTGCCTGGACAGAAACTTTTTCAACAAAATCATTTAATTTAAGGGCATCAACAATTTTGTAAGGTCCAATTTCTGTTCGTCTAAGACTTTTTAAAACAGCACCGCAGCCTATTTTATTACCAAAATCGTTAGCAATAACCCTGATATATGTTCCTTTCGAACACCTGATTTCAAAATGAATTTCCGGCAATCTAATGTCTGTTATTTCAAATTTAGATATATGAATATTCCTTGGTTCTCTTTTAATAATTTTTCCCTTACGGGCGAGATGATACAATTTTTGTCCGTTTACTTTCAAAGCAGAGTACATTGGCGGAACTTGTTGAATATCGCCTAAAAATTCATCTCTAGTTTTATATATTAAATCCTCATTTACGTTTTCTGGTATTTCCAGAGTTTTCATTTCAGTTTCGGTGTCCATTGAGGGTGAAGATTTACCAAGAAGAATAATCCCGGTATAGCATTTCCCAAGGTTCTCAAAGCTCATCATTTGTTTTGTATTCTTACCGGTCATTATGATAAGCAGACCCGTTGCAAGTGGATCAAGAGTACCAGTATGACCCACACGTCCAATACTAATTACTTTTTTTATAGTGCTAACAACCTTGAAAGATGTAAATTGTGGTGGTTTATCTATCAGTATGTTTTCACCGGCAATAAAATCTAATTGTGAAAAGTCACCTGTTTTATTTGTTACCATCCTGTTTATGTATTCTATCAATTAATCCTTCAATTTTCTCAACGTAATCTATACTATCATCAATAAAAAATTTTAACTCGGGTGTAAATTTAATTTTTATTCTATGGGCAAGTTCAGAACGTATAAAACCAAGAATTGATTGGATTTTGTTTATTACCAGTTCCCGCTTTTCTTTTTCAAATACTGAAATATAAACTTTGGCTTGTTTTAGATCACGACTAACTATTACCTTCGTAATAGTTAAAAACCCATAATCCGGATCCTGTAACTTATGAAGGAAAATTAGACTTACTTCTTCTTTTATCAGCCTTTCAACTTTATCTATTCTAAACGATGACATTACAAATTTGCACTATTATAAATACTGGGCTATAATTTTTGTTTAATTTTTAGGAAGAGTTTTTTTTGTTTCGATGGTTTTATAAGCTTCGATAACATCACTAACTTTAACATCATTGTAGCCATTAATATTCAAACCACACTCATAACCAGATTCTACTTCTTTCACATCTTCTTTAAATCTTTTTAAGCTTCCAATCTCACCTTCCTGAATAACAATTCCATCTCTTATTAATCTTATCTTGTCGTTTCTGGATATTTTTCCATCCTGCACAAAACATCCTGCCACTGTTCCAAATTTTGGTACTTTAAAAATACTTCTCACCTCAAGAGTAGCCACAATCTCCTCTGAGAGAATTGGTGAAAGAAGACCTTCCAGAGCTGATTTTACTTCTTCAATTGCATCATAGATTACATTATATAATCGTATATCTACTTTTTCTTTCTCAGCAAGTTTTCGTGAATTTAAATTGGGTCTTACATTAAAGCCAATAATTATCGCACCCGAAGCTGCTGCCAAAAGAACATCACTTTCAGTAATCGCACCAACTCCTCTGTGGATAACTCTAATTTTCACTTCTTCGGTAGATAGTTTCATGAATGAATCGGAAAGTGCTTCTATAGAGCCATCAACATCACCTTTAACAATGAGTGGTAATTCCTTCACACCCCCAATGCTAATTTGCTCTGCTATTTCATCTAATGTAATATGATGTACCTGTTTCTGATCTTGTTCGCGCTTTAGTCTTTGTCTTTTAATTCCAATTTCACGTGCTAATTTATCCGATTCAACAACAACGAATGAATCGCCAGCCTGAGGAACTCCTTCAAATCCTAGAACCAGCACAGGGGTTGAAGGCGGAGCATTATCTACTTTATTCCCCCTTTCATCAAACATTGCTTTTACCCTTCCCTGGTAAATTCCTGCCAGGAACGGATCGCCAATTTTCAAAGTGCCTTTCTGTACTAATATAGTACTCATAATTCCCTTGCCTTTATCAAGTTCAGTCTCTACAACGGCACCGCGAGAATTTCTGTTTGGGTTAGATTTTAGATCTAACATTTCAGCTTCGAGCAAAATAGTTTCGAGAAGCTGATCAACATTTTTTCCTGTTTTAGCCGATATTTCTACACACTGATACTTGCCACCCCACTCTTCAACTAATAAATTTCTATCAGCTAATTGCTGCCTGATCTTTTCTACATTGGCATCCGGTTTATCAATTTTATTAATAGCTATAACGATTGGAACATTTGCTGCAAGGGAATGATTGATTGCTTCTATGGTTTGTGGCATTACAGCATCATCTGCAGCAACTATTAGCACAACGATATCTGTTATTTGTGCTCCTCTTGCTCTCATTGCAGTAAAGGCTTCGTGCCCGGGTGTATCTAAAAATGTGATGTTCTTATCATTGCCAACATCAACTTTGTACGCACCAATGTGCTGAGTAATACCACCAAATTCACCGGCTACAACACTTTCATTCCTGATATAATCGAGCAAAGAAGTTTTTCCATGATCTACGTGTCCCATAATAGTTACAACCGGAGGGCGTGGTTCCAATGTTTCAGGATCATCAACCTTATCCTCAATAACGTCTAAGCTATATTCTTCCTGCAATTCAACTTCATAACCAAACTCATCAGCTACAAGTGTTATAGTTTCCAAATCTAATCTTTGATTAATAGATACCATTATCCCAAGTTCCATACACTTTGATATTACATCGCTTACCGGTACTTCCATTAGATTTGCCAGTTCGTTTACTGCAATAAACTCGTTTACTTTTAGTATCTTTTCTTCAATCGCTTTCTGTTCAAGTACCTCTTCCTCTATTGCTTCCCGTACCTGCCGTTTTTTCTTTCTAACACCGGCTCTGCCCGATGTTGAAATATCATCCATGCTTTGTAAAGTTTTTCTGATAGTTTCTTTTACTTCACGCTGGTCAATTACAAATCTTTTAGCTTTTTTCTTCTTATTTGTAATAAGAGAATTTTCAGAGCCATTTTCGCCTTGCTTTTTAGATTTCCGTTTACGTTTTTTCTTTTTAATTTCTTTTTTTTCTTCAGTCTGCGTAACTGTTTTTTCTTCTTTTGCTTTTTCCGACTTACTTTTTTCTAAATCTATTTTGCCAATAACCTTTAAGCCTCTTGGCTTTATCTTTTCCTTAATTTCTTTCTTTTCTTTTTTCCCGGGTTCTTTTTCTTTAACTACTGATTCCTGGGATTTTATCTTTTCACTTTCTGCAGAAACATCGGTAATCTTAATTTCGGTGGGTACTTGTTCTTCTTCTATTTCCTCTACTGTTGGTTCAACCGCAGACTCTTCTTCTTCCTGTACCTTATCTGTTCTTTTTTTATCAAATTCGGCTAATTTTTGATAATGCTTTTGTGCGTTCTCAATATCTTTCTTAAAATGATCGTGAATCTCGCTGAGCATGTCATCAGAAAGATTAGTCATATGAGATTTAATTTTATAACCTTTACCGGTAAGAAGTTCAATAATACTATCCACCGAAAGATTATACTCAGATGCCAGTTTATAAATTCGAATTTTCTTTGGTTTAGTTTCAGCCATGTTTATTCACCTGGTTCTTTAATAACTATTCTTCTTCATATTGAGATTTAATTATTTCCATAATTTCATTTACTTTTTCTTTACCGAATTCCTCTATCTCAAGAAGTTTTTCCTCTCCGGCAATTAAAACCTCAAGACCTGTATCGTAACGGTTATTTATCAAAATATTATATATTTCTTCACCAAGTTCCTCTTTAATATCTATTAATTCAATATCTTCTTCATATTCCTCAAAGGGTTTTTCTTCTCTCAGGATTTCTATTTCATAACCTGTTAATTTTATTGCAAGCCTTATATTAACACCATTTCTTCCAACAATCTTAGATACCTGGTCAGAATCTGCTGATACGATAACTTTCTTTTCAGCCTCATCTATTTCTATATTATTCAGTTTTGCAGGGGCAAGTGCGCGCTGAATAAAAAGTTCATTGTCATCGGTATAATTTATTATATCGATATTTTCATTATTCAATTCACGTACAATTGCATGAATTCTAACTCCCTTCATTCCAACACATGCACCAACAGCATCTATTCTTGTATCCTGAGATTCAACTGCTACCTTTGCTCTTTCGCCAGGTTCACGTGCCATTGCTTTTATTGTTATTATTTCGTCAAAAATTTCGGGTATTTCAATTTCGAAAAGACGTCTTAAAAAATTATTATCGGATCTGGAAATAATAATGACCGGACCGCTGCTGGTTTTATTAACCTCTTTAATAATGGCACGAATTGTTTCGCCTTTTTTATATCTCTCAAAAGGAATTTGCTCATTTCGCGGCAATAATAATTCGTGCTTATTATGATTAATAAGTATATCGTTTTTTCTTAATTGATAAATATCGCCGACAACAATTTCACCAATAAGTTCTTTATACTCATTATACATTATATCTTTTTCAATTTCTCTTATTTTCTGATTAAGACTCTGTTTTGCCAATAGGACAAGTCTTCTGCCAAGCGAAGCAATCTTTATTTCTTCAACAAAGTCTTCTCCTACTTCAAGCTCGTCTTCATTTCCCTTCGCATTTACTTCATCAATACTTATTTGCAAACCCGCGTCTGTAACTTCATCCACAATTTCACGTTCTAAAAATATCTGTATATCACCTCTATCCATATTAACGATCACTTCTGACTGGGCATCCTCCCCATATTTTTTCTTAACCAGTATCACAAAAATATCTTCAAGTATTCCGGCAAGTACATCTTTATCTATTCCTTTATCTCTTACCATTTCTGTAAAAGAATCAACTATTTCACGATTCATTTTTTAAATCTCCTTTAAGAAAAGCTTATTACTACTTTTGCTTTTATTATATCGCTAAAATTAATTATTAATTCCTTGTCAGTTAAAAAAGTTAACTGCTCGCCAGCCACTTTCTTCAACGTTCCCTTGAATTTCATTTTCTTTTCGTCTGACTTATAAATTATCTCAAACTTCCTGTTTATATGTTTTGGAAATTGTTTTAAAAACAATAACGGTCTATCAATTCCGGGTGATGAAACATCCAATCGGTAAGAAAAATTAATTGTTGACTGCTCTTCAATGGCTCGATAAATTTTCCTGCTTAACTCCGCACATTCTTTAGCTGAAATATAATTTTCGCCATCAATAAAAACTTCAAATACCCTATCCTTTTCTGTTCCTCTAATAATTATATCGATTAAAAAATAACCCGACTGCGTGGTTATTTCCTCAGCAATATCAACAATATTTTTTCTTAGTAAGTTCATACAAACAAAAATCGCCCTTAAAAGGGCGAAAAATAACTAACAAATTTAAGTTTAATTTAAAGAATAAGCAAGAATTCTATTTGCCTCCATCCATATTTCGCACAAGAATTATTTAGCTGTTTTCGGATATATTTTTATCTATTTGGCTTTTTGCAATTTTCGGCAGAGTATAGCCAATAATTAACCCTATCAGAAAAACTAAAATAAGAAGAATAATTAAGGAGGCTTCAAAACCCCAAAACAGTAATTTTAAATTAACAGGATCAGTATTTTGAATTATTATAACTACAACTAAAATTAACAACACTATGGTTAGAACCAGCTTTGTATTTTTATTCATTATTCCATTCCATTTCTCTTAAATTGATTTTATTTTCACTTCGGGATTTATTAGGTGCAGATCTCTCTGCGGGAATGGTATTTCAATTCCCTTATCACGAAATCTTTTGAATATTTCAAAGTATAATTGGCTTCTTAAAGTATCCGGTTTTTGGATCAACTTTGTTGTCCAAACTCTAAGGATAAAGTTTAACGAGCTCTCGCCAAATTCATCAAATATAACATCCGGCTCAGGATTTTCAAGTACCGACAAATTATCTTCAGCTACCAACAATAGAATATCTTTAACTTTTTCCGGGTCTTCTTTATATGAAACTCCAACTTTAATATTAAATCTCACATTTCGGTCGTTATGACTCCAATTGATTACTTGTGAAGAAATAAATTCTGAGTTGGG
>SMVA01302938.1_pt1 | contig 29700 bp, 27 predicted proteins | sample 2456451 | NCBI WGS metagenome assembly SMVA01 (sample SAMN11095933, study PRJNA526329) | marine sediment metagenome | biome: Marine sediment; feature: Surficial sediment; material: Deep marine sediment; isolation source: Hadal surficial sediment | place: Pacific Ocean | collected 2014-05 | depth... | reverse complement strand
GCCGAGCCGCCCGCTGCCCCGCCCGTCTTCCGCACGGGCCTGACCGACTCCGATCTCGGCCTCTCCCAAGACGAACGCAGCGAACTCGAAAGCTGATGGCTGCCCGCCTGTGGCGGGCAGATATCAGCTCGCGCAATCCAGGGGATTGCGCCGGGGATTCCCGCGGGACGGTTCCAGTGCCGTTTTTTGTCCCTTCGGTGACATTTTTTGACACCTGGTGACGGTACGCGGCCACTTCCGAGACGGGGGGCCTCTTCGACGGAGGCCACGGGCGGTTGGCACGACTTTCCAGGGAAGAGAAGGACATGGCAGAAGCTGAAGCAGTCGGGATCGACCAGATCCCGGATCTCGAGTTGATCGATCAAGTCCTCCAGGGGAATCAGCGGTCCTTTGGGACCCTCTACGAACGCTACTTCCCCCGGGTCTACGGATTCGTCCAGCGTCGGATGCACAATCGCGCGGATACCGAAGAGACGGTCCAGGAAGTCTTCATCCACGTCTTCTCGTCGCTGGCATCGTTCCGTCGGGAGGCACCGTTTGGCGCCTGGGTGCTGGGCATTGCACGACACACGGTGGCCTACCGCTTCAAGAAGAAGCACCACCCGACGGTGCCGCTCGACGAGTGCGAGGGGGGTTATGAGCGAGACTTCTCGACGAAGCGTCGCGAGGCCACACCCCTCGAGCACCTCGAATGTAGCGAGCGCATCGCGGAAATGATGCGCACGGCCTTTCACGAACTCACGGACGAGCAGCGCATGCTGTTCGAGTGGCACCACCTTGAGAACCGGTCGATCCGCGAGATCGCGACAACGCTGTCCAAGACTGAGGACGCCGTGAAGTCGCACTTGTACCGGGCACGGCGGATGCTCCTGGCGCGCTAGGTTCCCGGCCGTGACGGCATCGAACCGAACCGCGTCTTGGAGTGAAAGCTGGAGCGGCGAGCCCCTGGGGCTCTGGCGGGGTGCCATCACCCGCATCAAGGCCACCGGCTCGACCGGCGGAACCGTCGATTTGCGAGAGCAGGCCATCGAGTTCTCGAGCCGTGGGGACCGGGTCCCGGCTCGGCTGCTGTTGCCACGTGAAGGCCGGGGCCCCTTCCCGGTGGTGCTCCTGCAACACGGGGCGGGCGGCTCCAAGTCCGCGCCCTACATCGAGCAGGTCGGAGCCCCGTGGGTCGAACGCGGCGTCGCCCTGCTCTGCATCGACTTCCCTCTCCACGGCGCGCGGCGCAATGCCAAGCTGTCGGAGCTGATGCAAGAGGGACGCAGTCCCGATGCCTCCCCCACCGCGCGCAGCGTGCGAGATGACTTCGTCCGCCAGGCCGTGGTCGACCTGCGTCGGACCCTGGATGCTGCGGAGCAGATCCCTGAGCTCGATTCGGACCGGATCGCCTATGCGGGCCTCAGCCTCGGCGCCATCATCGGAGCGACCTTCTGTGCCCACGACCCGCGGCCGCGTGCAGCAGTCCTAGCACTGGCTGGCGGCGGCTTCGGAGCAAGCGACGTCGATCCCGCCGAGCACGTGGGCCGGATCGCGCCACGACCCCTGCTGTTCGTGAACGGCAAGCGGGACGAGACGGTACCACCAGCGGCGGCGAAAAAGCTCCACGAAGCCGCCGGGGAGCCCAAGGAGATCCACTGGTTCGACGGTGGGCACCAGCAGATGCCGGGCGCGGCGATCAAAAAGATGTGGCTCTTTCTCGCACGTCACCTGGAGATCGGGGGCGCCTGACCCCGGATCGCCAGCAGGGTTCCCGCAACCACCAGAACCGGCATGGCAAAGAAGTTGAGCCCCGGCACCAAACAGGCCAGAAAGGCCGCCGCGCCAAAGCCGACCGTGCTAGGTCGGTTCGCAGACAGCCACGAGCGCTTCTCTGCGAACGAGAGCTGCCGCCGATCAAGCGTGTAGCTCACGTAGTCGAGGGGAAGGAAGAAGACGGTCACGCCAACCAGCAGCGGCCCGGTGATGAGCTGTGCGCCCGGCACGACCATGCCCACGACGACCAGGGGCAGGGTCGCGGCCACGAAGAAGGCGACTCGCTTCAGCTCCTCCAGGGCGGCGCGCAGACCCTCCATGATGACTCCCCGGAATCCGCCCCGCCCGGTCTCGATCACGCTGCCGGCGACGAGCCGTTCGACCCGAGACGCCAGCACATCGTGGAACGGGGACGCCAGCAGGCTCGCCAGCAGGAACGCCGCCACGACGCAGGCGGCGGCGATGGACAGAAACAACCACAGACCGATCAGGAACAGCAGAGCCCTGCCGGGTCCTATCCAAAGCCATTCCCACCATCGCTCCGCGGTCAACAGCGGCGTCCAGTCGGTGGCCCAGCCGTGGATTTCGGCGGCGTAGGCCACCACCCCTCCGACCGCAACGGACAACACCAGCATCGAAATCAGCACGGGGAGGACCGCCAGCGGCCAGAGACTTCGTTCCCGCCGGAGCAGGCGCCATCCCTCCAAGGGGAGACGAAATCCGTCGAGCGCGTTACGCAACGGGGCCGGTGATTCCATTTCGCTCATAGCATCGGCGCTCATAGCATCGGCGCTGATGGCATCGGGCCAATGCGCAGGCCCTATACTCTAGCTCCACCTTCGTCCCGGGAGCATTCATGAATCGTCTCGCGGTCTGCTGCGCAAGCCTGGGCCTCATCTCATTGCTTTTCTCGTGCACTCCCGCGTCCCCGACATCGAACGACGCAAGCAGCGGAGACGACGTCGGCGCGCAGCTGGTGGCCCGGGCGGGAGACTTGACGGTCACGACCGCCGAACTCGACGCCTGGATCAAGGAGAAGCTGTTCGAAGCCAAAGCGGGCTCGGCGTCACGGCTGTACGAGCTGCGCTCGCGCTACGTCACTGAGCTCCTCACCGAACGCCTGCTTGCCGCCGAAGCCGAAACGCGCGGAACCACTCCCGAGCAGGTGATCCAGGACGAGCTTGCCGTCCTGGGTCCGGTGACCGACCAGGAAGTCGAAGATTTCTTCGCCGACTACCAGGATCGCATGCACGAGGCGAGTCTCGACGACGTGGGGGATCAGATCCGCAGGCTGCTCGAAGCCCGACGGGAGAGCGATGCCATCGAGGCCTTCCGCGACCGTTCCAACATCGTCATGGTCATGAAGGCACCGCGAATCCTCATCGAAGCCGATGGGCCATCGAAGGGTCCGGACGCTGCAAAGGTGACGATCGTGGAGTTCAGCGACTTCCAGTGTCGCTTCTGTCGCCGCGTGATCCCCACGATGCAGGCGGTCCTCGAGCGCTATCCCGATGACGTCCGGCTCGTGTATCGCCACTTGCCCCTGCGCAGCCACTCCCGGGCACGCCCAGCCGCAGTGGCTTCGGTCTGCGCTCAGCAACAGGACGAGTTCTGGAGCTATCACGATTCCCTGTTCGCGAACACCAAGGCACTCGCCGACGAAGACCTGCGTCGCTACGCGGAAGAGCTCGAACTCGACATGGCGCTGTTTGACGCCTGCGTTGCCGACTCTCGAGCCGCCGACAAAGTCCGCAAGGACGTGGAGGACGCCGTGGAGGCCGGCATCCAGAGCACGCCCGCCTTTGTCGTCAATGGAATCTTGATTTCGGGCGCTCAGCCAGCCGAGCATTTCTTCGAGATCATCGACGCCGAGATCGCTCGCGCCGATGATTCGACGGGCGACACGTCCCCCGGGACCTAGCCGGCCTCGATCCGCTCCAGCAGCGCGTCGCGGTGGACGACCATCTCGGCCTCGGTGTTCGCTTCGAGATTGAGCCGCAATACCGGCTCGGTGTTCGAGGGTCGCAGGTTGAACCACCAGTCCGGGTAGCGAACCAACAGACCGTCGAGATGGGACACTTCGGCGTCGGAGTGTTCGGCCTCGATAGCGGCCAGAATCGACGGGATGTCGTCGACACGGCGATTGATCTCACCGCTTGCGGAATAGCGCCGAAGCGGACGGATCAGTTCGGACAGGCGCTTACCGCTGGCGGCCAGGACGTCGAGCATCAGGACGAAGGCCGCGATGCCATCGTCGGCCACCAGCGTGTCCGAAAAACGGAAGTAGAAATGTCCGGACAGCTCGCCCGCGAAGACGGCACCGGATTCGCGCATCTGGGCCTTCACGAAGGAGTGCCCGACCCGGCACATCTCGGCGACACCACCGGCCGCCTCGATCTCCTCGCCGGTGACTCGACTGGAGCGCAGGTCGTAGAGCACGCGGCCACCCGGGTGGCGTTCGAGGATGCGACGGGCGAGCAGACCGGTCACGAGATCGGACGAGATCGGCTCGCCCTCGTCGTCAATGAACACGGCCCGGTCCGCATCCCCGTCGAATGCCACGCCGAAGTCGGCCCCGATGCGTTTCACGGCTTCACTCACATCACGCAGGTTCTCGAGCTTGAGGGGGTCGGCGTCGTGATTCGGGAAGGTTCCGTCCGGCTCGAAGAAGAGCCTCTCGGTCTCGAGATCGAGCCGCTCGAGAACCGGACCGAGGCCAACGGCTGCCATGCCGTTGCCGCAATCGATCGCCACCCGCAGCGAAGGGCGACCCTCCGCCACGGCGAGCACGTGTTCGGTGTAGGCATCGCCCACGTCGACCTCGCGAACCTGGCCGCGGTCGGCGCGCGGTGCATCGTCTGCGCAGGCGGCGGACAGCGCTTCGATCTCCCTGAGACCGCTGGCCTCGCCGACCGGAATGGCATGTTCACGACAGATCTTGAAACCGTTGTATTGGGCCGGATTGTGGGAGGCCGTCAGCATGATCCCGCCGCTCGAGCCGAGCCGGTCGACGGCGAAGTAGAGCATCGGCGTGGCAACGAGGCCCAGATCGTCGACGTCGACCCCCTCGTCACACACCCCGCGCACCAGCGCCTCGAACAGCTCTGGAGAATGACTCCGGGCGTCACGACCGATCGCGATGCGCCTGCCCGCCAGGTGCCGTGCCGTCGCCCGGCCCACCCGCCAGGCCAGATCGGCGTCGAGCTGGTCGGGAACCGTACCGCGGATGTCGTAGGCCTTGAATATCGACATGAAGACGCAGTGTACGGACGGCGAGCCGCGGGACCAAACCACACGGATCGGGGCTGGCTTGACCGGTAACCGGGTCGGGGGCACCCTCTCCATCACTGGCGAATCATCTCGCCAAGCGGAGCAACGCCATGTTTGGCATTGGAGCCACCGAGCTCATCATCCTGCTCGCGATCGTGCTCGTCGTCTTCGGCGCTCGTCGACTGCCCGAACTCGGGGCTGGAGTGGGCCGGGCGATCAAGAATTTCAAGGCTGGCCTCAGCGGCAAGGACGAGATCGACGTCACGCCCAAGCCCGACGAAGTCAGCGAAGGAAATTCTTCCGAGAGCTAGCTTCCGCTGGAGGCCTCGGGCGAGGCCCCACGCACGGAGGCTCCGCCCCACGGAGCTTCGACCGGATCCGGTCGAGGGACCGGTACGGCCACCAGCTCGAAGCCCACGGCCTCGGGCGGGACATTCGACAAGACCGCCTCGAACTTGCGCTCGCCCCCCGCCGGCAGCGGCCTCCAGGCCCAGCGCGCCCCACTGGTGTCGAGCTCTTTGCGGAGATCCGTGGGCGCCCGCTCCCGCAGGCGGTCCGGGGCCAGCGCGGATCCCAGCGTCGCCGCGTTCTCCAGCACCACGGCACCAGACGCATCGTGGAGCCGCACCACGAACGTCGACTGGGGCGCCAGCGCTCGGCCACTCGTATTTCGGATCACGCCGGATACCACGTAGATCGGGCCCGCGGCCAGATTATCGACCCAGCGGCCGCGGAGATCCGTCGCCTCGAGACCGGCTAGCCTGGTGGGCGCACTGACAGGGCTTCGCTCCGCGGTCCGCGGTCCAATTCCAGTGATCAATCCCGCCACTAGCAGGATCGAGACGATGGCCGAGCCCAGCATGTGCCCGATCCGCTCGAGCTGCGCGCTCTTGCCGGACGCCTCGATCTCCACCTCGATCGGGGGCCGTGGCAGGCTGCCGGTGTCCACGGTCGGAACCACGGCCGACATGAGCGGTGCTCCGGTCTGTGCCTTCGATGCCTGCTCTCCGGGTGCCCCGTCGGGCTGATCGAAGAAGTCCCAGTTCTCGGGAGTGCCAAGGTCCGTGTCCAGGGAATCTCCCAGCGGGTCGCCGTCCTGCGCTTCCATTCCGTCGAGCTCGGCCCGCTGCGCATCCACGTCAGTGTCGGCGCTCGCGGGCTGGTGGGAGTCGGCTCCGAGATCGGCCACCGGACTGGCTTCGAAACCGTTGTCGGCAGCGCTCGAAGCTGGATCGAGCAGCGTGTCGATGTCGTGGTCGCCGATGTCCTCGTCATCGGCAGCGGCATCGCTCCCCGACAACAGATCATCGATGGCTTCGTTGGCGGCGTCGAGACCGCCCCCGGCTGCCTCACGCTCCGGGCCCGCGTCGAGACCTGTTTCCTGGCCGAAATCGACCGGTTCGGTTCGCGACAGGGCCGACGGTCCGGAGAACGAAGCACTCAGCTCAGAGGGGTCGTCGATCGAATCGGTGTTGAAAGTCCAATCGCCGCCGTCGGGAAGGTCGTCGCTGGCGAGATCGAATCCTTTGCCGTCGGGCGCTTCAGCGAACGGCGTTCCTTCGTCGTTGTCGTCCTGCACGGCAGCTTCGTCGCCGATGTCAGCTTCGTTCTGGACGGCAGCTTCGTCCCTGGGAGCATCATCGCCCAACGTCCCGTCACCGAGATCTTCGGCAGCTGACGAGTCGAGATCGGTCGGCTCGGGATTCGCAGTGTTGGCCAGCGCATCGAGTCCATCCGGCTGAAGGGCTGCAGCTGGGTTGAGCGGCTCGGTCGAGCCGGACGGCGGTGCTTCGGCGTCCCGGGAAAGCGCTTGGTCGACGGCGTCCTCGACCGGATCCCCACGACGCGCCGTCGGCTTAACGTAGAACGCGTGTCGACAGCGCGAACAACGCACCTTCGCGCCCTTCGCGGGGACACGTTCGTCATCGAGCTGGAAGCGCGTTTCGCACTGCTCGCACGTAATGATCACCGGAAGCTTCCCCTCCACAGATCGGCCCGCGAACCCTGTGCTAGGGTCGAGAGCGATTCCTCAGCGCCATCGACCGTTTCGGAGGCGCTGGCGCTGTTCTTGAGGTTCCAGCTGCCGCTTCAGCGCTGTTGGAACCTTCCGCGGAGGTGCGATGGACCGGCCGCCGCCCCCGGCGCCCCCCCCGTCTTCGGCCCCCACCGCGCTCCTGGATCGACGACTGGTGATCGTCACCGGCAAGGGTGGGACGGGAAAGACCACCATCGCAGCGGCCCTGGCGCTGGCAGCGGCCCGGGCGGGCAAGCGTGTGCTGGCCGCTGAAATGGGCCCGGACGAGGATCTGGCCCGTCTGCTGTGCCCCGGCTCGCCGCCGGTGGGCTATCAGGGACGCGAGGTGTTGCCGGGGCTCCGGGTCATGCGGATCGACCCCTTCGAAGCCTTGACGGAGTATGTGGGCCTCCAGATCGGCGCTCCGAGACTGGTTCAGCGGGCGCTCTCCAACCGGGCCTTTCGCCAGCTGATGGCGGCCTCCCCGGGTTGGCGTGAGCTCATCACGCTGGGCAAGCTCTGGCACCTGGAGCAGCTGACGGACGGCCCGGGACAACCCAGCTGGGATCTGATCGTGGTCGACGCCCCCGCGACAGGACACGGCGTGGCGTTTCTCAACGTTCCGAGCGTGGTGGCCTCGGCGGTTCGCTCGGGCCCACTGCGCCGCCACTCCCAGGCCGTCGAGGATCTGCTCAAGGATCCAGCGCGCACCCTGCTGCTGCCAGTGACGCTGCCCGAAGAGCTCCCGACCCGCGAAACCACCGAACTCGTGAAGCGCGTGCGGGAAGAAGTGGGCATCGCCATCGATCGGGTGGTGGTCAACGGCATCGTTCCGCAGCCGTTTCCGCCCGGCCTCGAAGAGCTCGACACAACGCTGGCGCGGTTGTCTCCGCAGCTTCGGTGCGGTGAGCTGCCGAGCTCCGGGACACTGACGCACTGTGCCTCGTTTCTTCGCGCGCGCCACGATCTCGGCCTCGCCTACATCGACCTGGTGGCTGAACTCACCGGGCTTCCGCTGGTCCAGCTGCCCTTCCTGGCAACCGGCGTCACGGGACCCGACATGCTGGAGATCCTGTCTCGAGGGCTCATCGCTGCGGAGACGTACGCTCGATGACTCCCGAGGCCTTCGCCAAATCGGTGCTGCTCGACAACCGCATCACTGTCTGCGTCGGTTGTGGTGGCGTCGGCAAGACCACGGTCGCCGCAGCGCTCGCCCTCGAGGCAGCACGTCGCGGACGTCGCACGCTGGTGCTCACCATCGACCCGGCCCGACGTCTCGCCGACGCCTTGGGTGTCGAAACGCTGGGCAACCAGCCTCAGCCATTGTCGCGCGCCACTCTCGAGGCCCTGGGTGTCCCCGCCGAGGGCGAACTGTCGGCGCTCATGCTCGACATGAAGCGCACCTTCGACGATCTGGTGGCGCGCTTCGCAGAGAGCGAAGAGTCTCGCCGACGGATTCTCGAAAATCCGATCTACCAGCACGCCTCGGAGGCGCTGGCCGGCAGCGTCGAATATTCGGCCATGGAGAAGGTGTACGAGATGTGGGAAAGCGGCGACTACGACTTGATCGTCGTGGACACGCCCCCGGCGCAGCACGCTCTCGACTTTCTCGACGCGCCCCAGCGCCTGATCGAGTTCCTGGAGAGCCGCATCGTGCAGATCCTGATCCACCCCGCCATGGCCGCTGGGCGATTCGGCTTCCGCATCTTTCAGCAGGGCACGCGCCGCGTGCTCGGCCTGATCGAGAGGGTCTCGGGGATCTCGTTTCTCGAAGACATTTCGGAATTCCTGCTGGCCTTTGAGGGCATGTCGGCTGGCTTCCGGCAGCGTGCGTTGCGGGTTCGCTCGCTGCTGACGGGCCCGCAATCGCGCTTCGTGCTGGTCACGGGTCCGAGCGACGAATCGGTGCTTCAGGCGAACCAGTTTCGCAGGCGTCTCGAGAACCAGGGCATCGAGCTCACCGGGGTGCTGGCGAACCGCGTCTGTCTGTGGCCGGACGGTCCAGTCCCCGACGAGATCGAGGCCTCGACCGAAGACATTCAGACGCTCGCCCGGGCGCTGGCCGCGGCCAGCGGGTCCGATCTCCCGTCGGAAGATGCCGCTCGGGCGGCGGTGGACGCCGCGAGGGGATACGCTGCACGGGTACGACGCGATGCGCAGGCGACACGCGAGCTGCGCGAGATGATGCTGACCCAGGGCAGCTTCTGGGGAGAGATCCCCGAGCAGTCCCTGGACGTTCACGATCTGAACGGGCTGGTTCGCATCGCGCGTGCCATCTTCGCCGAGGAGGAGTTCCAGCGTGGCGACGGGGACTAGCCCGAAAGACCAAGCCAGCACTGATGCCGGTCGTCGGACAGCACCGGCAACGCTCCAGGAGGCCCTGGCGCGTGCGCAACAGCACGCCCGCCGCGCGGTCGCCGAAGCCCTCGAAGCCCTGCACGCGCTGATCGACGCGGCAACACTGGCGGCCAGTGGTGAAGCCGCCGAGAACTCCGTGCTCGCTCCGGCGGCCAAGCTCCTCGAGGGACTCGTCGCTGATCTGCAGCCGGGCCCGCCCGGCTCCGACAGCCTGCTGTCGTCGTTCGCCGAGGCCCTGGACGCCGAGATCGGCCGCTGGGAGAAACGCTCCCAAAAGGATCCCGACGCCCGTGCCGTGCTCCGCGCGTTCCTGGGCGTCCGAGAGCTCCTGTGGGAGATGGGTGTTCGCACCCACCAGGAACGTGGTGCACGCCAGCAACCCGCGGCAGCTTCGACGGATCGTCCGCGGCCTGCGCGAGTGCAACGCGTCCGGGTCGAGGGCTGACCCCGATGGGACTCTGGGCTAGCGTGGCAGCCGCGTTTCGCAACACCGGGGCCCCCCGTTCATGACCGTTCTCATCAAGCGGTACGCCAACCGCAAGCTCTACAACACCCAGACGAGCCGCTACATCACGCTCAAGGGCATCTCCGACCTGATCGAAGCCGGTGAAGGTGTCTGCGTGATCGACAACGAGACCGGCGAGGACATCACCAACGTCTCCCTCTCCCAGATCCTGGTCGACAGCAAACGCGAGGGCCGGCAGGTTCCGAAGTCGCTGCTCACGGACCTCTTCCAACGCGGCGGCGACGCCCTTTACGGGGCCCTGCGCAAAAGCGCCCATGACGCGAGCGAAGGAATCGAAGAGTTCCGGTCAAACGTCCGCAAGATCGTGAATCCACCCGACGGGGAGAAGCTCCGCGACTGGATCGCCTTCTCGGCACCGGACTTCGACCACATGGTGCAGAGCGCCATGGAGAAGGTCTTCAAGGTGCTCGACCTGCCCCGCCGCGGCGACATCGAAGCCCTGAACGAGAATCTTCAGCGCGTGGCCAACGCCGTCGAACGCCTGGAGCAGGCGCGGCGCCCGGCCTCACCCCCCGCCCGTCCCAACGACACCAGCGAAAGCTGATCCATGCAGCGCCGGCGTTGAGCCCGCTTCGGAATCTACGCCTGCACGTCTCGCGCGAGTTCAGCTTGGCACGCTCCACGAGGCGACGGCTTCCGACTCCGCCCGGAACCCCAGAGGAACGAATCTCCTTCGGGTCGGCGCATGCTGCTCGCCGCACTCGCAGCTGGGGACCCTGCCGCTCTCAGCCCCACACGGACTCGCGGTCGCTGAGGCCCACGTCGAGCAGCGACTGGATCTGGCTGCGGAGCTCCTCGGTGAGACGCGAGATCAACAGCTCGTCGTCCGCCGCGTCGGGCTCGAGGTGATCGAGGGAAAGCGGCTCGCCGATGAGAATCATCCACTTCGAGGGCAGCGGCAGCGCGCCAAAGGGACCAAGGAGTGGGAACGTCGGCGTCACCGGCAGGAAGGGGAGTCCCAGGCTGCGCGCGGGGCCGTGGATCTTGAAGAGGATCGGGTGCGCCTCCTCGGCACCCACGATGCCGACGGGAACCAGCGGCACCCGGTTCTCGAGCGCCGTTCGCACCACGCCACCGCGACCGAAGCGCTTGAGCCGATAGCGATCGCGGAAGACCTTGGCCGCGCCCTTGACGCCTTCGGGGAACGCGATCACGCTGCGACCGTTGCGCAGCAGCCGGTCCGCGTTCTCGCGGCAGGCGCGAACGCCGCCGAGACGCGCGAGGTAGGGCTGGACGAAGGGCAACGTGATCAGCCAGTCGGCGATCAGGAAGCGCGCGCGGCCCAGCTCCGGTCGACGCCGTTCAAGACCGTGGGCGAGCATCATTCCGTCGTACGGAAGGATGCCTGAACGGTTGGCGACCAGCAGGCAGGGGCCTCGCGGCGGCAGCTGCTCGGCGCCCGACAACTCGACGCGCCAGTAGCGATCGTAGAGGAGATCGAACATCGGAAGCGCTCGCTTCAGGACGACTTCGTCCAGGCCGAATTCGTCCACCTCGCCCGACCGCTCACTCATGCCAAGGGTGCTGATACGGCGCCGCAGCTGGCCGAAGAGCGCCTGCCAGTCGACGTCCTGCCAGGGCGCCGACTCGCGCGACTCTGGCAGGAAGCGCGATTGGATCTCGCGACGCAGGCCTTGGAGAGCCTCGCGGATCTCGTCGAGTTCGCCGAACTCGAGGTTCTCGAGTTCGGCGAGCTCAGGATCTCCGCGGACCGGATCCTTTGAGTTGGGTTCCATCAGCGATACCTGCGCATCCGGCGCGCGGAAATGAAGGAGATCCAGGCCTCCTTCGACGTGTAGACGGGTTCGCCGAATGCGTCCCAGCCACGCGCCCCGTCGGCCACCCAGAGATATCGCAGGTAGTCGTAGAAACCGGCGGGGGGGTCGCCCGTCTGACTCTGGGACGGATAGTAGGCCATGCGATACAGCGCCGTTGCCGGAAGCTGCAGGATCCGTTTGCCCGCCAGGCGCACCGCCGTCGAGAGGGGCAGGACGCCCCGACCGACGAGGTTGTAGACGCCGGGCATGGAGGTCAATGCCGCGGTCTCGAAGGCGTGGAGCACGTCGTCCTCGTGGACGAACTGAACCAGCGGGTCATAGCCCAACACCATTGGGACCACGGGGAGCGAGAAGTAACGGATCACGTGGTCCCAATGGTTCGGTCCGAGCATCCAGCACGGCCGCAGCACTGTCACCTCGGTGTCGGGATGGCGTACGGCCCAGCGCGATAGCAACGACTCCATCTCGACCCGGTTCTGGACGCAGTGCGCGTCGGGATGTCCGCGGAGCGGATGATCCTCGCTCAAGAAATTTGGATTGTCTGGACGCGGGCCGTAGAGCATGGTGCTCGACGCAACGACCAGGCGTCGCACCTTGGCAGCCGCGCAGGCGCTCATGACGTGGAGACTGCCGATGGTCTCGACCTCGTGATCCATCTCGAGATCCGGCGTCGGCTCGCGTCGGAACGCGGTATGCACGACCACGTCGACACGCTCCCGTCGCAGGACCTCGGCCAGTCGCCCGTCGGCAGTTGGCTCGCTCAGATCGACCCGGTGGAAGCGCACGCGCCCGTCGAGGCGAAAGGGCCTTCGTTGGTCGATGCCAATCACGCGCAGCGAGGGCTCCCGCGCCACCAGGCGTTCGAGCAACTGCTGCCCGACGAAGGTCTTGAGGCCGGTCACGGCGATGACGCTCGGCTCGCTGGTCCCCGTGCTCATGGAATACGGAAGCTCCTCGGATACCATGCTCCGCGATGGTCGCCAGCCGGGCAACCGCCGTCATCGAAGATCCGCGCTTTTGGCAGCACGCGGGGCCACCCGACCATCCCGAGCGCCCCGACCGCCTGAGTGCGGTCCACGCGGCCATCGACGCCCGACGGGAATCCCTCGAGCCCATCCCGCCTCGTCCCGCGACTGCCGAGGAGATCCTGCGGGTTCACAGCTCGGACCACCTGACCCGGGTGGAACAGGCCGCGCGACAAGCCCCCCTGCACCTCGATGCCGACACCTACGTCTGCTCCGAGAGCTACGACGTCGCCCTGCTCGCCGCTGGGGCCAGTATCGAGCTGGCCCGTCGCATCGCCCGCGGTGAGCTGCGAAACGGTCTGGCCGCCGTGCGCCCCCCCGGCCACCACGCCGAGGCGGACCACGCCATGGGTTTCTGCCTCTTCAACAATGTGGCCATCGCGGCGCGGGCGCTTCAGGCCGAGGAGGGCCTCGGGCGGGTGATGATTCTCGACTGGGACGTGCACCACGGCAACGGCACCCAGCACTGCTTCGACGAAGATCCAGCGGTCCTCTATTTCTCCAGTCACCAGTTCCCCTTCTACCCCGGAACCGGCGACGTCGGCGAAATTGGCCGGGGCCAGGGCGAGGGCTCGACGGTGAACGTGCCGCTGCCGGCCGGATCTGGCGACGCTGAGTACATCGCCGTCTTCCAGCGGACACTGGTGCCGCTGGTCCAGGCCTGGCGCCCGGAGATGATCCTGCTCTCGTGCGGCTTCGATGCCCACGAAGACGACCCGCTGGCGGCCATGCAACTCACCCGCGACGGCTACACGGCGCTGGCCGCCATCGTTCGCGAACAGGCCGACGACGTCTGCGACGGCCGCCTGGCCGTGATCCTCGAAGGGGGCTACGCGCTGACTGGACTCGAGCAAGGCACCGGCGCCGTGCTCGACGTGTTGCTGGCCGACGCCCCTGCCACCCCTTCTGGCGCACTTCCGGTCGAAGCCGGAAGCCCGCTCGCGCGTCTGTTGGGCCGGATCGCGGCCGCCCATGGTTCCCGCTACCCCGCAATCGGCGCCCTCTAGATCAACCGAGCCCAGCGCCCACGCAAGGGCCCGGAGTCGATCGCGCGTTGCGGGCCGTGCTTCGACCGATTCGATCGGTTTCTAGAGCCAGAACATCGTTCTAGATATTTTCACAGACCCACGATCTTGTGCGTCACCGTGCCCCTACCCCCGACATCTCGTGGGTCTCCGACACGGTCATAAAAAAGTGCAGATCGAGGCGTCTAAATGTTGATTTTCCGTTGAAGAGTGGATTCAGGTGGTTTATAAGGACAACACGGTGGGGCTAGGTGGGAGAAAGTGGAGAACGCCAATCCAGCCCACCCCACACAGGGAGTGTCAGCCCACCGATGTTTCGAGGCCGCCACAACCACACGATCGATGCCAAGGGTCGTGTGAACATTCCGGCAGGGTACCGAATGGAGCTCCAACGGCGCAGTGATCAGCCCCCGATCCTCACGGCGGATGAGAACTGCCTGCAGCTCTATCCGTACGAAGACTGGTTGGTGCATGAGAAGGAGATCGTGGCCAAGGCTGCGATCGACCCCAACGCTCGAGACTACGTCCGGCTGATGATTTCTGGCGCCGTCGAGGCGCCGATCGACAAGCAGGGAAGAATCCTTGTGCCGCAGTACCTCCGTGAGCAAGCGCACATCGAGCGCGACGTTACGGTCGCGGGTGTGGGTCTCACGATCGAGATCTGGGATGCGGCACGGTTGCAGAAGAATCTCAACCAGACCCAGGCAAATTTCCGCACGATCTCCCTCGAGATGGCGGAAAAGGTCGGGTCTTAAGGGAGTTTTTTCAGGGTGGGGGGTTGGGAGCAGCCCGAAAGTGCTGCTCCAGGACAAGAGGTTAGGGGTGTCCCCGGGAGTTCGACTCTTGGCGAACGGGGAGTACTGGGGGGGACGAACCGCTCCCGAGAAATACGGTTCCCGGGGCACCCCGGACCTTTTCCACCCATAGTGGCCCGTCCGAGCGGCTGGCGAGAGGCGACCCGTCCCATGGCCAGCCCCTTTGAACATCGCCCGGTGCTGCTCGCGAAGGTGCTCGAATTGCTGGACGCGCGTCCGGATTCGGTGATCGTCGACGGCACCGTCGGCGGAGGCGGCCATTCCGCCGCGATTCTCGACCAGAGCGCGCCCAACGGAAGATTGATCGGTCTGGACCGAGACGAAGCGGCCTTGGAAGCTGCCTCCCAGCGACTCGCTCCATACGGCGACCGGGCGCGTCTCGTCCACACCTCGTTCCGGTCGCTGCCTGCGGTGTTGAAAGAGCTCGAAATTCCCCGGGTCGACGGCGTGCTGCTCGATCTCGGCGTCTCCTCCCACCAGCTCGACGAGGTCCGTCGCGGCTTCCGGTTCGGGGGACGCGACGCAAAGGACGCGGCCAGCGTGCCCCTCGACATGCGCATGGACCCGAAGGCCCAGACCACGGCAGCCGACCTGCTGGCGCGCCTCTCGGAGGCAGAGCTCGAGCGTTGCTTCCGCGACTACGGCGAGCTGCCCGGCGCCCGTCGACTGGCTCGGGCCATCGTCGACAGCCGCAAAACACATCCCCTCGAGACAGCGGCCGATCTGCTGGAGCTGATCCGGGAGACCGGCGTCGGGCGACGTCGGAGACACAATCCGGCCACCCTGGTCTTCCAGGCTCTGCGCATCGCCGTGAACGACGAACTCGCGGCCCTCGAAGAAGGACTCGCCGTGGCCATCGAGGCATTGCGACCGCAGCGGCGCATCGTCGTGCTGGCCTATCACTCCCTCGAGGACCGGATCGTCAAGAACGCGTTCCGGGACGGCGCTCGCGGCTGCGTCTGCCCTCCCAAGACCCCCGTCTGCATCTGCGGTCGTCTGCCGACGGTCCGCGTGCTGACGCGCCGGCCGCTCACCCCCAGCGAAGACGAGATCGCGGCGAACCCCCGCGCGCGTTCCGCCCGCCTGCGCGCCGCCGAGCGCCTGCCGGAGGCCGCCTGATGCCGTGCGCCAACCCCCGACGCGAGCAGCGCCTCGGCTGGGTCGGTCGCAACCAGACCCGTGACAATGCATTCAAGCGGTCTCGCCAGCTGATTCCCGCCCTGGTGATCGGTTGCCTGGTTGCAGGCCTGGGAATCGCCTGGCTCCGGGTCGACCTGATCCGGGTCCGTTACGGACTGGCCGACGCCCTGCATGAAGAGAAGGTCCTGCTCGAACAGCAGCGCAAGGGCCGGGCCCGCGTGCGCGCACTGCGAGACCCAACGCGCTTGGCGCAACTGGCCGAGCGCTACGGACTCGCGCGGCCCGAGCGAATCATTGACCTGCCCGCTGCGATCGTGGTCGTCGCGGAAACCGTCGACACCCTCGGAGACCGTCCGTGAATCGGCGCAAGCCTCCGTCGCGGAGGCAGCGTTCGGCAGCGCACAATCGCACCCCCCCCAAGCTTCGCTTGGCCCTGGTTCGTGCGGCCCTGGTTCTGGCCTTCCTGGGCCTGGCGGCGCGCGCAGCCCATCTGAGTTTGATCGATGAACGCGGCCTGGCGCTGGGCGAGCGACAGCAGTACACGATCCTGACCTTGGCGCCGGAACGCGGCGCGATCGTGGATCGCAACGGTCACGAGTTCGCGCTGTCGCTCGGCGCCCCGTCGGTCTACGCCATACCGACTGAGTTGAACGACGTGCGGAGCACTGCGCGACGCCTCGCGCCGGTGCTGGGACAGTCCACCTCGAGCCTTGCCAAGCGTCTCGAGGGCCGACGGAACTTCGTGTTCCTGTCGCGTTGGGTCACCCCGGAGCGCGCTGCAAAGGTTCGCCAGCTCGGTCTGCACGGCATCGGCATCGTCGAAGAGCCGCGTCGCATCTATCCCTATCGGACACTGGCTGCGTCGCTGATCGGCTTCGCCAACATCGACGGACGCGGTGTCCGCGGCATCGAACAGCAGGAAGACGACTGGTTGCGCGGAACCCCGCTGCGACTTCCTGTCGAGCGCGACGGCTCTGGACAGCTGCTGCTCGACACGGGGAATGAGCGATGGAGCACCGCGGGAGGCGACGTGGCGCTGACCCTCGACGCCGCCATGCAATCGGTCGCGTCCCGAGAGCTCAAGAGCGCCATCGAACGCACGGGCGCCAAGGGTGGCGTCGTCGTGACCATGAATCCCGCGACCGGCGAGATCCTGGCACTCGCCGAGACACCCACATTCGATCCGAACCGTTTCCGCGAGCTGCGCTACGCCGAGACCCGATCGCGCGCCTTTCTAGACGCCTCCGAGCCAGGCTCGACCCTCAAGATCTTCCTGATCGCGGCGGCCCTCGAGAGCGGCGCCATCAGCGCGGACGAAAGCTTCGACTGCGAAGAGGGCTTCTTCCCGATTCCGGGCAAGGTGATCCGCGACCACCACGCCTACGGCAAGCTCAACACCGCCGACATCCTGCGCGTGTCCAGCAACATCGGCGCGGTCAAGATCGCGACCGCTCTCGGTCCCCAGCTTCACGTCAAAATGTTGCGGCGCTTCGGCTTTGGCAAGTCCAGCGGCAGCGGATTCCCCGATGAGTCTGCGGGTCTGCTGCGCGTCCCCAAGCGCAACCGTCCAGTGGACCATGCCACCCTCGCCTTCGGCCAAGGCATGTCCGTCACCCCGATCCAGCTCGCCGCCGCCGCCTCGGCCATAGCCAACGGCGGACTTCTGATGCAGCCGCGCCTGGTGAACGCCCGCCGCGCGCCCGGCGAGAGCTGGCGTCCCACCCGGCCCGAGCTGGTCCATCGCGTGGTTTCGGAGCGAACTGCCGAGACCGTCCTGACGATGATGGAGGCGGTGGTAGGGCCCACGGGAACTGGCCGACGCGCCGCGCTTCGGGGCGTGCGGGTCGCCGGCAAGACCGGCACCGCCCAGAAGTTCGACCCCGTAGCCGGCCACTATTCAGACGACAACTACGTCGCCTGGTTCATCGGGGTCGCACCGGCCGACGCGCCACGCATCGTCATCGTGGCCGCCCTCGACGAGCCCAGGCGCCCGAACCATACTGGTGGATCGGCAGCGGCACCGCTGTTCGCGAGCGTGGCCGCCGCACAGCTCGCCCGCTTCGGCATCTTGACGGAGCCGATTCGAGCGCCGCAGCGATCGGCACCCTTCCCGACCACGCGAACGGCGTCCGCCGCAGCGGTATCGAAACCCGAAGCACACCGAAGACGTTCGGCGACAAAGACCGTGCCCCCCGGGCCCGCAAAGACCGCCATGAAGAAACCTCCCGCACCTCTGGCGACCCTCAGCTCGGTCGATCGCGAACTCGTGAGCCTCGACGGCCGCCTGCTGCTGCCCGATCTCCGGGGTCTGACCGTGGCCGAGGTCCAGGCCGTCGCTCGCTCGGCCGGAATCGCCGTCATCATCGAGGGCAAGGGCCGGGCCGTCTCGCAGGAACCTCCGCCCGGAACCATCGTGGCCACGCGCAGCGCCCGGATCCGGGTACGCTTCGAACCCGCCACGGCCGAGCTGGCACGATCACAGCTTCCCCGCGAGATCGGCCGGAGAGCCGCGCCAGGCGCGGAGTGGACAGGAGGGGACTCGATCTGATGCGTCTCTCCACCCTCCTCACCTCCCTTCCCCCCGCTCTAGGCGCACAGATCCCCGCCGTCGGCGAACGGCTCAGCGAGGCAGATCCGGTCATCCGAGGCCTCAGCTACGACTCGCGTTCGGTCGCCGCCGGCGATCTCTTTTTCGCCGTGCGCGGCGCAAACGTCGACGGGCACGACTATCTCGAGCAGGCGCTGGCGCTGGGTGCCGCGGCGTTCGTGGTCGAGGAATTGCCGCTGGGCATCGACCTGGGCGGCCGACCGGCGATCGTGGTTCGCGACTCGCGTCGCGCGCTGGCCCCGGTCGCCTCCAGCTTCTACGGCAATCCCGCGGCCGAGTTGACGCTGGTGGGCGTGACCGGCACCAACGGCAAGACGAGCGTCAGCTACCTGGTCGAGTCGATCCTGTCGCGAGCCGATCTACGGGTCGGACTGATCGGAACCGTTGAGATCCGCTATCCGGGCGAACGCCAGCGTTCGCTCAATACGACGCCCGAGAGCCTCGACCTCCAGCGCGCGCTGCGTTCCATGCGGACCCACGGCGTCGAAGCCGCGGTGATGGAGGTCTCGTCTCACGGGCTCGAACTCGGTCGCGTGAGCGGCTGCCGCTTCAACGTCGGCGCCTTCACCAACCTCACCCAGGACCACCTGGACTTCCACGACGGCATGGACGCCTACCGGGACGCCAAGATCCGGCTGTTCCGCGACCACCTGGCAGAGGGCGCGGCAGCCGTCGTGAACATCGACGACCCCGCCGCCGGACACTTCGAACGCACGGCCCGGCAAGCCGGTGCGCGCGTGATCCGCGTCACTCGCAACGCGGACGCGGACAGTGAGGTCGCGCTTCTGGAGGCGGACGTTCGTATGGACGGGACCGACGCCCGGCTGCGCCTTCCGTCAGGAGAGGTCGAGCTGGTGCTGCCCCTGATTGGAGACTTCAACCTCGAGAACCTGCTCGTCGCCAGCGGTATCGCCGTGGCCCTGGACATCGACCCCGAGGCGCTGGTCACGGGCGTCTCGACTTGCCCCCAGGTCCCGGGTCGAGTGCAACGCATCGAGGAGCCGCTGAGAAACGCTCCGACGGTGCTGGTCGACTATGCCCACACACCCGACGCCATCGAGAAGGTCGTGCGGACACTCCGGCCGCTGACTCGCGGGCGCCTCATCAGCGTATTCGGGTGCGGCGGCGACCGCGACCGCAGCAAGCGACCCTTGATGGCCCAAGCTGTAGCGCGGTACAGCCACCGGGTCATCGCCACCAGCGACAACCCCCGCACCGAGGATCCCGAGCGGATCCTGGCCGACGTCGAAGAGGGATTGTCCAAGGCCCAGCGGGTCACGCCCGAGGCACTGGCGGCCAGCGACGGCGCCTACACGGTACTCGTCGATCGCCGCGAGGCCATCGAGCTGGCCATCCGCATTGCGGGCGCCGATGACACGGTGCTGATCGCCGGAAAAGGCCACGAGGACTACCAGATCATCGGGCACGACAAGTTCCCGTTCAGCGATGTTGACGAAGCACGGCGCGCAATGCGCCGCCGGGAGGAGTCGTGAGCGTTTCCTTCCGTGTCGAAGACGCCGTGGACTGGATCAGCGGGAACCTCGTGCAGGGCAACCAGACATCGAAGCTGTCGGGCGTATCCACTGACACTCGCAATCTGTCAGCGGGGCAACTCTTCGTGGCCATCGCGGGACCGAACCACGATGCCCACGACTACCTCGAAGGCGCCGTCGGCGCGGGCGCTGGCGGCCTGATGGTGCAACGGGGGCGCGAGCCCTCGGGAGCCTGGTTGGCGGACCTTCCCGTGATCTCGGTCGAGGACACCACGCGGGGTCTCGGCGCTCTTGCCCACGGTCACCGCAAGCAGTTCGACGGGCCCGTCATCGCCATCACGGGTAGCAACGGGAAGACGACGACCAAGGAAATTTGCGCATCCGTTCTCGCAGTCGGCGCCCCTACCCACAAGAACCGCGGCAACCTCAATAACCACTACGGCCTGCCGCTCACGCTGCTCGCGCGTGAACCCGAGCACCGCCGCATGGTGGTCGAACTCGGCATGAACCATCGGGGCGAAATCGCCGAGCTGGCGGCAATCGCCGAGCCGACCATCGGTATCGTCACCAATGTCGGCACCGCCCACATCGAACACCTCGCGAGCCGTGACGAGATCGCTCTCGAAAAAGGCGACCTGCTGGCAGCCATCGACCCGCACGGTACCGCCGTCGTGAACCGGGACGACGACTACGCCAAAGACTTGGCGAGTCGAACCCGGGGCTCCGTGCTCTTCTTCGGCCGGGGGCCCGGGGCCGACGTAACGGCCGAGGAGGTTCGCGGCTCGGGGCACGGCTTCGCCTTCACACTGCGCGCACCCCAGGGTCGCGTCGACGTGAAGATCTCGGGCCTGGGGGAAACCACGGTGATCAACGCACTCGCCGCCGCCGCCGGCGCCCTGGCGGCGGGCGCTAGCCTCGATGATCTGGCGGCTGGGCTGGCGGGCTACAAGGGCATCTCCGGCCGGCTGGAACGACGCGAGCTTCCCGGCAACGTCGTCATCATCGACGATTCCTACAATGCCAACCCGCAGTCGATGGAGATCGCGCTTCGCTTGCTGGCGAGCTGTCAGGACGCGCGACGACGCATCGCCGTGATCGGTGACATGGGAGAGCTCGGCGACGAGACCGAGCAGGCGCACGTCGCCGTCGGAAGGCTGGCGGCAGAACTCGGCATCGAGTTCGTCGTCGCTGTCGGCGAGAACGCAGAACGCGTGGCAGACGGTGCGCGGGCGGGCGGGCTCACAAGCGAGAGGATTCGGATCTCTCCCGACAGCGATGCTGCAGGGGAAACCGTTCGGGGCCTGCTGCACAAGGGAGATTGGGTGTTGGTGAAAGGATCGCGCACGACCCACATGGAAAGAATCACCCGATACCTCGAGACGGAGGCCGCGAACTAACGTGTTCTACCACCTGCTCTATCCGATGGCATCCGAGTACAGCGTCTTCAACGTCTTCCGCTACATCACGTTCCGGATTGGTGCGGCCACGCTGACGGCGCTCTTCATCGCGTTCATCGTGGGACCGCCGCTGATCCGAAAGCTGTCGAGCCTGCGCATGGGACAACCCATTCGCGCCATTGGCCCCGACCACCAGTACAAGGAAGGAACGCCCACCATGGGCGGTCTCCTGATCCTCTTCTCCCTGCTGGCCTCGGTGCTGCTCTGGTCGAACCTCGACAATCGCTTCATCTGGATCGTGATCGGCGTTACCGTCGGCTTCGGAATTCTCGGATTCATGGATGACTACAGCAAGGTGCGCGCCAAGCACAGCGCGGGCCTGTCGGCGCCCATGAAGCTCTTCTGGCAGACGATGCTGGGGCTTGCCGTCGCCTGCGCCATCTACTTCGATCCGAACTTCGACGCCCAGCTCGCCGTGCCTTTCTTCAAGAACTTCACACCGAACCTGGGTTGGTTCTACATTCCGGTCGCGACGTTCGTCATTGTCGGTACCAGCAACGCTGTGAATCTGACCGACGGGCTGGACGGGCTGGCGATCGGTCCGGTGATGATCACCGGCGGCACGTTCCTGATCCTGTCCTATGCAGCCGGCCACTCGGTGATCTCCGAGTACCTGGCGATCAAGTACGTAGCCGGCGCCGGCACCCTGGCCATTTTTTGCGGCGCACTCATCGGCGGAGGGCTGGGTTTTCTGTGGTTCAATGCGTCACCTGCCCAGCTCTTCATGGGTGACGTGGGATCCCTGGCCCTCGGCGGCGCTCTCGGCACGATGGCCGTGCTGATCCGACAGGAGATCCTGCTGGCCGTGGTCGGCGGCATCTTCGTCGTGGAGACGCTCTCGGTGGTCATCCAGGTCGTCGGCTTCAAACTCACTGGAAAGCGCGTCTTCTTGATGGCTCCCATCCATCACCATTACGAAAAGCTCGGCTGGCCCGAACAGAAGATCGTGGTCCGGTTCTGGATCATCTCGATCATCCTCGGACTGATCGCGCTTTCATCGTTGAAGCTTCGCTGATGCTCGATCTCGATGGACAGAAGGTGCTGATACTCGGCCTGGGAATGTCCGGACGCAGTGCGGCCGGGTTCTGTGCGGCGCGAGGAGCCCGAGTCGTTGCCGCCGATGAACGTTCCGGCGAGGAAATTCCGGGGATCGACGAACTCGATGCCGGCGTTGAAAGACGCCTCGGCCAGACATTTCCGGACCCCGGCGCATTCGACCTCGTGGTTCCGAGCCCGGGCGTACCTCCCGCACGATACAAAGAGCGAGCGCGCCGCATCTGGGGCGACGTCGAGCTAGCCTGGCACGCGTTGTCGATTCCTGTCATCGCCGTCACGGGCACGAACGGGAAGTCCACCACCACTCGCCTGATCGAGGCCCTTCTTCGCGGCGCCGGCTACCGCGCGCGCGCCGCGGGCAACATCGGCGAGCCCGTCCTGTCGCTGGTGGGCGAGGCGCTCGACGTCGCGGTGATCGAGGTTTCGTCGTTCCAGCTCGAGACCACTGACGCCTTCCGCCCCCGGATCGCCGTCGTGCTGAACATCACGCCCGACCACCTCGATCGTCACGGAAGCTTCGAGGCGTATCGCAGCGCCAAGGCCCGCATCCTGATGAACCAAAAAGACGACGACATCGCGGTCCTCAACCGCGACGACCCGGGCGTCGCCGCCCTGGCCGACCGGGTTCGAGGTCGCGCCATTTCGTTCCGGATCGCAGGCCCGCTCGAGAGCGGCGGCTGGCACGACCTGGGCTCGGTGGTCCTGCGCAACGATGTGGGCGAGACCGATCGCGTTTCCCTGGACGGACTCAAGCTGCGCGGAATCCACAACCTCGAGAACACCGTTGCGGCGATCACGGCCGTCTGGGCATTCGGCGCCGATCCGCAGAAGGCAGCCCTCGCGCTGGCGGACTTCGATGGCTTGTCGCACCGCATGGAGCGCGTGGGCGATACCGGCGGCGTCACCTGGATCAACGACTCGAAAGCCACCAATCCGGGCGCCGCCCTGCGTTCGATCGAGAGCTTCGATGCGCCCCTCATCTGGATCGCGGGTGGACGGGACAAGGACCTGGACTTCGGAGCTCTGGCCGAAGTGGCGTCTCGCCGGGTGCGAGCGGCCATCCTGGTGGGTGAGGCTCGCGCGAAGCTCGCAGATGCCCTGGGTGATCGTATCCCGATCGAGTCGGCAGACTCGATCGACGAGGCGGTGCGCCGCGCCGCAACGCTGGCGCGTTCTGGCGACGTCGTCCTGCTCGCACCGGCTTGTGCGAGTCAGGACCAGTTCCGGGACTTCGAGGAGCGCGGCGATCGCTTCCGAGCCGCCGTGCACGCGCTCGCGAACGACGGAGGGAACCGGAAGTCGTGAAGCGAGGCAATCAGAAGCGCACGACACGCAGCTCTCATCGACCGAACCGGCGCGGCTCAGTGCGCCGTAGCGGCCCCGCGGTAAGTGCCGGGATCAGCGAGACGTGGCGCCGTGCACGGTTCCGCATGCCGACCCCGCGCCGCAACACCAGAGCGGATGCGACGCCGACTTCGCTGGACGGTGCGATCGCAGCCAGCGCCGCGTTGCTGGCAACACTCGGAGTCGTGATGGTCTACAGCACGACGGCACCGCTCAGCATGGGGAGCGCGATTCCGCCTCACTTCCTGCGTCACCTCGCAGGTCTTGGCCTCGGAATCGTGATCATCGCCGTAGCGATCCGGATCCCGCTGACCTGGTGGTACCGATTTGCGATTCCCATGTGGGCCACCGGTGTCCTGCTGCTGCTGCTCACGGCCCTGGTCGGCATCGAGGCCCACGGCGCGCGGCGGTGGCTGGCCATCCCCGGTCTCAACGTGAGCTTCCAGGCCGCGGAATTTGTCAAGTGGGCAACGCCGGTCGCGGTGGCTTCGATCCTGACCGGTGCGGCGGCCTCCGAGAGTCGCCGCAGATTCCGTCTGACGCTCCTGATCTCGGCCGTCCCGGTGGGATTGCTCTTGATGCAACCGGACCTCGGCAGCACTGCGGTGCTGCTCGCCCTGGTCGGCCTGGTCCTCTTCGTCGGCGGCGTTTCCATGCGTCGACTGGGATCCCTCGCCGGCGTCGCAGCCATCGGCGTGGCGTGCTTCATTGCTGCACGACCCTACGCGCTGGCGCGTTGGAAGGGATTCCTGGCTCCGTGGCAGAACGCGCGTGCCGAGGGCTTCCAGCTCGTCCAGTCCTTCGTGGCCTTCGGCCGCGGCGGAACGTTCGGGGTCGGGCTGGGCGATGGGCGACAGAAGCTGTCCTATCTGCCGGAGGCTCACACCGACTTCATCCTCTCGGTGGTGGCCGAGGAGTTGGGTCTGGTCGGCGTGCTGATCGTGCTCGGCGCCTTCGCGGGTCTTGTGCTGGCTGGGCTTCGGGTGGCGGCCCGTGCCCAGGATCCCTTTACCCAACTGGTGGCCTGTGCCATGACGGGCTTCCTCACGATTCCCGCGGCCGTGAACGCCGCGGTCGTGATGGGCCTGCTGCCGACAACGGGATTCACCCTGCCTTTCGTTTCGTACGGATCAAACTCCCTGGTGATGTGCGCCCTGGCCCTCGGCATCCTGCTGAGGATTGCGGGTCATGGCGCGCACGCACCGAAGACGGGCCGCGGAGGCCTCGGATGACGCCCTCACCTCATGCGAAGACGCCCGCACTTGGTGCGAAGACGCCCGCACTTGGTGCGAAGACGCCCGCACTTGGTGCGAAGACGCCCGCACTTGGTGCGAAGCCGGTTGCGCCGCATCGCTGGATCCTCGCCGGCGGTGGGACCGGGGGGCACGTGACGCCGGCGCTCGCGCTGGCCGAGCGCATCCGCGAGCGTGGCGACGACGTGACGCTGCTTGGCGCGCGGTCGGGTCTCGAATCCAGGCTCGTGCCCGCTGCCGGGTTCGATCTCGTGGTGCTCCCGGCGCGGCAGATGATGGGACGCAATCCGCTGGCTCGGATCGTCGCCGTCTTCAGCATCGGTCTCGCCTGCGTGGAAGCCTGGCGCGTGCTCGGCCGCCTGCGCACCGAGATCGTCGTATCGGTCGGGGGCTACGCTTCGGTTCCCGCCGTGGTCGCGGCCGTGTTGCGTCGGATCCCCGTCGCCCTGGTCGAGCCCAACGCCATTCCGGGCCGGGCCAACCGCAGCGCAGCACGATTCGCGCGGCTGATCTTCGTGCAATTCGAGGCTACTCGTCGGGCGCTGGCCGGCAGCAACCAAGTGCGAGGCCGGTTGCTCGGGATTCCGCTGCGCCAGGCATTGGTGTCCGCCTTCTCCCAGCAGGGCGAACGCCGCACACCCGTGCGTCCGCTTCGACTGCTCGTCTTCGGCGGTAGCCAGGGCGCGCGCCAAATCAACGACGCCATGATGGAGGCCGCTCCGTGCTTCGGTCCGGGAGCCTTCGAGATCTTCCACCAGACCGGTGACGCCGACCGCAAGCGGGTGGCACAGGCCTACACGGACGCTGGCATCCGCGCCGAGGTCGTCGCTTTCGAGACCGACATGCCGGCCCGCTACCGCTGGGCCGACGTGGCCTTGTGTCGGTCTGGCGCGCTCACGGTAGCCGAGCTGGCCATGGCAGGTCTTCCCTCGCTGCTCGTGCCCTACCCCTTTGCCACTGACGATCACCAGCGCGCCAATGCACGCGCACTCGAAGAGGCGGGCGCCGCGCGCCTGCTCGATTCCAATCCCCTGCCTTCGGAGGACGTGGTGAAGGCGTTGCGCGACATCCTGGACGACCCCAGCACGCTCGTTGACATGAGCACTCGCGCAGCCGGCCTGGCGCACCCGGACGCGGCAGAACGAATCATCGAGGCGTGCCTGGAACTGCTTCCCCATTCATCGGAGGACGCATGATGCGTCGACGCATCCAACACGTGCACTTCGTCGGCATCGGTGGCATCGGAATGTGCGGTCTCGCCGAGGTGCTCCAAAACCAGGGCTATCGGGTGAGCGGAACCGACCTGCGCGAAGGCCCCACGGTGGCTCGCCTGCGAGGACTGGGTATCGAGGTGAATATCGGTCACGACGCCCGCCACCTGAGCGACGCCGACGTGGTCGTGCACTCATCGGCCGTGCGCGCCAACAATCTGGAGCTCAAGGAAGCCGAGCGCCGCAAGATTCCGGTGATCCCCCGCGCCGAAATGCTGGCCGAGGTCATGCGCCTCAAAGAAGGCATCGCCATCGCGGGCAGCCACGGCAAGACCACGACCACGTCCCTGGTGGCACACGTGCTCGGCGCGGCGGGACTCGACCCGACCGCCGTGATCGGCGGTCGGGTGCTGGCTCCCGACGCGAGCCTCTCCACGACTCGCCTGGGAAGCGGCGACGTGCTGGTCGCCGAAGCCGACGAGAGCGACGGCTCCTTCCTGCGACTGGCCCCCGTGATCGCAGTGATCACCAATATCGATCCCGAGCACCTCGACCACTACGGATCATACGAGGCGCTGGAAGAAGCCTTCGTCACATTCGCCAACCGGGTGCCCTTCTGGGGGCTCTCGGTGCTGTGCCTCGACCACCCCGGTGTTCAGGCGATCGTGCCGCGCATGACGCGCCGCACGATCAGCTACGGCTTCTCCTCCCAGGCCGATCTGGTGGCGACCGACGTGCGCGTCGACGGAATGGGAATGTGGTTCAGCGTGCGACTGCGCGGCAAAAAACTGGGCAAAGCCCATATTCGGCTGCCGGGTCGCCACAACGTGTTGAACGCCCTGGCCACCCTCGCCGTCGCCATCGAACTCGAGGTGCCCTTCGACGAAGCGGCCTCGGCCCTCGAGAGCTTCCTGGGCATCGAGCGCCGCTTCGAGCTGAAAGGTGAAATCGATGGCGTCTGCATCATCGATGACTACGGCCACCACCCGGCAGAAATCCGGGCCACCCTCGCTTCGGCTCGTGCAATGCACGACGGACGCATCCTGGTCGCATTCCAGCCCCACCGCTTCACGCGAACCCGCGACCTCTGGGACGACTTCATCGCTGCCTTCAACGACGCCGACGTCCTCTACCTGACCGAGATCTATGCCGCTGGTGAGGAAAAGCTGGCCGGGATCGAGTCAGCGCCGTTGGTCGAAGCCATCCGCGCCCACGGACACCACCAGGCCCATCACGTGGCGGACATGGACGAGCTGCTGGCGCGCGTGCTCCGGGATGCCACCACAGGTGACCTCGTAATCACGCTCGGCGCCGGAAACATCAACACGCTGAGTGAACGGATCCTGGTTGGGCTCCGCGAGCGCAAGGAGGATAGGTGATTCCGCGTTCCGTCCAGATCGAATTGGAGGAAGCATTGGGCGACGGAATCCGCTTCGGCGTACCCCTCTCGCGTCACACCTCGCTGCGCGTCGGGGGTGACGCTGAAGCGCTCGCGCATCCCGGCGGCCGCGAAGAGATGGCTCACCTGCTCTCGATCTGTGCGAAGCACAAGGTCCCGCAGCGGGTGCTGGGTTCGGGCTTCAACACCCTGGTCCTCGATGGCGGAATCGAAGGCGTCACGATCCAGCTCAGCGGCATGCGCCGGCTGGAAGAACGACCCAGCGCCGGTGTACGTGCCGAAGCCGGAGTGTCCCACAGCCAGGTCACTCACTTCTGTACGTCGCACGGCCTGTCGGGCCTCGAGTTCGCGTCGGGCATTCCGGGCACTGTCGGCGGTTGGCTCAGCATGAACGCGGGGATTCCCCAGAACGAGATGAAAGACGTGGTACGCGAAATCGAAGTCATGAGTCCCACCGGTCGACACATACGGCACCTGGGTCGCGGCAGGCTCCGCTTCGTCTACCGGGCGCTGCGCGGCCTGGCACCGGGCTCGGTGATTCTGTCGGTCCTGTTCGGCGTCGTCCTTTCGAACCCCGACGACGTCCGCCTCGGGGTGAATCGGCTGCTGGCTCGACGGGCCGACACCCAGCCGCTCAGCGTGCCGTCCTTCGGCTCGGTCTTCCAGAATCCGCCCGGTGATCACGCCGGCCGCCTGATCGAGGCCGCCGGCCTCAAAGGGCTCCGGATCGGAGGCGCCGAGATCTCCTCCGTCCACGCAAATTTCATCACCAACATCGGCGGCGCATGCGCCAACGATGTTCTCGCATTGATCGAGGCAGCGCGCACGCAGGTGCGTCAGCAGTTCGGAGTCCGGCTCGTACCGGAAGTCCGGATCATCGGGAGGCCCGCATGAGCATTCGTCGCATGATCGGAGGGACATCGGGAGGCCGACGCTCGCACGGCGTCACCCGGATCGAGCGCACGGACCATGCCCGGCGGCAGCGTGCGATGCAGCACCTGGAGCGGGTCCGCAACCGGCGCGATGCCGCGTCAGTGCCGAGCCTCCGCATCGCCTCTGTATGTCTCGCCCTGTCCGCCCTGGCCGCCGGCAGCTGGATCGGCGCCGGCTGGGCTTTGGACGCCGAGTTGAAACACGTCTCCGTGCAGGGGCTTCGCCATCTGAGCATTGCCGACGTGGTGACGGCCAGCGGGCTGCTTGCGGGAACGACCCTGGAGGCGGTAGATCCGGCCCAGGTCGCGGCGCGACTCGAGACCCATCCCTGGATCGACGACGCCCGGGCCCTGCGTCTGCCCGCCGGCCTCGTCCTGATCGGTGTTCGAGAACGCGAGGCGGCAGCGACCCTGGTGGGAACCGAAGCCTGGGCCATCGACGCCGATGGCACACCCTTCGATCGCGTTCCGAGCGAACCCCTTGAGGGCCTGCCCCAGATCATGACGCGCGAACGCTTCGAACCGGGGGTGGCCCACGGGTCGCTGGCAGAAGCCGTGAGCCTTCCCCGCCAACTCGCGGAGCATGGCCTGCCGGCGCCGCTCGAGATCGGCGTCACCTCCAGCGACGACCCGGAAGGTCTCTGGCTACGCCTGCCCGACGTCGCGGCTCGCATCGTGCTCGGCCGGGGTCAGCTGGGCGAGAAGCTCGACCGGCTCGCCCGCGTCCTCGACGCGGACCTGCCCGAACTCGCCCGGGCCACCCGAATCGACCTGCGCTTCAGCGACCAAGCCGTTCTCGACGTTCCGCAGTCTCAATCCGAGACTGCGCCGCAGTCTCAATCCGAGACTGCGGGATCCCGTTTTCCGCGACCGCAGGCTGCGGCCGCTCAAGCGGCGACATCCCGTGGACACGGGCTGCCGTCCATCACGGCGCCGGCCGGGTGATCCGGTCGGCCATCTCACCTGGGGGGGTGAACATGTCACGCAAGGAAGAGCTGATCGTCGGACTCGACATCGGTACTACAAAAATTTGTGTCATCGTAGCAGAGCGCACTGAGAACGGCCTGGACGTGGTCGGGATCGGTACGCATCCGTCTCGTGGTCTCCGCAAGGGAGTGGTCGTCGACATCGACGCCACCGTGGACTCGATCAAGCATGCGGTCGAGGAAGCGGAGCTGATGGCGGACTGCGAGATCACGTCGGTGTATGCGGGGATCGCTGGCGGGCACATCCGTGCCCTC
>SMVA01237413.1_pt1 | contig 29732 bp, 26 predicted proteins | sample 2456451 | NCBI WGS metagenome assembly SMVA01 (sample SAMN11095933, study PRJNA526329) | marine sediment metagenome | biome: Marine sediment; feature: Surficial sediment; material: Deep marine sediment; isolation source: Hadal surficial sediment | place: Pacific Ocean | collected 2014-05 | depth... | reverse complement strand
TGAAGGTAGGGGACACGCGACTGCCGGTTCGAATCCGAGATGACATAGATCCCGCCAAGAACGAGTGTCTGCCCGTCCTTGACCAGGGTTTCCGTCTTGATCTGATTCTTTGAGATCGCCGGCGAACCGGTCAGCGTAAAGACGCTGTCATCCGGTGCGTTCCGCTTCACGGCGATCTTCATGATGATACTCTTGTTCGACGTGATGTGGGGCGTGACCTCGAGCTTCAACACAGCATCCACGAATTCGAGCTGTGCGTCACCGTTCTCGAATGTCTGGAATGGAATCGAAACACCCTGCTCGATCGTCGCCTTGGTGTTGTCGAGCGTCACTACGCGCGGGCTCGAGATCACCTTGCCCTCGCCATTGACTTCAGCCGCATACAGTAGAACGTCCAGGTCGATCAGATCACCCAGGATCCCGCCCGTCATGTGCATCAAACCGTTCGGATTTGCCGTGATCGGGTTGAGCGCCAAGGCATCCATGTGGGTTGGGTTGAAAATCGAGTTGCCGAAGCCGTTCACGCTTTCTTTATTCCCCCTCAAGTCGACTCCAAATTCGCGCGAGAAGTCGAGGCTCGCCTCGACAATCTTCGCCTCGATCATGACCTGAGGGGTCTGGGTATCGATCGCCTTCACGAGCGCCGTCGCTTCCGCAATCACCGAGGGGATGTCCTTGATGATCAGCGTACTCGTCCGCACATCCGTCGTGATCGTTCCACGATCTGGGGTCAACAGCTGCTTCACCATTTTCGCTACCTGCGCCACATCGGCGTAGTTGACGGGCTGAAGCTTGACGACCAGATCCTCGAGGCGCTCCAACGAGCGGCGCTCCTGTAGCCGCATCTCTTCTTCTTGCGCAATCTCGACGCTCGGTGCGATCCGCAAAATGTTGCCGATGCGCATGAAGCCAAGGCCCTTGGTGAGAAGGACGACATCGAGCGCTTGGTCCCACGGAACATCAACCAGGCGCACGGTGACCTTGCCCTTCACGTCGTCGCCAGCAATCACGTTGAGCTCCGACACCTCGGCAATGAGGCGCAGTACGTCTGCGATGTCGACTTCCTTGAAGTCGAGCGAGATCCTCCGGCCCCTGTACTGCTTAGTCGCGGACAGCCCACCCGGCGTCAGAATATCGATCGACGACTCAGACTCGAACGCCGCCGGATACGACTCCGGAGCCTCGGCGGCCGACCTCCGCGGCTCTGCCTCGAGGCCATCCGTGCCCGGAATGGAAGCGGGAACGTTGGCCAGATTCGCCTGTGCGCTCATTGCCTGGTCCTGCGTCATCGCGGGCGGCGCGGCCGCCATTTCTCCCGTGTGCGGGAAATCGATGACCAAGAGTGAACCGCGGCGCGAAATCTGCGGCTGGAGATTTGCGGCCCGCTGCACCACCAGACGAACTTCGGGCTTCTCCATCTCCGGCTGCTCAAAAGACGTTACGAGCGACACCGGACCACCCGGGTCTGGGGTGATACGAACAGCGGCTTCGGGATCGATCTTCGCATTTATCAGCGAGATAATCACGGTCTCGCTCGTCGGTTCAAACACCCTGTACTCGACGGGAGAATCGGCAAGCACGACGATCCGGTCTCGATTGTCCTGTCCGTCGAACTCGATGCCATAGATCGTGGAAAGCTGAATCTCCTGCTCGGTCGCGGCTGCATCCGTGCTCTCGGGTGTGGAATCAGCGGCCACCTCGACAGGCATATCGACGGGTTCCGTCCAGCCTGCGATGCTCGTCTCTCCATCATCCGTCTCAACAATTTCGGAAGCAGCAGAATCCGTCTCGAGATCGGCTACTTCATCTGCGTCGGCCACCATCTCCGCTGCGTCATCCGACTCCGCGGGCCAGGTATCCGCCACCTCGGCCGAAGCGCTATCCGCCTCGTCTGTCGGCCAGACATCCGCCACTTCGGTCGGCGCGCTATCCGTCGAGTCCGCCGGCCAGACATCCGTCACTTCGGTCGGAGCGGCATCCGTAGCTTCATCGCTCGCAGTTTCCGCGACTTCCGACGAAACCGCGGCTTCCGTTGCCATCGCGAGAGCCGCATCGATCTCAGCTCCTCGGCCGAGCGCCACGATCAAACCCGTGGCGGTCGGAACGACACGCCTGCCGTCAAAGGGATCGGTCGCGCTTCCACCATCCACTACGACGCGAATTTTGTCGGCGTGCTCGCCCACACGAACCCGTGACACGAGCTCCGAGTCCATTTCGACGGTCGACAGATCTGCTCCATTTTCGAGATCGAGCAGATCGATCACGAGGCGCGCAGGATCATCGAGCGTGAATGTTATGACGCTTGAAACCATTCCGTTCGCCCGCAATTTCAACAGGATCCCGTCCGAGGTTTCCTCGACGTCCAATCCGGTGAACTGCGTTGCAACCGGCGGCTCCTCAGTCGCTTCGGCTGCATCCGTGGTGCTTCCGGTTTCACTGGTCTCCCAGGGATCGAAGGATTCGGTCTCCGTATCATCCGCCCAGTCCGCGCTGGTATCGAAGGCCCCGGCGTTCTGATCGGCAGAGATTCGGACTTCGAGGCCGCCCGGAACCACCGTTACCTCGTGATGCGCGGGCATCTCGAGCAGCACTTCGACTCGCGTCATCGCGCTGCCGGTACCCGTCGAATACGGCGATACCGAAACTTCGGCAACCAGTCCGTCATTCACCATGACAGGCGCGATCGCTTGATCGCTGCTGGACGAAAGATCAATGATGACGCGCTCCGGGTTCGGCTGACCAAACGCCGTAAAGACCGGATGATCGGGACCCATCAGCATCACGATGGTATCATCCCCATCATGATCGATCTGAACGTCGGAAACGCCCTGATCTGTCGCTGATGCTTGCGCCGTCGCAGATCCAGACCCTGCGCAGCCAGCAGTTCCAATTGCGAGCAGCGCGGAAAACCCCACCGCCACCGCAATCTCAAACCGACCGCTTCTAATTCCCAGCATCGAACTCACCCCCCCTCACTACGACGGATCCGCATCTCAATGTCTTTCTTTGTTACGTTTCCCAAATAGTCTTCATAGGTTTCGTTCACGACTACCAGGTTGTCATCAATTTGTGTGACCAACCCTTCGTTCTTACCAACGCGGGTGCCTTTTCCAATGATGTAACTATGGCCAGCCGGGTCTTCGACGAGAGCCCGAGCGGAGCCGGTCTTCCAGACGATGGCGACCAGCGAAAGCTGACTCACGTCAAACTGCTCGAGCGGGCCACCCACCATTTCCATGTTCGCGAGTTCCTTCCTTTCCCACTCGAACGAGCGAAACGGATCTCTCCCGCCCATATGGTCGTAAGTCGCTCCACGGCCACTGCCCTCGAAGCTGTCGTCAGCCGCTTGGCTCTTCGGCACTGCCGCGATTCGAGCCGGCGCGGCCGCAGCCGGTTTCTGGCCAGCCTTCTTCGCTTTGCGCGCTTCGACTCGCGCGTTCAAGGCGGCGCGCTCCTGTTGAAACTCAGGGTCTGTCGGCTGACTGACCTCCGGTTCGCTGCAGCCGACTAGCGCCATGAGCGCACTTGCACTCGCGAGAGCTGTAATTCTCACCCAACCCCTCCGCCCCGGCCGTCTCCAAGGAAAATTGCTCAAACTACGCACCGGTCGAGGCTCCAACAAACCGGTACGCCGTTGCTATGCCTGTTACCTTTAAATAGGTCGCATCGAGAGATTCCCGTGAAATACTGATTTTCAGGGAACCCATGTTCACAATCCGCTTCAATTGGGATAGAAGCTCGAAAAATTTACCGATGTCGTGATATTGGCCATCGAGCTGAATGGAGATCGGCACTTCGGCATAGAAATCGTGAACGATCTCTTCCTGACGATGAAACGAGCGGATTTCGACACCAGCGGTCTTGCCGAGATTGCTGATATCCGTCAACAGGACTTCAAGTTGTTTTTCGTTCGGCAGTTGGCGAAGGGCCTTCTTCAACTTGAGTTCGAGCCCACTGATTTCCGTCTCGAACGCGTCGATATTTCCGGCAATGAGTCGAACTTCGCTGAGCTTCCTTTGGAGGTTCGCTTCCTCACCCTGGAACCGATCCAGCTCCTGAGAATCCTCCTGATAGAGACCGAAGTAGTAGCCGGAGCAGATCAAGGCACCGATGCCCACAAGAATCCCAATGCGAGCTGCCTTCGGCAGCTTCAGGATCTTGTCGAACTTCTCCTGTGCTTCAGCACTGATTTCCATCTTCCCGCTCCTTCCTAAGCCGCGTCCGCTTCGGCGGACGAATCGGGATTGATGAGCACCGCGCGGATCCGGAAGCTCATGAGACGCAACCCGTCTGATTCGCCCTTCAGCTCTGTCTTGTCGAGATCCACATTGGTGAAATACGGCGACTCCCCCAACCTGCGCAAGAAGAGTGCAACGAGTTCATTATCGAGACTCTGGCCCGACAGCACGATCGTCTTGCCCTGCGTCACCATTGAGGTCAACCAAAGCCGATCCGGTGTCCGAGAAGCGAGCTCGCTGAGCACCCGAACCGGGCCACTGCGTGCGAGATCCAATTCCTCGATGACGCCGATCTTGGCCTTGAGTTTCTTCTTCTTCTTTCGAAATGCTGCCACCTGGTCGAGCTGCGGCTGATATTGATCGATGTCGCGCTGCATCTGCGCGATACGAGCGCTCGAGTCTTTAATCTCATCTGAAATGCTCGAGTGCGCGAACGCAACCGCCGCGCACACAACCAACAACATCAGGGCTGCCTGCATCGAAAGCTGACGAAAGTCTTCCTTTCGGCGTGCTTCGCGCACCGGAAGTAGGTTGATATGCAGCATTAGAATTCCAACCTCCGCATCGCGAGCCCAACACTCACTCCCAGCGAAGGTGCGAGTTCCTCCAGGAGTTCTGGATCAAATTTCGAGTTCGGCACCATCTGGTTCAGTGGATTGAGCAGCTCGACCGAAAGCCCAGTTCTTTCATGGAAAGCGTTTTCGAAGCCCGTAACGCGCGAACTGCCACCAGAAAGAAAGACCTTCTCAATTCGGCTGTCGGCAGTAGTCGCTGCAAAGAAGTCGAGTGAACGGCTGATTTCGCCAATCACCGTTTCAGATACGTTTTGCATCGCCTGCTCGACTTCCTGGGGAACGACCTCTTGGCTTTCCTCGCCTTTCTTGCCGCCGAGTTTGAGCCGTTCGGCCTCTTCAAAGCTGACCGTCAGTGCCTTTTGGATTTCTTCCGTGTATTGATTTCCCGCGGTCGTGATATCGCGTGTGAACGCGGGCGCGCCATCCAAGACAATGTTGATGTTGACGACCTGCGCTCCAATGTTCACAAGAGCGACGGCCTCGGAAGGATTGATCTCGTAATTCGCCTCATAGGCGTTTTCAACCGCAAACGCGGCAACATCGATCACTGCGGGGATCAAACCAGCCTCGCCGATGACTTGAACGTAGTCGTCGATCAGATCCTTCTTCGCTGCCACCAGGAGCACGTCCATCTGCCCTTCCGTACCCGTTGAATCAAGAATCTGGAAATCAAGGTTGACCTCGTTCACGTCAAAGGGAATGTACTGCTCGGCTTCCCAGCGAATCTGCTCATCGAGTTCCGATCGAGACATGACGGGAAGGCTTACCTTCTTGACGATTACCGAGTGTCCGCAGACAGCTGCCGCAGCGTGTTTCGTCTTGATCTTTCCGTTCTCAATGGCCTCGCGAATCGTCTCCGCGATCGCGCTCGAATTCAGAAAGGCCCCCTGCACGATTGCTTCGCTGGGGAGTTTTGCCACTCCCATATGGGTGAGCTCGAATCCGCCACCTCGCCCTTTCATCTCGATCTCGACCGCCTTCACGGTCGAAGATCCGATGTCCAGGCCAATCATTGATTTTGCGCCGAAGCCTCCGAAACCAAAATTCACGATTCGTAGCCTCCGTTTGCCCTGGACGGTTCTTCCCGTGAATCGGAACTCACGTCCAGGGATCGCGCCGTTGTCGAAGCGAGGTTCAATGCAACCTGCTGCGTAGTGCTGGTCCGGGGTGCGGAAGGCGCCCCAAACACCTGCGCTTTGTCAGAGACCTTCATTCCAAGCGCGAGAAGAATTTTACGTTTGGTATCGAGGCGACAGGCTCGTCCGGCCTCGACACGATCGATCGTCAAGGAGGAAAGACCCGCTTTGCGCGCCAATTCAGCCTTGCTCATCATGAGCGATTCGCGATATCGCTGAACGTTGTTGCCCGGCACTGCCCCCCCTGCAGTCGAATGTCTCGGGCTGATTACTTGTGCTCCGAATTCGACACTTGGGTATCGGCTTGCTCTTACAGGGACTTGAGGGAACGTGTGTCCGGTGCATGGTGCGGCGGATCACCGGCTTTGACCCGCAATTAGCCGGCAAGAAACCGGGCCAGGTAAGGGAATGCCGACGTATCTTTGCTTGCAGTGCCCTCAGGGTCCCAACCAGGAAATCCGATAGGCACGGAGTCATGTCCGATCGCATTCTGCTAATCGACCCCGACTCAGCCACGCGGGATTGCCAGTTGATCGCTCTTTCGGACGCCGGATTCGATGCTTCGGGAGCCGCGAGCGCTGAGCTGGCCTTCGAATCGATCGACTCGATGTCGCCAGACGTCATCATCTGCGACGCCCTCGCGCCGGGGACCGACGACCTCGAACTGGTCTGGCAGCTTTCACGCCGCGCACCCGAAGCCACCGTGCTCGTGACCTCATCGCCAGAGGATTACGACGCAGCCATGGAAGTAGCGATTCGTGGCGCGTACGATTATCTCGAACGGCCTATCCATGCTTCAGAGCTACGATTGAGATTGCGTAACGCGAGCGAGCGAGGCCGCTTGAACCGTCAAAATCGCCTGCTCCGCTGGGAAATCGCCAAGGCCTTTGGCGAACGGCCCATCGTTGCCGCGTCGAGCTCCATGATCAGCCTTCTCGAGAACGTTGAACGGGCGGCCGAATCCAAATCACCTCTACTGTTGGTTGGCGAACCCGGCTCGGGAAAGGAAGTCATCGCCCGCGCCATTCACGCACTGTCGACTCGGCGAGGCCAAAGCTTCGTCTCGGTGCAATGCGCGGCACGGTCCACTGAAAATATCTCGACCGAGCTATTTGGCGGCGATAAAGCTTCTGATCGAACCCGTCGCGGGCTTCTGCTGGACGCGAATCACGGCAGCCTCTTCTTGGATGGAGTTGGAGCACTTCCGCTGGCCTCTCAGGACCAGATTCTCGGGGTCTTGAAAGACGAGCAAGTCCAGACGATGTCGACGTCGAAATTCCGCCCTGTCGACCTTAAAATCATCGCGGCGACAGCTCGAAATCTCGAAGACGAGGTTTCCGCTGGCCGATTCCGGGAGAGCCTCTACGAGCGCCTCAACGCGATTCGGCTCGAAGTTCCGGCACTTCGAGACAGAAGAGAAGACATTCCGCTACTCGTCGACCATTTTCTCGGATCCTGCCAACAGGAAACCCCGAATCCGGCCCGTGCAATCGCCGAAGATGCCCTGGAGTGTCTTGTCGCTCATCCATGGGCCGGAAATATTCGCGAACTCGAGAATGTGATCGAATCCGCAATGATGCTGGCGGGCGGCGACCGGGTCTCAATTCAGGATCTCCCTCAACGAATCGCGTCGCCGAATTCACCGGGAGGTGGATCTCGAACGGATCTATCTCTGAAGCGTGGCAGGCGCGCGTTTGAAACGAATCTGATTCGCCGGGCTCTGCACGCCACGGGAGGCAACCGCACACACGCCGCGAAGCGCCTCGAGATCAGCCACCGCGCCCTGCTCTACAAGATCAAGGAGTATGGGATCCGCGACTGATCGTTCAACCTTCGCCGTCGCCCGAGCGGTCGAGTCCTAGCTTCTCCAATCGATACCGAAATGACCGAAATGAAACTCCGACGAGTTGGGAAGCGCGTTTCTTCACGCCCTTCGCGGCCTGGAGCGCCTCGATGAGAAGCCCCTTCTCATACTCATTGAGCATCGCCTCGAGATCCACGCCGTCGGTACCGGTGATTCGCGGAGGCTCTCCATTTTCTGTGGGACTCAAGACCGCAGGGGGAAGCGACTCGAGATCGATCGCGCCGGAGCGACTCAGCGCCACGGCCCTCTCGATGACATTCTCGAGTTCACGAACATTTCCAGGAAAATGATACGCGATCAAGAGTTCCATCGCTTCATCAGTCGCGTAGGTAACGGTGTTTTCGAGCTCTGCTGCGTATTTTTCGATGAAATGCGCGACCAGTAGCGGAACGTCTTCTCTCCGATCGCGCAACGGCGGAAGCGGTATTTCGATTACGTTCAGGCGGTAGTAGAGATCCTCGCGAAATCGGCCAGCCGCCACTTCTTCGCCCAGACGCCGATTGCTAGCCGCAAGGATCCTGACATCTGCCTGAGTGTCTTTGGATCCTCCGACGCGCCGAAAGGACTTTTCCTGAATCGCGCGGAGCAATTTCACTTGGACGGCGAGTGTGAGCTCCCCAACCTCATCGAGAAACAACGTGCCTCCAGCTGCAGTCTCGAAGAGCCCCTCCTTGTTCTGGACTGCACCCGTGAATGCACCCTTTACGTGACCGAAGAGCTCGGATTCGAGGAGCGTCTCCGGGATCGCCGCGCAGTTGACAGCCACGAAAGGTTTATCGCAGCGAGGTCCTTGGCGATGGATCGCACGTGCAACGACCTCCTTTCCAGTTCCGCTTTCTCCACTGATCAACACATTGGCCTTGCTGTCAGCAACCTGCGTGACCAATTCAGAAACTCGGCGAATTTCGGCGCTGCTCCCGATGAGGGTGCGATCTCGATTGTGATTCTTGAGCTCTTTTCGAAGCCTTCGATTTTCAGTGAATAGAAGCTTCTTCTCCAAAGCCTTGTCGACCACGACTCGAAGTTCATCCACCTTGAAGGGCTTGGTGACGTAATCGTAGGCACCCTCCTTCATCGCGCTGATCGCAGTTTCGGTGCTCGCGAACGCGGTGATCATGATCACGACCGTCTCTGGTGAAATATCATATGTGGCGTGAAGGAGCTCGATCCCCGAGCGCCCAGGCATCTGGATATCGCTGATCAACACATCGAAGTCGTCGTTCTCGAGATGCGCGAGGGCAGTGTCGACGTCGCCCGTGGTGACGACGTCATAGCCCTCGCTTCGGAAGAAAATCTCCAGAAACTCCTGCATGCTACGCTCGTCATCGACAACGAGAATTCGCGCCTTTGTGCTCAAACCAATTCTCCTGTTTTCGGCAACCGAATTCGCACAGTTGTTCCTACACCCAATTCGCTCTCCAACCGAACGATTCCGCCATGGTTCTCAACAATTCGATGAACCGTTGCCAGGCCAAGGCCCGAGCCGTTCTGTTTCGTGGTGAAGAAGGGATCAAAAATTCGACCCATCTTGTCCTGCGCAATCCCTGAGCCATCGTCTGCGATCGCGATCTCGAGCCAACGAGACTTTTTCTCCCCATCCTCCTGGCCTCTTCGGCTCTCTGGTGAGCCCTCTTGAGAATCTCGCTCGACGAGCGTTTTCGCACCCACGCGCACCCGGCCGCCATCTGGCATCGCTTCGGCAGCGTTGAGAATCAGATTCCACAGCACCTGCCGGATCTGGCCAGGGTCTGCGAATAACGTGAGGTCCTCTTCTACCGTTGAGTCGACTTCGATCCCATCGGATCTTGCAGCACAAAATATCTCGAGCACGTCCGTAATGACCTCTGGAAGCTGGACGGTTTCCAACTGCAGTGGTGCGGGGCGCGCATAGCGCAAGAAATCAGAAATCAGGTGATTGAGGCGGTCTACCTCTCGGAGAACAATGCTCATCAGGTGCGCAGAGTCGCCTGACTCTTTTTGTTCGAGCCGCTCCTTCTGCAACATCTGGATCGATCCAGAAATCGCAGCAAGAGGGTTCCGAATTTCATGCGCGATGCTCGCAGAGAGTTCACCGATCGCGGCGAGGCGTTCGGATTGGCGCAGATTCGCCTCCATCTTGACGACATCTGTGACGTCTTGGAAGATCACCACGTAACCTTCGGCTCCGGCTTCTCCGTCCCTCAACACGTAGGTCCCGATCCCGAGATGACGGGGCTCTTGATCCCGGGCCTGGCCTTGTGCTCGGTAGACCATTCGCGTTCGATGATTGGAGCTGTCGGTCGCGCTTCCTTCGGAGTCGACGACCAGGTGCTCCCGAATTCCCGGCAGCACTAGCTCAACATCCATTCCCAGTACATCGGCACGCCCTTGGCTGGTAATGCGCTCCGCCTCGGAGTTCATTGACGTGATCATGCCCTTGAGGTTCGTCGTCAGCAGCCCGCTCTTCAGACTCTCGACCGTGCGCTCGTGCAGCGTTTGGAGGCGGCTCAGATCGCTCGTGCGTTGCTCGAGAACTTCTCCGGTACGACGTAGCTCTGCAGAGAGTAAACTCGCCAACCATGCCACCAGCACCACACCAATGGCGTTGATCAACCACAGGCTGAGCAGCACGGGCGCAGGGTCCGGCAGTCCGATGATGGACTGCGGAGCCCAGCCGCGCTGCTCCGCCAGAATGACAACGCCGTACGCCAACGCGCCAGCCACCGCACACGAAAGCGCCCCCTTCCGCTCGAGCAGAATCGCCCCGTAGACACCGACCAGCACGTAGAGAAATGAAAACGGAGAGCCCGACCCGCCCGACAGGTGAACCAGCGCGCTTACGATCGCAATATCCGTAGCAATGTTGAGAACCGCAAAGCGCTTGAAGCGCTTGACGCGGCGTAAGGCCAGCCCGTAGCCGATCGTCGCCACAAAGGCGAAGATCACCGTGCCGTAGAAGCCCCGCCACTCCGCGGGTGAATAACTCCATCCCGCAGCTTCGAGGACCACTGCGATGACGAGGCTCACCAACGAGAGCGCAAGGCGCGCGCCCATGAGAACAATCAGTCTCTTCTCGAGTCCGCTGTCGGCGCTCAAGAGCCTCCTCCGCGGCTTGGGGCCGAATCCGACAGCGCGATCAGTTGATCGTTTCTGCGATCTTGAAGATCGGTAGGTACATAGCAATCAGCATCGAACCGACCGTACCCCCCAAACCCACCATCATCAGCGGTTCGAGCATTGAAGTGAGGGCGTCAACCGCAACATCCACCTCGTCGTCGTAGAAGTCCGCAATCTTTCCAAGCATGGTCTCCATCGCACCGGTCTCTTCACCAACGGCGATCATCTGGACCACCATTCCGGGAAATACACCAGACTCCGCGAGCGGCTCCGCAATGGTCCGACCCTCGGCGATAGCATTTCGCACGCTGATCAGCGCTTCCTCGATGACCACGTTTCCCGCGGTCTTCGCGACAATGTCCAAGCCGTCCAGAATTGGCACACCACTCGAAATCATGGTTCCAAGGGTCCGGGTAAAACGAGCCACGGCGACCTTCCGGATCAGCGGACCAAAAATTGGCGCCTTCAGGAAGAGTGCATCGGTCGCTCGGCGAAACTTCCGAGATCGTATGCGTGCCTGCGAGAACGAAACGATCACGATGGCCACTCCCACCATGGCGAAGACGATCCACTCTTGCAGGAAGTTACTGATGTCGACGACGATCTGGGTCGGTCCCGGGAGATCGCTTCCGAAATCCGCAAACATCTTTTCGAAAGTCGGAATAACCTTTACGAGAAGCACGACGATGACGGCAACGGCAACGACGGAGACGGTAGCCGGGTAGACCATCGCCCCCTTCACCTTCCGCGCGAGTTTATCGGCCTTTTCAAGATAGGCCGCCAACCGATTCATGATCGTATCCAGAATACCGCCGATCTCACCTGCAGCGACTAGATTGCAAAACAGGGAATCAAAGGGCTTCGGGTGCTTCGAAAGCGCATCCGCAAAGGTCGAACCCTGCTCTACTTCATTCCGAACATCGTCGATGATTGTCTTGAAGGTCGGATTCTCTTGCTGATCACCGAGAATCTTCAGACATTGAACGAGCGGTAGGCCCGCATCGATCATCGTCGCAAACTGCCGTGTGAAGATGACGAGGTCCTTGGTCTTGATCGGCTGCTTGAGAAAACTAAAGTAATCCGAAAGATCCTTCGGCTTCACCTTCACCGTCATCGGCGTGAGCATTTGCCCACGAAGTTGGGCCATGACAGCTTCTTCGTTCGCTGCCTCCATAACGCCCTTGGTCACGGTTCCCTGTCGCGTCTTACCCTTCCAGGTATAGAACGGCATTGTCCTTCACCCCCTCCAGTGAGCTTCGACCAACCGTTGCCGCCCGGTCACCGCCCCTTTTTGTTCGCAGCACCGCTCTGCCCAATGAGGTTTCGAAGCTCCTCGACATCCGGGCTCCTACCCATTGCGTCTTCGAGAGTAACCATCCGCTTCTGCAGGAGCGAAGCCAATGATTGATTCATCGTCTGCATCCCAAACTTCTCCTGGCCCATCTGCATCGATGAATAGATCTGATGAACCTTGTCTTCGCGGATCAGGTTTCGGATAGCCGCATTCGGAATCATGACTTCCAGCGCCATGGCTCGACCGGGGCCATTGGCTCTTGGCAGCAACGCCTGACAAAGAACCCCTTCGAGAACAAATGAGAGCTGCGCGCGAATCTGCGCCTGCTGGTACGGCGGGAATACGTCCACGATTCGATTGATGGTCTGGACGGCCGAGTTCGTGTGCAGCGTTCCGAACGCGAGGTGACCAGTTTCAGCAACCGTCAAGGCGGCCTCGATCGTCTCGAGGTCTCGCATCTCTCCGATCAGAACGACGTCCGGGTCCTGGCGCAGGATGTACTTGAGCGCCTTCTTGAAACTCTCGGTGTCGGCGCCGACCTCGCGCTGGTTGACGATGCACCCCTTATGGGGATGAAGATATTCGATCGGGTCCTCAATGGTAACGATGTGTTCGTTTCGCTCCACGTTGATCTTGTTGATGATCGCAGCCAATGTAGTCGACTTGCCCGATCCGGTAGGACCCGTCACGAGAATGAGTCCGCGAGGCTTCTCACCGAGTACCGAGACTATATTGGGAAGACCGAGATCCTCCACAGTGGGAATCGTGTAGGGAATGGCGCGAAAAGCTCCAGAGGTATTGCCGCGCTGGACGAAAATGTTCGCGCGAAAGCGCGAAAGCTTCTGGACGCTAAACGAAAGATCGAGCTCGTTGTTTTCCTCGAACCGGTGCTTCTGCGCGTCAGTCAGCACCGAATAGCAAAGCTGTTTGGTCTCAGGCGGAGAGAGGGGTGGCATTCGCAACGGATGCAACTTTCCGTCGATCCGCAGCTGCGGAGACGTTCCGGTCGTGATGTGAAGGTCGCTGGCTCCCTTCTCGATCATCACCTTCAGTAGTTGATGCATATTCGCCATGCGCGAACTCCTAGTTGTCAGCTGTCGAAACGCGCAGGACTTCACTCAGAGTGGTTATTCCCTGACTGAGCTGTTCAAACGCGCTTTGCCGTAACGATTTCATTCCAAGACGAATGGCTTCCCGCTTGAGGTCGAGAGCGGACGCACCGTTGAGCACGAATTCCTTCAGTTCTTCGTGCATCGGCATGACTTCGTAAACAGCCATTCTCCCTCTAAATCCGGTGTCCGAGCAGTTCCTGCAACCCTGGCCCTTTGTGGGAACCGCTTTTGCAGCGGCTTCCTCCGGCATCCCCGCCTCGAGAAGCGCAGTGACGTCAATGTCGGGGTCATTCTCCTTGCAGTCCTCACAAATTCGACGAGTCAGTCGTTGAGCGACGATGCAGTTGACCGAAGAAGCGACCAAAAACGGCTCGATGCCCATGTTGAGCAGCCGGTTGATCGTCGAGGGCGCATCGTTGGTGTGGAGCGTGGAGAGCACCATGTGACCGGTGAGAGCGGCCTTCACTGCGATTTCCGCAGTTTCGAAGTCGCGGATCTCACCAACCATGATGATATCGGGGTCCTGCCGCAGGAATGCCCGCAAGCCAGCTGCGAAATTCAAACCGATCTCATCGTGCATCTGGACCTGGTTGATGCCCGGAAGGTTGAACTCGACGGGGTCTTCCGCGGTGGAGAGATTTTCCGATACCTTATTGAGCTCCGAGAGCGCTGAGTACAGCGTGGTGGTCTTACCAGAACCCGTAGGGCCCGTTACCAGAACCATTCCATAGGGCTGATGGATCGCGTCGATAAAAACGTCGAGCTGCGATTGCTCGAACCCGAGCTTGGTCATATCGAGCTGTAGGTTCGACTTATCGAGTAGGCGCAGCACGATCTTTTCGCCAAACAGCGTCGGCAATACGGAAACGCGAAAGTCCATCTCTTTCCCACGTCCCATTTTGAGTTTGATGCGGCCGTCTTGAGGCAGACGCCGCTCCGCGATGTCGAGCTCAGACATGATCTTGATGCGGGAGAGGATGGCGTTCTTCAGCTTCATCGGAGGCTTCATGACCTCGTAAAGCACACCGTCAATCCGGTATCGAACGCGGAAGCTCTTCTCGTACGGCTCTACGTGAATATCCGACGCCAACTTCTTCACGGCATCTGTGAGAATCAGATTGACGAGCTTGACGACCGGGGCGTCTTCGGAAGCCTTCGCGAGCTCGCCAACATCGACGTCATCTTCGTCTTGGATGAGATCGATATCAGAGTCGTCGAAGTCGCCCATGACGTCTTCGAGTGACGTCGACTGGTCGTAGTACTTGTCAATGGCGCGCCGAATCGCATCCTCGGCCGCAACCACCGCTTGAATGTTGTATCCCGTCAAAAACTTGATGTCGTCGAGCGCGAAGATATTCGACGGATCCGAAGTCGCGAGGATCAGCGTCGAACCAGCTCGGTTGACGGGAATGACGGTGTGCTTGGCGGCGACATCCTCAGGAACCAACCGAATGACGGCAGCGTCGATTTCGAATTCCTCGAGGTCGATGGAGGGAACGCCGTACTGCTTGGCGACGAATTCCGTGAGGTCGTTTTCATCGAGATAACCGAGTTCGGTAATCTGCGCACCCAGGCGAGAGCCCTTCGTGCGCGCGTCATCCCTCGCCTGCCGCAACTGATCAGCAGTGAGCAGATTCTCCTTGACGAGGAGTTCTCCGATCTGATCGTTCACTGACCGCCTACCTCCCCACCCTGATAGAGCGCCCATCTGCGAGCGCGACACACCGGGACCCCGACCGATTCCTTCCAGTGGTTTCGCACCGGGGAAATCGTTGGGAACCCGCCGAGTTATCGGCGCTACACAAGAGGAGCTTTACTGGACGTTGGGCCCTGGGGAGGAGCTTTCGGCGGCCGAGGTGGCCTCTTCCAGCTCGCTCAACGAGGTGTGGCGGGAGCGCAGGACCGCGAACCCGAGCAGCGTAAGGGTGACCCAGAAGACACCGTGGAGCAGCGTCCCGAGCGCCACCGCGGTTTCCGGGTCCACACCAAAGGGCTCCAGGGCGAGCTTACAAGCCGCGTGATAGGTGCCGAAAAACCCCGGCGCGGATGGGATTGCGACAGCCATTGCCACCGCCGCCAGCGTGATCCAGGCCGCCACCAGCGTTTCGAAGGGCGAACCGAAATCGATCCCGAGGGCCCAAAAGCCCGCCAGCATTGGAATGGCCGAAGCGACGAACCAGACCACGATCGAATGAAAGAGGATCCAGAAGAGATGGGAGCCACCCCTCAATGCGCCGAGGCCCTCGCCGATTCGGCCGAGAGCATCGACCAGGTAAATGCCGAGTCGTTCCGGGAACGGCCTGAGAAACCAGCGCACAATGCCAATGACGAAATCGGGCGCCACCCGCAGCACCACGACCCCGATGATCGACACGATCGCTACAGGTATCATTGCCATCGCAACCTTCGCGAGAATTCCACCCTCCCCCGCTCCTCTCAGCGCAATCGCGATCGTGGCGAGTCCAATCACCATGACTGAGTCGATCACGCGCTCGAGAATGACGGTGCCAAAAAGCGCCGCAGGGGGCGCACCAACCTCCCGGCTCAAATACCAGGGCCGGATCACCTCTCCCGCTCTCAGCGGAAAAATATTGTTTGCCATGAATCCGACCGCCGTCGCCCGAAACAGCGGAGCGACACCGATCGGTTGGAGGGCATCGGTGAGGTGGCGCCAGCGCATGGCCCGCAGCTGAACGATCGCCAGGTACGCTGGCACCGAAACCCCCACGAGCAGCAGCCAGTTCGCCTCGCGAATCGTCGCAAGGACGAGCGCAAAGTCCACATCCCGGATTACGAACCAGATGAAGGCGCCTGTAATCCCGAGGCTCAGCCAGACGCGGTAATCCCGAACCCATCTCCAACGGCGCGAGCGATCTCGTAGCGGCAGTCGTTCGTCCTTACTCAACGTAGACCCAGGGTATTTCGGGCCGCACCGACATCGGAAGCAATCTGCTCCCGGAGGGCTTCGACACCAGAAAATCGCCGTTCGTCGCGAAGGCGACTCATGAACGAAAATTCAACCCAGCGGTCGTATACATCACCCTCGAAGTCGATCAGATGCGCCTCGGCGAGCAATCGACCCTCTCCCTCGAACGTGGGTCGAGTACCGACATTCATCACAGCGGGCAATTCCACACCTCGTTCAGGAGTTCCATCATCGAGAAAACGCACCTGCCCGGCATAAACGCCGGTGGCCGGCAGAATTTCGTTTTCGGGATCTAGATTGGCGGTCGGAAATCCCAGGCTGCGACCTCTCTGATCGCCTTGGACGACGCGGCCTCGTACGCTGTATGCGCGCCCCAGCATTCGGCCGGCCTCCTCAACACGCGATTCAACCAACAATTTTCGAATACGCGTCGAATTCACGTCGCTCCCTTCCATCGTCACTTCCGGGATGATCGTTACCGAGAATCCCAGCTGGGGCCCGAGTTCCGTCAGTAAGCCCATCGACCCTTCGCGATCACGACCGAAGTGAAAGTCGTAGCCCACATAGACTTCCAGCGGCTGAATTCGCGCAAACAGGATCTCCCGAATGAACTCTTCCGCCGCCATGGCTGCAAATTTTGCGTCGAAATTTTCCACGATCAGCGCGTCGATGCCGGCCTGCTCGAGCAACTCGACCTTCTGTTCGTGGGTAGTGAGCAAACGCAGCTCTTGACCGGGCCTCAAAACCCGGATCGGATGGGGGTCGAAGGTGTAGACGACGGCTGTGCCAGCATTGGCACGGGCTCGCGCCACGACGATATCCGTGATTGCGCGATGGCCGACATGAAGCCCATCGAAGTTGCCAATGGTAACGATGGGTTTTTGCAAGGGGCGATTCAGTGAGACGCTACCCGCAAAGTACTCCAATGCTAGACTCCCGACGTGCGCATCCTTTCGCGCCACTTCCTCGCCAGCTACCTGAAACTCTTCGCCGTAATCTTATGCGCAGGCATGGTCGCGATTACAGCGATCGAGATCATGCTCAATTTCGAATCCGTTCTCGAACACCGCACCGGCAGGCTGGGGTTCGCCACCTACCCTCTCCTTCGCATCCCATCCTACTTCTTTCGCGATCTCCTACCGCTCGCTTCCTTCGCCGCGGTCGTCTGTTGCATTGGTCTCCCAGCACGCTTACACGAGATTACCGCGATCAAGAGCGGTGGCATCTCGCCGCCGAAAACCGTGATTCCAATGCTCTGCGCGGCCGCCGCCCTCTCCGGTTTCACGCTTCTCCTCAACGAAACAGTGGTCCTAGCGGCTTCGCGGGCCTGGGCGATCGAAAAACACCCGGGTGAGACGGTTACCTTCCGCCTCGGTTCTTTCTGGTATCGCCGGGGAAACGCCATCTATAGCGTTCAAGAAGCCGACCGAGAAGCGCGGATTCTCCACGGGGTCAGTATCTATGAACTCAGTCCACGAGGTCGACTCCTACGGCTCGTAAGCGCAGAACGAGTGGAGGTAAAAGACGATCAGCGCTGGCGCTTTCTCGACACAACATCTCTGACCTTCGATCCTGACCGCCCAGCGCAGCCGCCCCGTATCGAGCGCTTCCCTGAGTGGAATCGCGATGTCGCCGCGGGAAGCGACCTCATCCTGCTCGAGGCTAGCGCTCAAACACTCTCACTTCCAAAGCTCGCAGCCTACATCGACGCCCAACAACGAGCCGGCCGGAACGTCACTCGCTACTCGGCGCTCTACCACGCGCGACTATCGGGGCCACTCACCGTATTTCTCTTTGCACTTCTCGCGGTGCCCCTGGGATTGGTGGTCGGACAATCACGAAGCCTGGCGGCGTCTACCCTCTCCGGCGTCGTCATCCTCAGCATCTACTACACGGCGCGAACCGCGGCTGAGATCGCGGCCGGCAGGGGGTTTGCGTGGGCCGCTGTGGGCTCCTGGGCGGTCCTCGCCATCTTCACCGGCTATGGGGTATGGCAGCTCCGGCGCGTTCCGCGCTGACGATTCAGCGCCGGTCTGCGTTCGCGCCGCTCCGATGGAGATATTCGAAAAACTCCGAGTCGGGAGAGAGAATCAGCGTCGTTCCCTCGCCGATCGCCTTGCGGTAGGCCTCGAGGCTGCGGGTGAAAGCATAGAACTCCGGAGCCTTGCCGAAGGCGGCCGCGTAGATGCGTGTCGACTCTGCATCTCCCTCGCCGCGCGTCACCTCGGCTTCACCCCTTGCAGTCGCAACGATCACCATGGCGTCTCGATCGGCCACCGCCCTGATCTTCCGGGCTTCCTCATCGCCTTCGGCGCGAAACTTGCGCGCCAACCGTTCGCGATCGGCCTTCATCCGCGCATGAACGTTCTTCTCGATCGCGTCCGGAAGTTCTGTCCGATTGATTCGAACGTCCTTGATGGAAATTCCGGTGTCCGAAAAAGAATCGGCCACCCTCGCGCGGATCGCCTCCATGATCTCACTTCGCTGATCCGTGAGAACTTCCGAAAGAGTGTGGCGCGCCACAATTTCTCTCACCCCAGCGCGCACGACCCGGTCCATCTGCTTCTCTGCCTGCTGCATTCCGCGCGGAAAGGACGCGATGAACAGGTTGAGATCGACGATCCTCCACATTGCGTAATTGTCAACCACGATGCGCTCCTGGTCTTTCGTAAGGATCACATCCTGTTCGGTATTCAGATACAGCAGCCGCCGTTCGTAGGTCTTGACTTCGTCGAGCAGTGGCACCCTCAGCGCCCATCCAGGTTCTGTCTCGTTGATGATGTCACCAAACCGGAGGATGATCTGCTGGGTTCCTTCCTTCGTGATCACCACCGGTCCGATTCCCCGGTATCCGGCAGCGACAAGGGCCGTTGTCAGCGAGAACAAAACGAACAGAATGATCAAGATTCGCTTCACGGTGTACTCCGCGACGAATCGCCAAGTGGGAGATGGGGCAAAATGCTCGCTGCCCCTGGCTCGATGATGACCTTGTTCACGTTGGGAAGCACGGCCTCCATCGTCTCCAGATACAGCCGCTTTCGCGTTACTTCAGGAGACGCCTGATAGGCGGCCAGCAATGCGTTGAAGCGCTCAGCCTCGCCTCGTGATTCCGCAATCTTCGAGTCGCGGTACCCCAGCGCGGATTCCGTCAGCTCGATCGCTTCAGCGCGGGCGCTAGGGAGCACCTCGTTTTCGTAAGCCTTCGCCTGGTTGATCGCGAGGTTCGCATCCTGCGCGGCAGCCTTCACGTCATCGAACGCCGCCCGTACTTCTTCCGGCGGCTGGACCTGCTGCAGTTCGACCTGCATGACTTCGATCCCCATCGCATAGGAATCGACGATGTCCTGCAGCAGCCGCTCGCTCTTGATCTCGACCTCACCGCGCCGCTCGGTGAGAACGCCGTCGACTGTCATTCTCCCGACCACCTCGCGCACGGCCGCCTGGGCCGCATCTCGCATGGTCGCAACGACTTCCGCGACGCCATAGCGGGATTCGAAGGCATTGCTAATTCGATATTGCATCACGAAACCCAGGTCGACGATGCTGTTGTCGCCGGTCTGCATGGCTGCTTCATGCACGGCAGTTTTGTCGTCCACCGCTGATTCATCACTCCGGATCCCGAACTCCAAGCGCATGATTTCAGAATCGTTGATGATCTCGTGGGTCTCGTAGGGCACCGGCACATGCCAGCGCAATCCGTCTTCGGAATCGGTTCGAGCATAGGCACCCAACCGCAAAATGATCGCGGATTGGCCGGGTTTGAGCTGGTAGAAACCGAGATACTCGGCGCCGCTGAATCCCGAATACGCCCAGCCCGCGCTCGCACCGAGGATCAACAGAAGCAGCACCACGGTCTTCAAGAGTCGCCCCACCGATCGATTCACCCTCGCATCGACCGAGGAATCTTCGTCCTCTCTTGCCATCGATTACGCTCCGCCGCTGTCTTTCTTTGCACCCGACGCATTTGCCGCCAGGTTTTCATAGAAGGGGCGCAGGATATCGATCGGAACCGGGAAGATCGTCGTGGAGTTGTTCTCCGTCGCAATCTCCGCAAGCGTCTGAAGGTATCGAAGCTGCAGTGCGCCGGGCTCCGTGCTGAGCACCCGCGCCGCATTCGCGAGCTGCTCGGCGGCCTGGAATTCACCCTCGGCGTGAATCACCTTGGCGCGTCTTTCACGCTCAGCTTCCGCCTGCTTGGCCATCGCGCGCTGCATGTCGGGCGGAAGGTCGATCTGTTTGACTTCGACCGCGCGAACCTTCACACCCCAAGGCTCTGTCTGCAGATCAATGATCTCCTGGAGTTTCTGATTGACGTCTTCGCGTTCCGCGAGTAGTTGGTCGAGCTCGGCCTGGCCGCAGATGCTGCGAAGCGTCGTCTGCGCGAGTTGTGAAGTTCCGTAGAGGTAGTTTTCGACCTGGATCACCGCTTTCTCGGGGTGAAGCACGCGAAAATACAGCACCGCATTCACCTTCACCGAAACGTTGTCGCGCGTGATGACCTCCTGAGAAGGAACGTCCATGACGATTTCTCTCAGGCTGATCTTGACCATGCGATCGACACCCGGGATGATCCATTTGAAACCCGCTGTCTTGACACCGACATACCGACCCAACCGGAAGATCACCCCGCGCTCGTATTCGGTAATGATTCGAATGCCAAACACGAAAAGCACCGCACAAGTTCCGAATACGACCAGCACTGCGAGACCCATCAACTCCCTCCCTCTAGTTTTCCATCGACTCGATCAGCCGCTTGCGTTCGGATCTGTTCCCGTACGCGACGCCGCGCGCCGTACGCGAAGATTCATACCTTCGACCGCTGTCACCTCAACGGGTTCGCCATTCGCGATTTCCTGGTCGGCCGTAGCTGACCAGTATTCCCCCCGGATGAATACTTTTCCATCCGGCGAAAGCGCTGTTCGCGTCTCACCGACCAGACCCAAGAGCTCATCCACGCCCGCGGTCTGTGAACGGAAAATACTTCGCGTCACGAGAATCACCACCACGCCCCCGACGATTGCAAAACCCGTCACGAGCGGCACCAATACCGGCCAGAAAGAAACCGTGAGGTCGCTCACCTCCGGCATGTCGAAAATCATCGTTCCCCCAATGAGAATGCAGATGAGGCCCGCCGAAAACAACACTCCAAACGAAGTAACGAAGATTTCGAGTACGAGTAGAGCCATTCCCACGAGAATGACGAGCAAACCGATCCAGGAAAACGGCAGGATCTGGAACGCAAAGCCCGCGAGCACCAAACAACACGCCCCGAATATTCCTGGCACCAACATGCCGGGCTGTTGAAATTCCACGTAAAGGCCCAGCATCCCGGCCATCACGAGCAGCATGGCAATGTCCGGACTGGCGAGGAAGTTGAAGAACTTCGTCATCCCCGTCATCTCGATCACGCGAATCTCAGCTCCCTCGAGATCGAGGACGACCAACCCGCCTCCCATCTCAATCTCCATCCCGTCGATCTGCGCGAGGAGGTCAGAGCGGTCAGCCGCCACCAAGTCGATCACACCGAGTCTCAGTGCCTCTTCTTGTGGAATCGCTTCGGCTTCTCGAACTGCGCTGAGCGCCCACTCGACATTGCGTTTTCGTTCGGTGGCGATCGACTCCATGAACGCCATGGTCATCTTCTCGGCCTTCTCCATCGAAACATCGGAGCGTTCATTATCTTCTTCGCGCGTGCCCCCCCCTCCCGACGCGCTGATCGGGGATGCCGCGCCGATGCTGGTACCGGGTGCCATGGCTGCGATGTGGCCAGCCAACGTGATGAAGGTCCCGGCCGAGGCCGCCCAGGCTCCCTTTGGCGAAACGAATACGACTATCGGAACTTCGGCGTTGAGCATCGCCTGAATGATGTCCTTCGTAGAACTGAGCAGGCCGCCCGGCGTATCGAGTTCGATGAGCAGCATTTCAGCGCCGTCAGATTCGCTCTGTTGGATCGCGCCCTGGAGGTAGTCGGAAGACGCGGGATTGATTGAACCATCAATCGTGATGACGTTGATATGGTTGGCCGTGGCGTTACCAGCGAGCAGTGCCACCAACCCAATCCAGATCAACCCAATCCAAATCGGCGCACCCGGTCGTGACCGAGCCAACCCGCGCGACATCATTCGTGCTCACCTCTCGACTTCGCGATCCGGTCGAATAGCTGCGCGGCGACTTCCCTCTTGGGCAGAGACGGAAGTTCTTCGATCTGGCCATCGGCCCAGACGAAGACCACGGCGTTCTCATCGGTGTCGAAACCCGAGGTCTCGCTGCTGATGTCGTTCGCAACCAGGAGATCGCAACCCTTACGGATGATCTTTCGGCGCGCGGAGGCCACGAGATCGTGGCTCTCGGCCGCAAACCCGACGACGATACGATCGCCCTTCCGCTGGCAAAGCTCCGCAAGAATATCCGGATTTCGGATCAACTCGAGCGTCAGGCCCGAGTCATCGGCGAGATCCTCTTTCTTGATCTTCAACTCACGGGGTTGCGCTGCGCGAAAATCAGCGACCGCCGCAGCCATAATGGTGATGGTCGCTCGGTCGAATTCAGCGAAAATGGCATCGCGCATTTCGAGGGCGGTCGAGACACTGATCCGCCGGACTCCCGGCGGCGTGGCCAGCGGAGTCTGCCCCGAAACCAGGACGACATCGGCGCCACGGCACGCCGCCTCGGCGGCGATCGCAAAACCCATCTTGCCGGACGAACGGTTGCCAAGGAACCGAACGGCGTCGATCGGTTCACGCGTTCCACCCGCGCTGACCAAAACCACCTCTCCTTCGAGATCGCGAGATCCGAGCAGCAACTCGGCCTCCGCGGCAATCGCCTCGGGTTGCGACATTCGGCCCGCACCCTCCCACCCGCATGCGAGCTCACCTACCTCGGGGCCGATCAGGTGAACGCCGCGCTGCCGGAGGATCTCCAGGTTGCTGCGCGTGGCCGGGTGCTCCCACATATTTACGTTCATCGCGGGCGCTACGAGGACTGGTGCCCGCGTCGCTAGCAGCATCGTGGAGACGAGATCATCCGCGAGACCGCTGCTCAGCTTTGCGAGGCTGTTGGCGGTTGCCGGCGCCAAAATCACGAGTTCCGCCCAGTCCGCCAGGGAGATGTGGTCAATCTCTCCCTCCTGCGAGGCGTCGAAGAGGTCTGTCCGCACCGGTTCACCGGTGAGCGTCTGAAGCAGCAAGGGGGCGACGAACTCCTGGGCATTCGGTGTCATCGCACAGCGGACGCAAGCGCCCGCCCGGCGCAGGATCCGGATCAACTCCGGAACCTTGTACGCCGCGATACCGCCAGTGACTGCGACCAGGATACGCCGCTGTTCCATGGGCAAGGTCTTGGGAATTTCCTTTATTAGATGTGAGGTTAACGGAACCGCGCCAAAGGAACAACGAACCCGGAAGCGGCTTCGATCCGCGCCCTATCCCGGGTTCACCCCGGAGTCGCCCGCCCCAGCTTCTCTTGAAGTGCCTTGGCGACGACCGCCGGGACGAACGCGTCCACGTCTCGGCCGAGCCGGACGAGTTCTTTGAGCCGAGACGAACTGACGTAGAGATATTCCTGGCTGGACATCATGAAAATCGTCTCGACTTTGGGATAGAGATGCTTGTTCATCAACGCCATCTCGAATTCGTACTCGAAATCCGACATCGCCCGGAGTCCGCGGATGATGACGTTGGCTCCAATCTCCTTCGCGAAGTCGACCGTCAGGTTGTCGAAGTCGGTTACCTCGATCCTCGGTTCATCGCCAAACACGGATCGGAGCATGGCGAGTCGCTCCTCCTTATCGAAGGTGCCTTCCTTCTCGGTGTTGTAGGCCACGGCGACGACGAGACGCCCAAAAACCCCGAGCGCCCGCTCCACCACGTCCAGATGGCCGTTGGTGATCGGATCGAAACTGGCGGGAAAAAGGGCGACCTGATCCTGGCTCTCTCGATTGGCCATTCAACATTCCCGCCCTATTCAGCCTGCCCGGCGATGAACCGCGCCACGATCGTATCGCCGTAGCGCCGCTCATCGAGTGCGGCCAATCCCTCCACGTGTGGAGAAGGATGACATTTGTCGCGCTCGAGCACCAGCATAGCGCCCGGAGCAAGAACCGCGGCGCCAACCAGGGCCTCGAAGGCCCGCGTCGGCTCATCGGACGCGTAGGGTGGGTCGATGAGTACGAGGTCGAAGCGCTCCTTCGCGTGCCCGAGGCGCCGCACGACGGATGGCACATCTCCGGAAGCAACCGACGCGCTTGAATCAATTCCAAGTGTTGCCAGATTCTCCAGCAACACCGCCACGGTCTGGGCTTCCCTCTCCACAAAGGTCACGTCCGCTGCACCGCGAGAGATCGCTTCGATTCCCAACGCACCACTTCCCGCGTAGAGATCGAGCACGCGCGCGCCGTCCAGATTCCCGAGCCGGCCGAAAAGGGCCTCGCGAACCCGGTCGGACGTCGGCCGAACGTCGCCGGGGGGGACCCGAAAGCGCCGGCCCGACAGATCTCCTCCAGTCACCCGAAGACGTTTTCCCGCACCGCGCAAACCAGCGCCTCGATTAAAAAAATAGTTGGCCAACACAATACATTGACTCGAACCTAGGGAAAACTCCGATAGCGGCGACACGCCCTAGAGAGAAGCTAGGTAAAAACACTAGTTTCGGTTTCTTTTTACACTGAGTCGAGACAATGCAAAAGTGAAGGGATCCAACACTTCCACTGATGGTGGCTGAAAAAAATCGTGTCGCCCAAATTTCCGTTCAAACTACGACCTTACCTCTTGCGATTACCGGCCCCTGAACTTACACTATGCCGCTTCGCGGATGACGCGATCATGTGATGTCGATCCGCGAGACTTCAAAACCAACGCGCTTTTCGCAGAATCAGTCGGAAGAAAGTACAAGAAACGAAACACGCAACAAAAACGCCGACTGTGACTAGATGGCAAAGAAACGGCTGCGGCCCGATACCGGGCGACTGCGGCTACAGAGCGCAAACCAGGAGAACCAAAAAAATGGCAACAGCTGCAGTTGGACGCCTCAAGCGAAAGCTTCCCGATCGTCTCGCAACAGTTCGCGGAGATCGTTCGCAACGACAATTCGCGCGCGACCTCGGCGTATTTCAGCAAAACGTCAACCGATACGAAAGTGGGACGACACCCCACACTGACTTCCTGATCACGCTGGCGCTCAAGGAGAACATCTCGATCGACTGGCTCCTCCTGGGCAAGGGCAAGATGCGAAAGGCCCGTTAATCGGCCTGAAGAGATCTCGACAAAAAGGGCCCAGCCAGATGGCTGGGCCCTTTTTCAAACCTCCCCGTCTAGTATCACGCTTCCTGCGCATCACAGACGCAATTACCGGATCGCGGGTCCTCGTCGTCGCCAAATGGGAAAAGAAACTCCCACACCCGGCTCCGGCCTGTGCCATCGCAAACACGAATTTCATACGCAATCGAAGCGCCAGGTAGCCGGTTTTCGAGAACCATTGGGCCTTCGCCCATCAGGGGCACGCTTCTTGCTCAATCCCCCTTTGAACCGCGATTTAAACGAAACGCGAGCTGGGAGATCAGGTGTACGCACTCGCCATTGCCACATTGGCCGTTTCGGCCGCAGACCACTGGACGACCTACGTGTGTCTGCGCCAACCCGTCTCGGGCTGGCAGGTCACCGAAGCCAATCCGATCTCAGAGTGGCTCTTTCAGACCGTTGGGCTCGTCCCGGGTCTGCTCATCGATAGCGCCGTGACAGTCTGTGCCGTGGCTTTCCTGCTGACGACGCGCCGCCTGCCCGTCCTCATGAAGAAGACCTTCTTCTGCCTCGTGGTCGTTTCCACCAGTTACGCGGTCATCAACAACTACCGGGCGATCGACGCGCTCGGCATTTCTCCGCTGGGCATCGGTTAGCCAGCATGATGCGTAGATTGTTCGCATCACTATCGTGCCTCGCCATTGGGACCCTTTCTTGCGGCCACTTCTCGTCGCCGCTTTCGAATGGTCCGCCTGCGGTATCCCTCGCACGGCCAGCGCCCGGAGCCGAAGAGCGCGCAATCAACCCGATGGTCGAACGCGCCATCCGATATCTGGAGAGCCGCCGTTCGGGACTAAGCGAGATGGAAATCGAGCAAGTCGCGGCCACGATCGTGCACGATGCAAACTTGCATGGAATCGACCCCAATCTGGTACTCGCGGTGATCCACATCGAAAGCCGGGGCAACACCTATGCGCTTTCTCCGGTCGGCGCCATGGGGATGATGCAGATCATGCCCCCGACCGGTGAAGAACTCGCTGCGCGGCTCAACATTCCGTGGCAGGGATCGCAGACACTATTCGATCCGCAGTCGAACGTTCGGATGGGCATCGCGTATCTCAAGCAGCTGGAAAACCGCTACGGGAGCATGGCCACGGCGCTCGCGGCCTACAACTGGGGACCGGGTCGGATCGATTCGAGACTTCAGCACGGAGTCGCGCTTCCCGTCGTCTACTCGGGCTCGGTGCTTGCCACCTACCGGGCACCCTGATCGAGATTCGGGGCGCGGGAAATCCGGCTCGTCGTCAATGCGGACGCGATGTGATCCACCGCATCCATCGCCGCTTCATCGCTGCCCGTGAAACCGTTGACGAGAATCGAGAATACCAGCGGTTGGCCATCCGCTGACATCGCGTAACCCGAAAGCGAAGTCACCCGCGTGAGAAGGCCCGTCTTCGCGCGAACGCGACCCGCCGCCCCCTCGGTTCGTTTTTTCAACGTCCCGTCTCCGGCTGCAATCGGCAGTGCGGCGACGAACTCCGGGCCGAAGTCGAACGAAAATTTCGCCATCCTGAGCGCCGACACCAGCGTACGCGGCGTCACCCGGTTTTGATACGAGAGACCCGAGCCATCGACCATCAAGAGCCCGGTGAGATCGATTTCGAGCCGGCCGAGCTCGGCACGAATCGCCGCAATTCCGCTTTTCCAGCTCCCGATGCCCGAACCGCGAACCCCCATCGCCTTGACGAGCGTTTCGCCCATTGCATTGTTGCTGTACTTGAGAAACAGCCGCACGACATCGGCCAGGCTCTTCCCCTCGAATTCATCTAGCAAAACCATCGAGTCCGGTACGACTCCGAGGCGATCGACGCCCTCCACTGCGATGCCATTCGCCTCGAGCTGCGCGCGCAGCACCGAACCCGCGTAGCGAACGGGATCCAACACACTCCGGTGATAAACCCTGGGCTTGCTCGCCGCGCGCACGACTCCCGAAACGACCACTTCCTCGCCTCGACCAGAGCGCACGCGATCGACCACGAGGCTCGTTGCGGCGCTCCGATTACCGGTCTTCGCGCGGTTGTTGAGTCGAAGATGGGCGACCGGCGGGTCCAGCAGAACCTGCACGGGATCGCCCGGCTTCGCCCCGGCCTCCACGGTGGCCGAGAAGGCGCTGTAGTTCGCGGCCAGCGCCGCGACGGGGCCGTGGTAGGCCCGCGCCGAGATCTGCCCCCAGCTCGAATGCCAGCGCTCGCCATCGAACGCGCTTGCATCGAGTAGTAGTCCCTTTCGAATCCTGCGAATCCCGAGCAACCGCAGGTTGGCCGCAAGCCGCCAGTACTGCTCCGAAGTCAACGCGGGGTCGCCGCCCCCGCGGATCGCGAGCGTGTCGATATTGCCTTCGCCGTCCGGAACAGCCTCCGCAAAGAGTTCCGTGACGAATCGGTGCGTGGGGCCGAATGCCGAAAGCGCCGCAATCGCGGTCAGGATCTTCTGATTCGAGGCCGGCGTCAGCGCTCGATTGGGTGCGCTCTCGTAGAGCACATGGCCATTCGCCTGCGACACGACCAACACGCCAATTTGAGCGCCCCTCAAAGCCCGGCTTCGCAGCGCCGCGTCGAGGCGAGTCGAGAGGTCCTGCGCCACAGCCGACCCGGCCAGAGTCAGCGCTAGTGCTGCGGTGATTCCGCTCCAGACGAGACGCATGAATCTTCTCCTCGGGCATTTCGGGCCAACTACTAAGACGCGGCTTCACTTCTTGGCGTTCCATTCCTGCGGCCGTTCGAACGCTCGAACGATGCTGCAAGAGAAAGGACTCACCGCTGATGCCACGGGCGCCGAGAAGCTTGGGGGAGCTTTCGGGAGGCGCGCTTGACGTAGCCCAGCTTATCCGGGAGGCTGCCGCGCGGCAATCGAGTTCGGCCAACGCGTCCGGGGGGATACGTGCTCAACGCGATTTTCATCGCGCTCATCGTAGGTTCGGTCGTGATCGCGGCCTACAACGGCAGTATGCCAGCCGTCAACAAGGCATTTTTCGAGTCGGCCAAGTATGCGGTCACCATCGCGTTTGGGCTGATCGGCACGATGACGCTTTGGCTGGGTTTCTTCCGCGTGCTTCGCGATGCAGGCGCCATGGCGAGTATTGCGCGTGCGCTGGCACCCGTGATGCGGTGGCTGTTTCCAGCGATCCCGCCAGATCACCCCGCAATCAGCGCGATGATCATGAACATGGCCTCGAACGTCCTCGGGCTCGGCAATGCGGCGACCCCGTTCGGCCTCAAGGCCATGCAGGAACTGCAAAAGCTCAACACCAACAAAGCGGTCGCTTCGGACTCAATGGCCCTTTTCCTCGCAATCAACACCGCGGGAATCGCCGTATTTCCGATCGGCTGGGTGGCCGTTCGATCGAGCGTCGGCTCCGTCAACCCAAGCGCGATCTTACTGCCGACAGTTCTCGCAACCCTTTGCTCGACGATCACCGCAGTCATCGTCGCTAAGTTTCTCGCGCGTCGAAAGATCTTCTCCTACGAACGCTACGCGTCGATGCATCCCGAAAGCGCGAATGTCGACGAAAGCAACGTCGAGAAAAGTGACGTCGAAGAAATCGAAGTGCCCGAAATAGAGGGCGCGAGGAGTTGGTCGCACTGGGGTGTCGCATTCGCGTTCGCAGTCGGAGCCTGGATCACTGCGATGATCACACGCGATCTGATGTTTGCCGGCGGCGGCACCCAGGAGGTAGCGGAAGAGATCTTCAATACCTGGCTAATGCCACTGCTCGCGGTCACGATCACCCTCTTTGCGCTGAGCAAGCGCGTCACGGTCTATGAATCGCTCGTCGAGGGAGCGAAAGAGGGCTTCCAGATCGTCATCCTGATCATTCCATTCCTCGTCGCGATTCTCGTCGCAGTCGGTGTGTTCCGCGCGTCCGGGGCGCTCGACCTCGTCCTGGCAGCCGTCGAACCCGTGACCTCGCTATTCGGTTTCCCCCCCGAGGCGCTACCCATGGCCCTGATTCGCCCACTATCCGGCCAGGGGGCGCTCGGCGTCTTGACCGAGACGATGCAGACCTACGGTCCGGATTCCTTCATCGGTTACCTGACCTCTGTGCTCGCCGGGAGCACCGAGACGACCTTCTATGTGCTCGCGCTCTACTGCGGGAGCATCCGGCTGCGAGCCACCCGACACGCGGTATTTGCGTGCATCGCGGCCGACATTGGCGGCGCGCTCGCCGCATTGTTCTGGTGCCGGATATTCTTCTAAG
>SMVA01169799.1_pt1 | contig 29787 bp, 27 predicted proteins | sample 2456451 | NCBI WGS metagenome assembly SMVA01 (sample SAMN11095933, study PRJNA526329) | marine sediment metagenome | biome: Marine sediment; feature: Surficial sediment; material: Deep marine sediment; isolation source: Hadal surficial sediment | place: Pacific Ocean | collected 2014-05 | depth... | reverse complement strand
CTCAAGCGGTGCAAGCGGTTGATTGCGTTTGAAGAAACGAGGCTGAAGAATGACTTCGAATCCGTATAGCAGCGTCATCGAAGCGACCGAGACCCCGCGCGAGAGGGAATACCGTCTGTTGGCGCGCGCCACTCAGATGCTGGCCGAGACCAAGCAAGCGGGCGACATCGCGGTGCTGTACAAGGCGGTGCTGTACAATCGTCAGATCTGGAACACGTTCCTGGTCGATCTGACCGACGAACGCAACCAGTTGCCCCTCGAGCTCAAGGGCCCGTTGATTTCGCTGGGCATCTGGGTCGAGAAGTTCTCCGACAAGGTTTGCGACGGCGACGAATCGGTCGATGAACTGATCACCATCAACCGGTCGATCATGGAAGGATTGGCGGTCGCCTGATCCACCATTCGCGCCGGATCGTTTATCGGGCCGGCTTGCGCGCCCAGAAATTATACATTTCGACAAAGGTCGCCGGATTCGCCGTCTCGAACGCATCCCAATTTTCGAGCGAGCGCGCCTCCGGATCCTCGGGGAACCGGTCCAGATAGGCCTGCTTGACCTGCGGCCGGGGCAACGCGAAACTCAAAAATTCGAGTCCGAGCTCGGCCATCATGTCGCCGATTTGGGGCAGCGTGAAGGTGTGTTCCTGGACGTGGAAAAGCAGATCGCGGCACGCCGAGGTGCTGTAGAAGTCTTGCGCGGTCCATAGCGGCCGCAAGGCCGCCTCGCCATCGGCACCCATGGCCGCGGCGAAGCCCCGAAGGTCGCGGCGGAACGTCCTGATGCCGTCTTGTGACGCCCGATAGCGCAGACCCGCGTGCTTCGCGATCAACGACCGGGTGGCGGCGATGTGGCGCCGCGCGGTGGTGCTGTAAAGACCGATATTCATGAAGCCGCCGGGCACCAGCAAGTCGGTCAGCACGCGCCATCCCGCCAGGGGGTCGGCCAAGTGGTGCAGCACGCCGGAGCAGGCGACAAGATCAAAGGCGCGGTCCAGGCGGCCCAACTCCAACAGGTCGGCTTGCGCGAAATCGATCGCCGCGATACCTGCTTCACGGGCCTTTCTGCTCGCGTATGCGAGACTGGTGAGACTCAAATCCACCGCCAGAATCCGCGCGCCCAGGAAGCGGTTGGCGCACAGGATCGCGTGTTGTCCGGAGCCGCAGCCGGCGACCAGCACCTCGGGCGCCGCGGGCTGCCTTACGTCCTCGCCGGTCAAAAACGGAAACATGTTTTTGAGAATGACGTCCAACGGCTCGGCCTCCATGGACTGGGCCGTCCGCCACCGCGGATAGGGGTTTTCCTCGTATTGCGCGCGGACCTTCGCCGAAACCGCGTCTTCGATCGGCGTCAGGACCGGGATCGTGTCGCGCAGGCGCAGTTCCTCGGCCGGCTCGTCGATCTGGCGCCGCGCCAGGGCCGCCAGCAGGCGATCATCGACCGTGCCGGCGAAGGCCGTCAAGGACGGCGCGAGGGCGGCGCGGTGCAACGGCGCGTAGCACGCCAACAGCGCCGCCAAGGGGCCCGCGCCGGGGTCTCGCGCGCGCAACGCGCCTTCGACGAGCCGCTCCAGCGCGGCCAGTTTGGCGGCCTCCGGTTCGCTCTGGAAGTAAACATATTCGGTCAGAAAGCACTGGTTCGCGAGTGAAAACACGACGCCGCGCCGCTCGCCCGCGAAATCCGCCGGCAGGCGGCCCGCCACGGCAAGATCGAGCAGCGCGGCCCGCACTTCGGTAAACAGAGCCTCGAGATCCGGATCGCACAGGATCACCCGGTCCAGAGACAGCGTGATCAGGCGGTCGGACAACGGCACAAGCGCCGCGCCGCTGGCGATCCGCCCGGCCAAGCCGTCGCGGTCCCGGCGCCGCGCGAGGCCGATCAGATCGGCCAGTTCCGGCGTGGCGCGCATGGCGTCGACCACGGGCGCGACAAGCGAGAAATGATGCACCGCGTCGTTGGCCAGGCACGCGATCAGGTCGCGCCGCGGCACCGCGTCGGGATCATCCGTATGCGCGCGCTGCAACGCCTTGACCAGGTCGAGCCACAGGACCTCGCGGTCCGGCGCCAGGCGAACCGCCTTGCGATAGAACGCCAACGCATCCACCGCGCGGCCCTGTTCGGCCAGTTCGTTGGTCAACAGCGTCAGGGCCTGACGGTGGGTCGGCTCGACCGCCAGCGCGCGGCGCAGGCAGTCCATGGCTTGATCGGTCTCGCCCAGGGTCCGAAGCGCGCCACCGAGATTGGTCAGCGCATCGACGTGATTCGGCGCCAAGGCGAGCGCGCGCCGGCAGCATTCGGCGGCGACGTCCGGCTGCCCCAGCGCGCTCCGCACCGCGCCCAGGTTGCTGAGAAAATCCGCCTGCTCCGGGCAACGCATCACCGCGTCGCCGATCAATTCGGCCGCGCGCGCGTGATTTCCGGCCTGATGCTCGACCACCCCCAACAGGTGCAAGGCGTGCGGATTGTCCGGCTCCCGCCCGAGCACGTGGCGGTAAATCTCGGCCGCTTCCGACAGACGGCCCGCGCGATGGGCGGCCACGCCGGTGTCTATGTCGCCGCCGCCATCGGCCATCGATCGGTTCCCGTCCGCTTTTTTTGCTACGTGGGGAGAGCTGGGCCGGAGCCGGCCCGATACATCCCAATATTGTGGCGGGCGCCGGCAAAGTCACGGACGCGCGTCAACCAATTATCAATGCTTTGGGACCAGTCTGGGCGTCAGGAATGGCACGATGTCGACGCAACACGCAGTCCGGGAACCGAGACCCGGCGACGGCCGCATGACCGCCGCCGGCAACGATTTCGACCGGGCCTTGACGCTGCACCGCGCCAACCGTCTCGACGAGGCGGCGCGCGCCTACCGCCACGTCCTGGTCGATACGCCGGACCAGCCGGATGTCCTCCATCTTTTGGGGTTGCTTCATCTGCAGCGCGGTGAACATGACGACGCCCGCGGCCTGATCGAAAAGGCGGCGGCGCTGAGGCCCGAATTGGCGGATTATCAATTCCATCTTGGCGAGGTCCACCGTGGCGCCGGCGACATGGACGCCGCCATCGACCACTATCGCCGCGCGCTCGAAATTGCGCCCGGTTCGGCGGCGGCCCATGTCGCCATGGCCAATGCCCAGCGCCGCGGGGGACGGGCGCTGACCGCCGTCACACACGCCCGCGCGGCGATCGAGGCGGATCCCGGTGGGGCCGAGGCCTACAACGAACTGGCCCTGGCCTTGCGCGAACTCGATGACCTCACCGGGGCCATCGAAGCGTTTCGCCAGGGTCTGAAGGCCGACAATGGCAACCCGGCGCTGATGGTCAATCTGGCCAAGGCGCTGGCGCAATCCGGCGACGACCGGGCCTCGGCGACGGCCTACCGCGCCGTGGTCGCGCGCGAACCCGGCAATATCGACGCGCGGCTGGGCCTTGGCAACGCGCTGCGGGCTTCCGGCGATGTCGCCGCCGCGGTCAGCGCCTATCGCGATGCCTTGGCGCTGAATCCGCGCGACGGACGTATCCTCAGCAATCTTGGCGTCGCCCTTCAGCAACGCGGCCAACTCGGCGAGGCGGCGCGCCATCTCGAGGCGGCCGTCGCGGCCGCGCCGGATTTGCCCGAGGCGCACAAAAATCTGGCCATGCTGCAACTGCTTCGCGGCGACCTGACCGCCGGCTTCGAGGGTTTCGAATGGCGCTGGCGCGAGGCCGGACGCATCAATCGCGCGCGGCCGTTCACGCAACCCGCCTGGGACGGCGCGGCGCTGGCCGGCAAGACCCTGCTGGCCTGGGGCGAGCAGGCCGTGGGCGAAGAAATCATGTTCGCCTCCGTGCTGCCCGACGTCATCGCGGCCGCCGCGCACTGCGTCGTCGAATGCGAACCCCGCCTGGTGCCGCTTTTCGCGCGCTCCTTCCCCGACGCCGAGGTCATTGCCAGCCGCGCGCCGCCCGACCCGCGCGCCGAAGCCGGCGACATAGACGCGCAATGCGCCACCGGCGGCCTGTGCCGGTGGTTGCGCCGCGACTTCGCCGCCTTCCCGGAGCGGCGCGGCTATCTGTCCGCCGATCCCGAACGGACGGCCGTCTGTCGAGAGCGATACGCGGCGCTCGGCTCCGGGCTCAAGGTGGGGATCGCGTGGCGCGGCGGGGACAAGCGCTTCCGCGTGGACCGCTCGACCGACCTCGAGTTGTGGCGCGATCTGTTGACCACGCCCGGAATACAGTTCGTCAATCTGCAATACGGCGATTGCGGCGCCGAGGTGGAACACATGCGCGCGGCGTTCGGCGTCGACGTATTCGACGATCCCGACATCGACCAGATGCAAAGCCTCGACGATTTCGCGGCGCAGATCGCCGCGCTGGACCTGGTGGTGTCGATCGACAACACCACGGTGCACATGGCCGGCGCCTTGGGCGTGCCGGTGTGGACCGTTCTCGCCTTCGCCGCCGACTGGCGCTGGTTCACGGACCGCGACGACAGCCCCTGGTACCCATCCATGCGCCTGTTCCGCCAACGTCACCCCGACGATTGGCGCCCCGTTTTCGCGGCCGCGCGCGACGCCTTGGCGGCGTTGGTGGCGCGCCGCGTGGAAACCGACCAAGACGGATACTCGAAATGAACGCCTACAGCCGGACCCATCCCAGCGCCCGTTACGGCGAACTGCTCGGCCAGTACCGGGACATGCATGAGAACGGCGCGCGGTCCCTGGGGCTACCCGCCGCCAAGACTTTCGACGGCCAGAGCCTGGCCAAGCAGGCCGGGCGCATCAAGGGCCTTATCGACGGTCTCGGCGCGGCGACGATTCTCGATTACGGATCGGGCAAGGGCCGCCAATACGATCCGGTCCCGCTGTCGCTGCCCGACGGACGCCAATGTAGCGGCATCGCCGATTTCTGGGGCGTCGAGGTGACCTGTTACGACCCCGGCTACGCGCCTTTCGCGACCTTGCCCGAGGCGCGCTTCGACGGCGTCATCGGCACCGACATGCTGGAACATTGCCCGGCGGAAGACATTCCCTGGATCGTCGACGAGATGATGTCATTCGCGCGCAAGTTCCTGTTCGTCAACGCCGCCTGCTTTCCGGCGGTCAAATCGCTGCCCAACGGCGAGAACGCCCATTGCACCATCAAGCCGCCGGACTGGTGGAAGGCCGTGCTCGACGACGCCGTGGCGCGCCATCCCGGGTTGCGTTACTTCGCCGCCGTCGAAAACAAGGTCGGCGGCGAGATCCAGGAGACCATGTTCCAGGGCGAGGCGGACCTGCCAGCCGATGGCCCGACATGAACGACGCCGCCGAAAACCTGACCATCGCCCGATCGCGGTCCGAAGCCAAGGACGCCGGGCAACTGGCAAGCGCCGAGGCGGACCTGCGCCGCGTCCTCGCCGCCGCCCCGGACAATCCGAAGGCCCTGGAACTGCTGGCCTCGGTGTTGCTGGCCCGCGGCAGAATGCCCGAGGCGCTGGAATGCTACCGCCGCTCCGGCTTGGACTCGGTCAAGCCGCCGGCGAGCATCGTCGAGCTCACGCTCAAAATCGCCCACGCGATGCTGGCGGCGCCAGGCGGCGACTTCACCTGCGACATCGGCCCGATCGTGTTCGGACGCGAATTCGTCCTGCGCTGCCCAAGCCAAGTGATCGACTACGTTCAAATTTACAAGAACAACCTCATCGAACAGGCCAACGCCTTCAACAGGCACAGCCTCGATGGCGGGTTCGGACCCGAGGGCAAGGTGCTGCCGCTCTACCTCGCCGACTGGATCTACAAGGATTATGTCCTGTTGAAGGACCACTTGCCGGCGACGGTCAACAACGTGCTCAACATCGGCTGCGGTTTCGGCGGCCTGGACGTGCTGCTGCATGGCCATTACGGGCGCGCCGGTGACATTGTTTATCACCTGCTTGAGCGCGACACGCTGCGTTGGGACGAATTCACCGAACATGATCCGGACGACGACAGGATCATACGCCCGCTGGAAACGGCGGTGGCTTATCTGGCGTGCAACGGCATCGGCGCGGACCAGGTCGTCGCCGTCGCGAGCGACCACCCCGACACGTTGGCCGGAAAGCGTTTTGATCTGATCCTGTCGCTGCGCTGCTGGCCCTATCTGGTCCCTTTCGAGACCTACCTGGACCTGGTCAGGACGACACTCGCGCCCGGCGGCGTGATGATCGTCGACGTTTCCAAGGCCCATGGCGGCGCCAGCGCGCTGCGCGAACACTTCGCGGACGTCCGGGTGATCGCCGATCTGGGCCACCGCGAACAATGCCTGGCCACCAACCCGCGTTGACCCGACACCCCCCGGCCCACTGGAGAGACCGCCATGACCGAACCTGATCCGACCTCGCCACTGCGCATCTTTATCGGTTTCGACCCGCGCCAGATCGTCGCCTACACGGCGTTGACCACCAGTCTCGTCATCACCAGCTCGCGGCCCATCGCCATGATCCCGCTGGTGCTCGACACCGTGCCGATCACGCGCGCCGGGCTGACCCCGTTTACCTTCAGCCGCTTCCTGGTGCCGTGGCTGTGCGGATATGAGGGCTGGGCGTTGTTCCTCGACGCCGACGAGCTCGTGCTGGGCGATATCGTGGATCTGTTCGCCATGGCCGACGAGACGCGCGCGGTCATGGTCGCCGACGATCCGGAGTATTCGTTCGAGTGGGCCTCGGTGATGCTGTTCAACTGCGCCCATCCCGACAACCGCGTGCTGACCCCCGACTACGTCGACGACGCAACGCGCTGCCGCGACCCGCACCGAATCGACTGGACCGACCACAGGGGTTCGTTGCCGCCGGAATGGAACGTGCTGGTGGGTTATCAGGATATCCCGGAGAACCCGAAGCTGCTGCATTACACCTGCGGCGTGCCGGCGTTCCCGGAAACCCAGCAGACGCCGACCCGCGAATTCTGGGAGCGCATGGTCCACGTGGCGACCTCGGCGCATCCCTGGGCCGAGCTCATGGGCCAGTCGATCCACGCCAAGACCCTGGCCGACGGCCGCGTGGTGCCGGTGTTCTTCGACGAAAACCGCGCGGTCGCCGCCGAGTAGGCGCGGCCCCGCCCCAACGTTTCGACCGATTCGCGTGTGGACGCCCGGTTATTGGAACTCGACGATATATTGATCGAGGCCGTATTTCTCTAGGGTCGGCCCGAACGCTTCCATGGCCCGCGTTACCTGCGACGGCATCAATGTACGTTTGCCATCGCCGCGCTCTCCCCTGTTCATAAACCGCAATCCGGCCCGGTAGGCGCGTTCGCGCGAAGGGTCGTAAAAGATGCCCGGTTTCTTTTCGCGCTTTTCGATGTCCTCGAGCCGATGCATGGACTCGAAACTTGAGTCGCGGATCGCCGCGTCGATACGCGCCGAATCGTGACCGAGGTCGAGAAAGGCGCAGATCCGGTCCATCTCGGCGCGGGTGTCGGCGAGAAGGTCCTCGTATCGCACCATGAGCACATCGTGCCCGTGCGCTTCTCCCCGCCAGCTTTCGACGTTTTCCACCCAGCTTCCGTAACCGGTCTCCCGCCATGCCGGATCGCCCCGCGCCGCGATGAACGCATCGGCGTATTCACGCGCCGGCTCCGCGTCCGCGCCGGCGGTCTCGTCATATCTCAGCAAGCGGGAGTAATTGAGGTTCGACACCAGCACGTCGAGCGGATTGCGAACAATGTAAATGACCTTCCGGGTCCGCTCATTCAGGGCAAGCTCGGGACCGAACAGGGAATGCGTCTTGACCAGAATCCAGTCGCGTCCCAGGAAGTCGCCCAGGTCGAAGCCCCAGTGAAGATCGGGGATCATTTTCCACAAGTCGCTGGTCGCGGCCACTCGCCCGAACAGCAAATTGGCCAGCAGGAACCTGAGCCAGGTATTGCCAGACTTGGGGTACGACGCCAGCCAGATGACGTCCGGCACTCTCGCCATTGCGCGCCTCGTGGTGATGGGAAGAAAGCCGACGCGGGGAACCGCCTTCACCCTATGTCCGACAGTTAAACAAACCGTATACGCGAATTCGACGACATCGGAGCCTAGTGGACAGAATCTGACATATGGTACCCCTACGATCCTCAATTCCGATTTCTCGGCCACGAGGCCGCCCGCCGGCGATGCCTTCGCTTCGTCAAGGGCTCATCGCACGCACCGAGAAGCCGGGATTGGGGACCCGGAGGGCGGCTTCCCGAGATCACCGGCGGCGTTGCACGACGCTAGTGATGCGACGGCATCACGGCGCATCGCGCGCCTGGCCGGTGAACTCGGGAAGCCGTCGTAGGGGCACCATATGTTAGATTCTATCCACTAGCCTCGGCCAGCGCGCTTATCGATGCCTCGCCGATAAGCTGCGCCAGTTCGCTCAAATAGACCGAGCCGCGCACGGTGCGTTGCACCAGGACGCTACGCTTGTCGGCCTCGTCGCGCTTGCGCCGGGCGAGGCCGAGATCGCTCAGGCGGTCCAGCGCGCGGGTCACCGCCGGCTTGGAAATATTCAAGTTCGCCGCCAGGCCGCGAACCGTATGCGGCGGCGGCGTGATGTAGACCGTCAGCAGCACGGCCATCTGGCGCATGGTGAGGTCGGGTTGGTCGTCGGCGACGCCGCGAACCAGCACGGTGCGCAGCAACTTCAGCGCCGGTTCAGTGATTCCCGTCGGCATCCTTCCGCCCCGAATCGTTGCCGGACCAACGGAATTGGCGTGAGTCCGAATCGCCGGCCACCCAGGAAAGTCTGTCGCAATCGCCGAATCGGGTCAATACGGAAATCCGCCGCCGGCGTCGCGTTCAGCCATGGCGTTCGGCGAGCAGCGCGTAAAGCGCCCGCAAGCCAACGGCCTCGCCGCCTTCCGGCCGCCCGGGGCGCGCCGTCCGATTCCACGCCATGATGTCGAAATGGGCCCATGACTTGGTTTGCTTGACGAATTCGTCGAGATAGAGCGCCGCCGTGATGGCGCCGCCGAATCGTCCGGCGCCGATGTTGTTGATGTCGGCGACCTTGCTGTCGAGCTCGCCGCGGTAGTCGCGCCACAACGGCATCCGCCACAGCGGGTCGGCCACCGCGCGCGAATGCCGGGCCAGCGCCGCGGCCAGATCGTCGTCGTCGGTGAACAACGCCGGCAGGTCGGTGCCCAGCGCCACCCGCGCCGCGCCGGTCAACGTCGCCACGTCGATGATCAATTCGGGCGCCTCGCGGTCCGCTTCCGCCAGGGCGTCGCTCAACACCAGCCGGCCCTCGGCGTCGGTATTGCCGATCTCGACCGTCAACCCGGCGCGGCTCGTGATCACGTCGCCGGGTCGGAACGCGGTGCCCGATACGCTGTTCTCGACCGCCGGCACCAACACCCGCAGCCGGATGTCGAGCCCGGCCTCCATTACCGCTTGCGCCAGTCCAAGGACATGCGCCGCACCGCCCATGTCTTTTTTCATCAGGCGCATGTTGTCGGCGCCCTTGAGGTCGAGACCGCCCGAATCGAAGCACACGCCCTTGCCAACCAGCGTCACCTTGGGCGCGTCCGCCGCGCCCCACGTAAAGTCGATCAGCCGCGGTGCCCGCGCGCTGGCGCGTCCCACGGCGTGGATCAGGGGGTATCCTTCCACCAGGTCGTCGCCGATTGTCACGTGGAACTCGGCTCCCGCCGCCGCGGCCACGCCCCGGGCCGCGTCGGCCAGTTCTTCGGGCCCCATGTCGCCCGCCGGCGTGTTGATCAGGTCGCGAACCAGATAGACCGCCCGCGCCAGGCGGTCCGCCAACGGCAAATCGGCTTGCGAGGGCGCGCAAAGCACGCATCTTTCGTTTTCCGTCGCGCCGCCGCCTTTGCGGTATCGATCGAAGCGATAGGCGCCGAGCGCCCAGCCCAGGGTCATGGCGGTGGCCGCGTCCGCCTCGATCGGGATCTCGGTGGGCGCCTCGAGCCGGTAGAGGCGGCCGGGCAGGGCGCCCGGCAGGCCGGCCAGGGTCCACATATCGGCGGCCGCGCCGGCGCCCACCAGAACCCCGGCCAGCGCGCCGTCCGCGTCGGGCAGAAGACAAATCTCGCCCGCGTCGGCCTTGAAGCCGGTGGCGGCGACCCAGGTTGCGATCGGCTCGGGCTGGCGCGCCGACCATTCACCGAGGGCCGCCGTGGTCAGGGGCGTGATGGGAACGGTCGGCCGATCCGACGACTCGACCAGACAGAGCGCCAGGGAATCGGTCAACGGAGACTTCTCATGATGGATGCGCGGGGACGACGCCCATTGTCACGGCGTCTTACAAATCCGATGGCGAAACGGTGTTTCGCGGCGCGGGGCTTTCAGCGGCCGTCGTCCGCGTAGGCCGGCCCCATGGCCTCTCGCTCGGCCAGCAAATCAAGCTGGCGCTCCAGAAAGGCTTGCATCTTGTCGCGGTACTCGGCCTGGTCGTCGCCATATTTCACGAACATGGCGCGGTGGGCCAGGAAGGGTTCGGGCAACACGCCGCGCATCCAATATTCGTCAAGCGCGGGGTCGTCGGGCGTTCCCGCCAGCATGCGCGCGCAATGCGGGCCCATGGCCTCGGCGGATCCGATGCCCAGTTCGGCGCACAGAATCGTAATTTCCGCGGCCTCGCGCGCGAGTCGTTCTTCGCCGTTCTCGCCGAACAAGCCGCCCGTCACATGGCCGACATCGGCGGCGGTGATGTCGAACGGCCCATGATCCGGCGCGCACGCGGTGAGCGCCACGGCGCCCAGGCCAATCCAACATGAGATGAGAATCTGTTTCATGGCGTCCCCGCAAACCCGATCGGTAAGATACCGCACCATCTGTGAGAAACCTTAAAGTTTCATGGCCTTAAGCGCAATCGGCTTGTGCTTCGCCGCGCCCGGCGCGGCGTCAATTGGACAGTTCGATCTCGACGCGTCGGTTCTCCGCGTTCCGCGCCCCGTCGTCGGTCGCCACGCGCGGGCGCGCCTCGCCCAGGTGATCGGCGCGCATGAGGGCGGGCTCCACGCCGGATTCGACCAGCGCCTCGACCACCGCCCGCTCGCGCCGTTCCGACAAGGCGCGATTGTAGGCGTCGCCGCCGGCGCGGTCGGTGTGGCCGGTGACGCCGACACTGTTAGGCGCGAATCCAAGGATTGCGTCCACGGCCTCGGCGATCACCCCGCGCGCCTCGCCGGTCAGGGCCGCGCTGTCGAAGCCGAAATAGACGATATACGGACCGGGCGCCGGTTCCGGCGGCGGCGCCGGCTCCGGCGGGGTGGCCGCCACGACGGCGGGGGCGCATGCCTCGGCCAAGGTCGCGTCGCAGACCCCTTCCACCTCGGCCAAGGCCTCGTGGAAAGTCGTGGCGCAGCTATCGCCGACGCCGATGTCCTCCAAATCCGCGATCCAGCAGTCGAAAGCGACCTGCATGCGGGCGGCGGGCTCCGGCGTCAGTCCGCTGGCGCCGAGATAAAGGGTGCGCATCATGCGCTGGTACCCGCTCTCGACCTCGGCCACCGCGGCGCCCGGAAGACGGCGGCTGTCGGGATGATCGGGTTGGACCGCGCGCCCGGCGGCGGCAAATTTGGATTTGGCGGCAAAATGATAGGTGTCGTCCGCGTCCGACCGGTTTCTCACCGACAGATCGCTGTAGCCCAGCCTCAGCGCCTCGTTGAACGTCGAATTCGGTTCGGCCGGTCCGTCGAAATCGATGGCGATCGGGTCCGCGCATCCGGCCAACCAGACCGCGCTGAACGCGACGATCGCCACCTTAACACCCGTCATTGTCATGCCGTCCCCCGTAATTTCCTTCGGCCCGCCGCCCACGCGCCGACGATTAATGTGTACCGCGAATCTGGCTTTGGATCGACTTATTAACTATGTTCGGCTTTTCTGGTTAAGAAATTGGTTTCGCGCCGCGAGGCGGAATTGGTTAAAAGAACCTGTTTTTGTTGGTTGCCATATGGCGGTCGCGCCAACAAGACATACATTTTCATTGTAGGATTGTTGAGCCGAGCCGGGGTTGTCCAAATCTTTGCGGTTGACCACCGTTCGGGCGGGTGAGTGAGATTTTGACAAGGTTGTGCCATAGCTTCCGTTTCGCGTGTCGCGATACAGCAGACGCGCGCGTCCGCCATGGCGGGCGTCGCGGCGATTGGGGATGGCGATGATCGATCTGGCCGAGATGCGCCGGCAAGCGAAGATCCTGGTCGTCGACGACAGCCCGACCAATGTCATGCTGTTGGAAATGATCCTGAGCTCGGCGGGCTACGTGAACGCCCAATCGGTGACGGACCCGCGCGAAGTGTGCGGACTTTACGAGGCCAACAAATTCGACTTGATCCTGTTGGATATCCGCATGCCGGAGCTGGATGGCTTCCAGGTCATGGAGCAGCTCAAGGAAGCCCTTGAGGACGATTACCTGCCGGTGCTCGTGCTGACCGCCCAGACCGACAAGGAAACCCGCGCGCGGGCGATCGAGCTGGGCGCCAAGGATTTCGTTACCAAGCCGTTCGACCGTACCGAGGTGTTGAACCGCATCCGCAACCTGCTCGACGTGCGCGTGCTTTACAACGAGCGCCGCCGGCAAAGCGAGATGCTGGAAGAGCAGGTCCGCGAACGGACCCAGGAATTGCGGGACACGCGGCTGGAGATCATTCGCCGCCTGGGCCGCGCCGGCGAATACCGCGACAACGAGACCGGCATGCACGTGATCCGCATGTCCAAGTCCTGCCAGATACTGGGCTTGGCCTACGGACTGAGCGAAGAGGAAGGCGAACTTCTGGTTCAGGCGAGCCCAATGCACGACGTGGGAAAAATCGGCATCCCCGATAATATCCTGCTCAAGCCGGGCAAGCTTAACGCCAAGGAATGGGAGGTCATGAAGACCCATTCCTCCATCGGCGCCGACATCCTTGACGGCAGCAAAGCCGACATCATGCGCATGGCGCGCGACATCGCGCTTACGCATCACGAAAAATGGGACGGTGGCGGCTATCCGGCCGGCCTCGCCGGCGAGGCCATCCCGCTGGCCGGGCGAATCGCGGCGATCAGCGACGTGTTCGACGCGCTCACCTCGGAACGACCGTACAAAAAACCCTGGCCGGTTGAAGAGGCGCGACGTTTCATCAGCGAAAATTCGGGCAGCCACTTCGATCCCAAACTGGCGGCGATATTCCTCGAAATTTTGCCCGACATCCTGGTCATCCGCGAGCGCTATCACGATTAAGCGGATGGTCTGCTTCCAAGGCCATGAAAACATGACTGTCGCGAAAACCATACAACAGAAACTGACGACGCGGCTGGCGCCAGCGCGCCTCGACATCACCGATGAATCGCATCTTCACGCGGGCCACGCCGGCGCGAGGCCGGGGGGCGAAAGCCATTTCCGCGTCGAGGTCGTGTCGGCGGCATTCGAGGGACTGAGCCGGATCGCCCGCCAGCGCTTGGTCTACGAGATATTGAGCGATGAACTGGCCGCCGGCCTGCACGCGCTGGCGTTGAAGACTCTCACTCCCGTCGAGGCGGACCGCGTCAGCGGTTGATATCGCCAGGGAAGCGAGTGGGCGGCGCCTACGGGTGACTTATAAAACCGGGGGCGCGCCTACCAAGACCGCGCCCCCGAAAGTTCAGGAGGATTCGCTCCACAACAGCGAATAGTCACGCATCCGGCCCGACAGGGACGGGCCAGCGTGCTCCCGAGAACTCAGGAGCACCCACTGGTGGTTCCACAGGTGTCGCATTTCAGGCAGGTCCCGTTTCGTACCAGTGTAAAGTTGCCGCATTCGGAGCACGGGTCGCCCCCATACCCCTTCATGCGGGCTTCACGAACCTGGGCGGCGACGCCCACGGTTCGTGTGGCGAACCCGACGCCCGCCGACGCTGAGCGTTGCGCCGCGCCGGCGGACGCCGGTCTCGCCATATCGACCACGGTCTCGGTTTCCGCCTTCCAGCCGTCGTCGGCTGGGAGGAAGCCGGGGTTACCCGCGCCGCCCTCCAGCACCCTTAGGCGGCCACGAACATAACCCGGGCTAACCAACGCCGTCAGGTCGGCGGCCGATGGAACCGGGTCGGGTTTTCCGCGGGTAAGCTCGCTTTGACTCTCGCCACGACCGACACTGTCAGGGAGGAGGTCATCTTGCTCGACGTGAGCAAGGTCGGCGCGGTCGAGATACGAGATCGCCAACTCGCGGAACACGTAATCCAGGATAGATGTCGCCATGCGAATGCTGTCGTTGCCCGTCACCACGCCCGAGGGGTCGAACCGCGTAAAGGTGAAGGCTTCGACAAATTCCTCGAGCGGCACGCCGTATTGCAGGCCGATCGACATGGCGATCGCGAAATTGTTCATCATGCTGCGGAAGGCCGCGCCTTCCTTGTGCATGTCGATGAAAATCTCACCCAGGCGGCCGTCTTCGTACTCGCCGGTGCGCAAGTAGACCTTGTGCCCGCCGACCATGGCCTTCTGGGTGTACCCCTTGCGCCGATGCGGCAAACGGTGGCGCTGGCGCAGATATTGTTTGACCACCGTTTCGACGACGCGCTCAACGCGCGGCGGCTCCTCCGATTGCGCCGCGTCGGTGGTCTCCTCGTCGTCGCTCGACGCGTTCAGCGGCTGGCTCAGCTTGGACCCGTCGCGGTACAAGGCATTGGCCTTCAACCCCAATTGCCAGGACATGCGATAAGCGTTCTGGCAGTCCTCGACCGTCGCCGTGTTCGGCATATTGATCGTCTTGGAGATGGCGCCCGAGATGAACGGCTGGGCGGCGGCCATCATGCGCACGTGGCTTTCCCATGACAGCGCGCGCCGTCCGTCGCGCCCGCACGGCGTGGCGCAGTCGAAGACAGGCAGATGTTCGGGCTTGAGACGCGGCGCGCCTTCCACGGTCATGGCGCCGCAGCAACAGGTATTGGCGGCGTCGATGTCCTTGCGTGAAAAGCCCAGCGCCGAAAGCATGTCGAACCCGACATCGTCGAGCTGGGCGTCGGTGAAGCTCAGCCGGTCGCGGCAGAAATCCGCGCCCAGGGTCCACTTGTTGAACACGAAACGGATATCGAAGGCGTCCGCCAGCGCCGCCTCGACGCGGCCCAGCGCCATCTCGTCGAAACCCTTGGCGGCGAGCGTCTTGTGGTTGACGCCGGGCGCGTCGCGCAGGCTGCCCTGGCCGACCGCGTAAGCCGTGATGGCGTCGATTTCCGACGCCCCGTAGCCCAGCCGCGCCAGCGCCTTCGGCACGACGCGGTTGATGATCTTGAAATAGCCGCCACCGGCCAGTTTCTTGAATTTGACCAGCGCGAAATCGGGTTCTATTCCGGTGGTGTCGCAGTCCATCACCAGACCGATGGTGCCTGTGGGCGCGACCACCGTGGCCTGAGCGTTGCGATAGCCGTTGCGCGCGCCCAGGTCCACCGCCTGGTCCCACACCTGGCCCGCGGCCTCGGCCAGGGCCGGGTCGGGGCAGGCGTCGATGTCCAGCGGCACGGGCCGCATGGTGAGCGCCTCGTACCCTTCCTGGAGGCCGTGCGCGGCGCGCTGATGGTTACGCATCACGCGCTGCATGGCCTGGGAATTTTTCTCGTAGCCGGGGAAGGCGCCCAGCTCGCCAGCCATTTCGGCCGAGGTGCGATAGGCGACGCCGGTCATGACGGCGCTCAGCGCGCCGCACAAGGCGCGGCCCTCGGTGCTGTCGTAAGCCAGCCCGTTGGCCATCAGCAGGCCGCCCAAATTGGCGAAGCCGAGACCGAGGGTGCGGAAACGATAGGACAGCTCGGCGATTTCCTTGGACGGGAACTGCGCCATGAGAACCGAGATTTCGAGAACCACGGTCCACAGCCGCGCCGCGTGGATGAAGCCGTCCAGGTCGAATTCGCCGTCGGCGTTTTGGAACGCCAGCAGGTTCAGCGAGGCAAGATTGCACGCGGTGTTGTCCAGGAACATGTATTCGGAGCACGGGTTGGACGCGCGGATACGGCCCGATTCCGGGCAGGTGTGCCATTCGTTGATGGTGGTGTCGAACTGAATGCCCGGGTCGGCCGACTGCCACGCCGCCGTCGCCATCTCGTCCCACAGATCGCGCGCGGGCAGCGTGCGCGCCACCGCGCCGTCGGTGCGCCGGATCAGATCCCAGTCGCCGCCGTCCGCGACTTTTTCCATGAAGGCGTTGGTGACGCGCACGGTGTTGTTGGCGTTCTGTCCCGCGACCGTGCGATAGGCTTCCGAATCCCAGTCGGTGTCGTAGACCGGCACCTCGATTTCAGTGAAGCCCTGGCGCGCGAAATCGATGACGCGGCGGATCGCGTTCTCGGGGATCATCGCGTCGCGCGCCCCGGCGATAGCTTTCTTGAGTTGCGGATTGTCGGTCGGACTGAAGCGGCCCGCGCCCGTGCCGCCCACCTGGCACGCCGCCATGATCGCCTTGAGGTTCTTGTTGGCGAGCTTTGAGCCCGACACCAGAGCCACCACCTTCTGCTCCTCGAGCGCCTTCCAATTGATGAACTGCTCGATGTCGGGATGATCGATATCGACCACCACCATCTTGGCCGCGCGCCGCGTGGTGCCACCGGAGCGGATCGCGCCCGCCGCGCGGTCGCCGATCTTGAGGAAGCTCATCAGGCCCGACGAACGGCCGCCGCCGCTCAACGTCTCGCCCTCGCCGCGCAAATCGGAGAAATTGGTGCCCGTGCCCGAGCCGTACTTGAACAGCCGCGCCTCGCGCACCCACAGGTCCATGATGCCGCCGTCGTTGACCAGATCGTCGGCGACGCTCTGGATGAAGCAGGCGTGGGGTTGCGGATGCTCGTAGGACGATTCGGCGCGGGTCAGCTTGCCGGTGCGGTAATCGACGTAATGGTGCCCCTGGGCGGGACCGTCGATGCCGTAAGCCCAATGCAGTCCGGTGTTGAACCATTGCGGGCTATTGGGCGCGGCGATCTGCTTGGCGAGCATGTAACGCAGCTCGTCGAAGAACGCGCGGGCGTCTTTTTCGGTGTCGAAATAGCCGCCCTTCCAACCCCAGTAGGTCCACGTCCCGGCGAGGCGGTCGAACACATCCGTGAACCGGGTCTCGCCGCCATGCGGCGCGTCCTCGGCCGGCTCGTCCTCGGCCCGCGCGTCGCTATCGGCCTCGTGGCGCCACAGCCACGCCGGCACGTCGTCCTCCGGCACGGTCTTGAGCCGCGCCGGAACGCCGGCCTTGCGGAAATATTTCTGCGCCAGCACATCGACCGCCACCTGCGACCAGGCCGCCGGCGCCTCGATGTCGTCGTATTGGAACACCACCGATCCGTCGGGGTTGCGGATTTCGCTGACGGCCGCGCGAAACGCTATGCCGTCATAAGCCGACGCGCCGTCTTTGGTAAAATGACGTGAAACCCGCATCAGCCCCCCAGTACCCGCCGGCTCGACCCCTACATGTTGTAGAGTCTCTTTGATGGAACACCAATTCTAGCGCCATCATGGGTCGCATTTCAACAAAGATTTCACATAGTTTTACATTATCTTGTCGTTTCGATCGGTACCTCCCCACTAAATGTTGCGTTTTCATCGTTTCCGGGCCGCCGCGCGGCGCGGCCGCGGATGTGCCTACGGCGTCGCGGCCGGCAATAGGTGGCGGAATTCGTCGAGGACGGATTGGTAGAGCGCGCGTTTGAAGGGGACGATCAGGTCGGACAGGTCCCCGGCCGCGATCCATTTCCAGGCGTCGAATTCGGCCACGTGGGCGTCCAGTCTGATGTCGCTGTCGCGGCCCAGGAAATTCATGGCGAACCATTTCTGCTGTTGGCCTCGGTAGCGACCCCGCCACACCCGGTCGGCCAGGTCGCGCGGCAGGTCGTAGCGAAACCAATCGCGGCTTTCGCCGACGATCTCTGCCTTGGCGGTGCCAATCTCTTCCTCCAGTTCACGCAACGCGGTCTGGCGCGGCGCCTCGCCGGGGTCGATGCCGCCTTGCGGCATTTGCCAGCCGCCACGCCTGGCGTCGATGCGTCGCGCGACCAGTACCTCGCCGTCGTCGTTGAGAAGGAGGATGCCGACGCCGCGCCGGTACGGTCGCTGGCTAAAGGGGAGCCGCCCGCTCACTCGGCCCTTCGGCGGGCCGCGACCGCGGTCACGGGCACCACCGCGATGCCTTTTTCGGCTAGCGCGGGAAGCCAGTTCGCCAGCAGGTCGATGGTCAACGGAAAGGGCCGGCCCATGGCCACGGCCGCGCCGGTCTCCAGCGCGATCCGCTCGACTTCGGCGAGTTGTTGGGCGATGCGCTTGCGCGACGTGACAACATCGAGGTCGATGTCACGCACGACATGGAACATGCGCAACCCGGCCGCGATCTCGGCGGGCAGCGTGTTGCCGGGACCCTGGCTATCGAGATACATCAGGCCGCGTTCTTTCAGCGCGCGCAACACGGGCTCGAGATGGTCGCGTGACGCCGTGAAGGCGGAACCCATATGATCGGTAACCCCGACATAACCGACGAAACGGCCAAGCAACCACTCCAGGCGCTGGATATTTTCGTCCGGCTTCAACGACGTCAACAGGGCGCGGGGGCCGGGGTCGTCGTTGGGAAAATTCGCGGGCTCCATCGGCACTTCAAGCAGCACCTCGTGGCCGGCCATGCGGGCCTGGTCGATCCACCCCTCCAGATCGCGGGCGTAGGGCGCGAAGGCCAGGGTGACTTCGCCCGGTAGCTGGATGGCTAGATAACTGTGCGCCTGGTTGAGACCGAGTTCGCCGATCACCACGGCGATCTGAGGGAGGCCCTCGCTATCGTCGAAGGGCCGCGCGTAAACCTGCCAGGACTGGCTGCCGTCGGGAGCGATGATCGGCAGCAGCCCAACCGGCGTCTCCTCGACGAGCGAGGGATGCGGCGCCGGCTCCAAATAGATTTCGTCTTCGAAGTCCTCTTCGAAGTCCTCTTCGAATTCTCCGGCGAGTTCTCCTTCAAATTCTTCGTCGATGTCCGTTTCGGAGACGGCGGTGTCGGTCTCGGGCGCGTCTAACGGTTCCTCGGGCTCGGGCTCGATGTCGACAAGCATATCCTCGAGTTCCGGCTCCGAGACATCGGGTTCCGAGACATCGGGTTCCGAGACATCGAATTCCGGCTTCTCTTCGATGGCGGCGGCATCCGGCGCCGGCGGCGGTGGCGTCACGCCCGACGATGCCGTGTCGTCCGGCGCCGTGTCGGCCTGGGTCGGCGCATCGGCCGGTTCCGACGCGTCGGACGCGCGCAGCGCGACATAGACCTCGTTCGTGTCGTCCTCGATCGGCGCCGTGGCCAGCCAGGCGATCACCCCGGCAAACGCAAGGGCGACCGCCAAGGACGCCAGAAACAGAGGGCGGATCAAAAACCTCAATCGACGGAGAAAGCCCAGCGGATCACCTCATCGTTGCATCCGGCGCCGCGCGGCGCCGGCGCGCGGGCTAGACCGGATCAGGATTGATCGAACCCACTTTTTGGGTTCGATCAATCCTGTGAATCCGGTCTGGATTATAGAGCAGAGTAGATTCACGCGGTTGATGGGATCGCCCATGGCGATTCCCATCAGCCACGATCTGCTCTAGACTTTATTCTCGAAAAGCGTCACGCCCCTGATCAGGTCGAGCGCCCGTTGTAGCTGGTAATCGGCCGCGGGGCCCGTGATCTCGGTGGTATCGTCGCTGTCGGCGTCGGTCGCCGGGGCGTCCTCGCCCGTGACTTCGCCCTCGCCCTTCAGGCTGCCGCGCAGGTCTTTTTCGCGGCGCCCGCCGGTCACGGTCGCCGCCTGGATGGTGGCCGGTTCGACGATGATATCCGGTTCGATCCCCTTGGCCTGAATCGACTTGCCCGACGGCGTGTAATAACGCGCCGTGGTCAGCCGCATGGCGCCGTTGCCCGGTAGTGGGATGATGGTCTGAACCGAGCCCTTGCCGAACGAACGGGTGCCCAGAATCACCGCGCGGCGATGGTCCTGCAGCGCGCCGGCGACGATTTCCGAGGCCGAGGCCGAGCCGCCGTTGATCAACACCACCACCGGCAGCCCGTTGGCGAGATCGCCGGGGCGCGCGTTATAGCGCTGGATGCCCTCGGTGCGGCGTCCGCGAGTCGAAACGATCTCGCCCTGGTCGAGAAAGGCGTCCGAAACCAGCACCGCCTGGTCGAGCAGTCCGCCCGGATTGTTACGTAGGTCCAGCACCACGCCCTGCATTCTTTCGCCCAGTTCGGCGGTGATCTTTTCCATGTGTTCGCGCAGACCCGGTTCGGTCTGTTCGTTGAACGAGGTAATGCGGATATAGGCGATGTCGCCTTCGATCCGCGAGCGCACGGAGCGGATGTGGATAATGTCGCGAACCACGGTAACGTCAAACGGCGCCGCGACGCCTTCGCGTCGCACGGTGATGACGATTTTCGAATTGACCGGACCGCGCATACGGTCCACGGCTTCGTTCAAGGTCAGGCCCAGGACCTGCTCGCCGTCGATATGGCTGATCAAGTCGCCCGACTGCAGTCCGGCGCGAAACGCCGGCGTGTCGTCGATCGGCGAGACCACCTTGACCAGGCCGCTTTCCATGGTCACTTCGATGCCCAGGCCACCGAACTCGCCCCGGGTCTGTACCTGCATGTCCTTGAACGCCTTGGCGTTCAGGTAACTCGAATGGGGGTCCAGCGAGCTCAACATGCCCTTGATAGCGGCTTCGATCAGCTGCGCGTCCTGGACTTCCTCGACATATTCGGCGCGCACGCGCTCGAACACGTCGCCGAACAGGTTGAGTTGGCGATAGGTTTCCGAACTGGCGGCATGGCCTGGCGTCGCCGCCACAAGAAACGCGACGGCGGCCAAACCCGCGACGACATGCTTAACGTTCATCCGCTGACCTTTCGATCGCCTGACTCCAGCCATGCGAGCGGGTTTATTGGCTGGCCGTTACGGCGAACTTCAATGTATAGCCTCGGCGCGAGTCCCGCCCCGCGTCCCATGATTCCTACCGGCTCTCCCGCGCGCACCCACTGGCCGACCTCGCCATAGATGTGAGAGAATCCCGCCAATAGCGTATGATACTCTTCGCTGTGTTCTATGATCAAGAGTTCCCCGTAGCCACGGAACGGACCGACAAAGACAATGCGGCCGTCATGCGGGGCGATGACCTGGGCGGATTCCCGAGTTTTGAGGGTCACGCCTTGGCTTGGCGCGTCGCCGGCCGACCGATCGCCGAAATCGAGCACCACTTCGCCGAAGGCCGGTAACGGCAGGCTGCTGGGGACGATCACCGGTTGCGCGACTTCGTCATCCAACAGGGTGTGATCCGGCGCGGTATCGCGCCGGGGCTTGGGCGCGCGCCGCGGCACCGCCGGCGCCGGCTTGGCGGGGCGGCCGGCGGCGGCGATCAACACTTGGACGAGGTCCTTGAGATCCTTCGCCTGCTTGGCCAGGGCGCCGGTTTGACCGGCGGCGTGCCTGCGGTCGGCCATCACGGTCGCCTGCAGACTGGACTTGCGTCGCAGCAACGTTTCCAGACGCCCGCTTTCGCGCCGATGCTTGGCGTTCGCATCGGCCAATGCCGCAAGCTTGTCGTCCTTGGCGCCGCGCAGCGCGGCCAGTTCCTCAAGATCGCCAGACAGTCGCGCGACGCGGTCGCGCAACGCCGGCACGGTCTTGCCGAGAAGCGACAGGGTTCGACTGGTATCGGTCCACAGCGCGGGCTGCAGCGCCAGGGCTTCGGGTGGACTGCGTTGCAGGCGTAACAGCGCCACGAGCGCCGCCGCCAGGCCGGCCCGGTCGCGGTGCCATTCTTCCCGTTTGGCGTCGTGTCGCGCGTCCAACATGGCGACGTCGGTTTCCAATACGGTCACGGCGGCCTCGCTTTGCTGCACCGCCGCCGCCGAGCGGACCAGGCGGCCCCGCAGCGCCGCCATTTCCTGGTCAAGCGTCGATGAGCGCGACTCCAAGTCGTTCTGGCGCGCCCGCTCCGCGTCCAGCTTTTGTTCGACTTGCCGCAGTTCCTCCGCCGGAGTCAACGCCGCGGCCGGGCTGGCGTCGTTCCACGACATGCCGACGGCCACCAGGGCAGCCAGAATCGCGCCCGTGTGCCCGCGCTCACGCATTGGCGCGCCGCGCGGTGCCCGCGCCCGTTGCCTCGGGGATAATCGCCAATGTGTGGCCCGTCATCTCGCCGGGCACCGCCACGCCCATCAGACCGAGCACGGTCGGCGCCAGATCGGACAGGCGGCCGTCCACCAAATGTGCGTCCGCGACGCCGACCAGGACCAGCGGAACCAACCCCATGGTATGGGCGGTATGAGGCTCGCCCGACCGCGCATCGGACATGCGTTCGGCGTTGCCGTGGTCGGCGCTGATCAGCATGGCGCCGCCGGCCGTCTCGATTGCCGCGACGACTCGCCCCAAACAGGTGTCGACCGCTTCCACCGCCCGGATCGCGGCGTCCAGCTTGCCGGTATGACCGACCATGTCGGCATTGGCGAAATTGGCCACGATCAGGTCGAAACGCTCGCCTTGGATCGCCTCGACCAGCCGGTCGGTCACTTCCGGCGCCGACATTTCCGGTTGCAGGTCGTAGGTCGCGACCTGGGGCGAAGGCACCAGAACGCGCTCCTCGCCCGCGTAGACGGTCTCGCGCCCGCCATTGAGGAAAAACGTGACGTGGGCGTATTTCTCGGTTTCGGCGATACGAAGCTGCGTCAGGCCGGCGTCCGCGACCGCCGCGCCCAACGTGCCGCGAAGTTCGGTCGGCGGGAAGATGGCCGTCATATATTCGGCCAGGGCGGCGGCGTATTCGGTCATGCCGACACGAGCCGCGAAATTCACCACGCGGGCGCGCGCGAAGCCGTCGAAATCCGGGTCCACCAGGGCCGCGACGATCTGACGCGCGCGGTCGGCCCGGAAATTGGCCATCAACAGCCCGTCGCCGTCGCGCATGCCGTCGTAGGCGCCGATTACCGTGGCCGGCACGAACTCGTCCGTCACGCCGTTGTCGTAACTTTGCCGTATCGCGGCCGCGGCCGCGCCGGCGTGGGCGCCGCGCCCATCGACCAGGGCGTCGTAGGCGGGTTCGACCCGCGCCCAGCGCTTGTCCCGGTCCATGCCCCAATAGCGTCCGCCAAGGGTCGCCATAGTGACGTCGGGCAGATCGGCGACGGCCGCCTCGAACCGCGCCACGCAGTCGGCCGCGCTTTTGGGAGAGGTGTCGCGGCCGTCCAGGAAGGCATGCACCCGCACGGCAACGCCGGCCGCCGCGACGGCGCGGGCCAACGCCGCGATATGGTCCTGATGGGAATGCACGCCGCCCGGCGACATCAGGCCGAGCAGGTGGCAAGCGCCGCCGGTGTCGCGCAGCCGCGCCGTCAGATCGCGCAGCGCCGGCCGGTCGGCGAGCGTGCCCTCGGCGACGGCGTCATCGATGCGCGGCAAGTCCTGCATGACCACCCGTCCGGCGCCGATGTTCGTGTGGCCGACCTCGGAATTGCCCATCTGCCCGCCTGGTAGGCCCACATGGTCCGCGGACGCCTGTAAAAGCGCGTGTGGGCATTCGGCCATCAGACGGTCCCAGACCGGCGTCCGCGCCAGCGCGATGGCGTTCGAATCCGCTTCCTCCCGATGGCCCCAGCCATCGAGGATGCACAGCAGGACAGGTCGATAACGCGTGGTCGGTTCCATGGCCTTCGGATGGAAACGGCTTGAATATGATTATAGTACGACGCGGACGCGTTTCCGCGCTTCGGTCGGCCGACGACGGCGCGCGGCGACCCGCGTCAGCCCGCGGCCTGTTCGGGGATCGGCACCGCCCACATTTTTTCGAGGTTATAAAAGGCGCGCACCTCGGGTCGGAAAACATGAACGATCACGTCGCCGGCGTCCAACAGCACCCAGTCCGCGTGATTTTTGCCTTCGACTCCCACCTTCCGGATACCGCTTTTTTTCAACCTTGCCTCGAGATGCTCGGCGATCGCGGCCACGTGTCGAGACGACTGGCCGCTGGCGATAATCATGAAGTCCGCGATGGTGGTTTTTCCGGCAAGCCCGATGACCGTGGTGTCTTCGGCCTTGTCGTCCTCAAGCGACTCCATGACCAGTTGCTTCAGCCGGATACTGTTGCCGTCGCTGTCTTTGGTTATGTCACTCTCCTTTGTTGCGTGCGCCGCGATCTCCCGGTTCCGCGCGGCTTGGCGGCCAGTCGCCGCCGCGACGGATCGTTGTCGCGGACTCCGCGTGTAGCCGCGCCCTGACGAAGGCCCAGGCCGGCGGCGCGCGGTCGGCAAGCGCGTCCAAATCGCCATACACCCGGAATCGGGCGAAACGGTGGGCCGCCGACGATGTCAGGGCCTTGAGAGAATAGGTTGGGCGGTCGAAAACCGCAATGGGTACGGCGTTGAACAAGGCCGGCCAGCGCCGCCATTGGTTGATATCAACCAGATTGTCCGCGCCCATGAGCCAGACGAAGGCCACCTTCGGCAGCCGTCGGCGCAGCGCCAGCAACGTATCGACGGTATATTGGGTGCCGAGTTCGCGTTCGAGGTCGCTGACCACGAGGCGCGGGTGCCGCGCCAGTCGCCGCGCGCGGGCCAGACGCTGGGCCAACGGCGCCATGCCGGCGGCCGGTTTCAACGGGTTCTGTGGCGACACCAGCCACCACACGCGATCGAGTCCGAGCCGGTCGAGCGCCAGCCGGCTGATATGACGGTGGCCGTCGTGCGCCGGATTGAACGAGCCGCCGAGCAGGCCGATGCGGGGGCGCCGGGCTTCCCGCGCCATCAAGCGCAAGAGTTCGCTCAGGGCCGGACCTGCCCCTGGCCGCGCACCACGTATTTGTAGCTGGTCAACTGCTCCAGGCCGACCGGGCCCCGGGCGTGCAATTTGCCGGTGGAAATGCCGATCTCCGCGCCCATGCCGAACTCGCCGCCGTCGGCGAATTGGGTCGAGGCATTGTGCAACACGATGGCGCTATCGACCTCGGCGAGGAATTTCTCGGCCGCCGTGGCGTCCTCGGTGACGATCGCGTCGGTGTGGTGCGAGCCGTGCGCCGCGATATGGTCGATGGCCCCCGCTTCGTCATCGACCACGCGCACCGAGATGATCTTGTCTTCATACTCGGTGTCCCAGTCGGCCTCGGTGGCGGGTATCACGCGGGCGTCGACGGCCCGCGTCGCTTCGTCGCCGCGGATTTCGCAGCCCGCCTCGGCCAGGCGGTCGATGATGCGCGGCAGGGTGGCGGCGACCGCGTCCTTGTGGACCAACAGGGTCTCGGCCGCGCCGCAAATGCCGGGGCGGCGCATCTTGGCGTTGAAGGTGATCGCGTCGGCCTTGTCCGGGTCGGCGGCCCGGTCGATGTAGACGTGGCAGATGCCGTCGAGATGCTTGATCACCGGCACCCGGCTTTCCGCCGCGACGCGCGCGACCAGCGACTTGCCGCCGCGCGGCACCAGTATGTCGATATAATCGGTCATGGTCAGCATCTCGCCGACCGCGGCGCGGTCGCGGGTCGGCACCAGCCGCACGCAGGCCGCGGGCAGGCCGGCCACCTTGAGGCCGTGCGTCATGCAGTCCGCGATGGCGCGCGAGGAATGGAAACTGTCCGAGCCGCCGCGCAGGATCGCCGCGTTGCCCGACTTGACGCACAGCGCGCCCGCGTCGGCGGTCACGTTGGGGCGCGATTCGTAAATGATCCCGATCACCCCCAGCGGTACCCGGACCCGGCTGATGCGGAGCCCGTTGGGCCGCGTCCATTCACCGATCACCTGGCCCACCGGGTCGGGCAGTTCGGCGATATCTTCCAGCCCCCTCGCCATGCCCTCGATGCGGTCGTCGTCGAGCGCCAGGCGATCGAGGAAGGCGTCGGTGGCGCCGCTTTCGCGCGTCGCCGCCATATCGGTCGCGTTGGCGGCCAGCAGTTTGTCCGCGTTGGCGCGGATCGCGCCGGCGGCGGCCAGAAGGAAGGCGTTCTTGGCCTCCGTCGTGGCGTTGGCGAGCACGGCGCCGGCGGCGCGCGCGGCCCGGCCCAGCGCCATCATTTCGGCGTGTAAGTCGTGCGGTTCAGCGGTCTGAGCGACACTCATCGTTCTAATCCCTAGACCGGGTCAGGATTGATCGAACCCACTTTTGGGGTTCGATCAATCCTGTGAATCCGGTCTACCTTATAGAGTAGAGCAGATTCACGTGGTTGATGGGATCGCCCATGGCGATTCCCATCAACCACGATCTGCTCTAGGTGCCCTTGAGCAGCACCAGATCGTCCCTGTGAATCATTTCGTCCCGGCCACGGTAGCCTAGAATCCGCCCTATTTCACGGCTTTTATGGCCCTTGATGCGCCGGGCGTCGTCGGCCGCGTAGGCGGACAGGCCGCGCGCGACCTCGGCGCCGGCGCCGTCGCGGACCACCACCGCGTCGCCCCGGTCGAAACGCCCCTCGACTTCGGTGACGCCGGCCGGAAGCAGGCTCTTGCCGGCCCTCAGCGCGGCCCATGCGCCGTCGTCGATGGTCAGGCTTCCGGCCGGGCACAGGCTGCCGGCGATCCATTGCTTGCGCGCCGTCATCGGCGTCGCGGTGGCGACGAACCAGGTGCACGGCGCGCCGTCCATGAGCCGCGCCAGCGCGTGCTCGGGCGCGCCGGCGCCGATCACCATGTGGCAGCCGGCCGCGAGCGCGGTCTTGGCGGCGGCGATCTTGGTGATCATGCCGCCCGAGCCGACGAAGGACTGGCTGCCGCCGGCCATGGCCTCGATTTCGGGCGTGATGTCGTCGATGGCGTCGAACCGCGTCGCGTCCGGATCGATGGCCGGGTCGGCCGTATAGAAGCCGTCGATGTCGCTGAGCAGCACCAGCACGTCGGCGCTGGCCATCTGCGCCACGCGCGCGGCCAGGCGGTCATTGTCGCCGAAGCGGATCTCGGCGGTCGCCACGGTGTCGTTCTCATTGACCAGCGGCACCACGCCGAGGCGCAGCAGGGTGCTGATCGTGTTGCGCGCGTTCTGGTAGCGCCGGCGCTCCTCGGTGTCGCCCCAGGTCAGCAGCACTTGCGCGACGGTGACCCCGTGGCGGTCGAGCGCTTGCTGCCAGGCGTGCGCCAGGCGAATCTGGCCGACTGCGGCCGCGGCCTGCTTTTCTTCCAGCCTGAGCACCTGGCGATTGACCTTGAGGTGGCGCCGGCCCACGGCAATGGCGCCGGACGACACCAGCAGCACGTCCTGTCCGCGCGCGCGCGCCGCGGCCACGTCCTCGGCCACGGTTTCCAGCCACTTGCGCCGCAGTCGTCCGTCCGCGCCCTCGGTGAGCAGCGACGAGCCGATCTTGACGACGATCCGCTTGGCGTCGGTCAGGCGGTATTTCACGGTTGCCACGCCACCTCGGCGGCGGGCGCCGCTTGCGGGTCCTGGTCGGGTTTGCCGATTTCCGCGACCAACGCGCGCAGCGCCGCCTGGACGCCGGCGCCGGTGGCGCCGGACAAGGTGAGCACCGCGCCGCCGGCCGCCTCCTCCAGCGCGGCGCGCTTTTCCGCCAGCGCGTCCGCGCTCAAGGCATCGGATTTGTTCAGCGCCACGATTTCCACCTTATCGCGCAGGCCGTGGCCATAAGCGGCCAGTTCCTCGCGCACGGTGCGGTAGGCGGCCGCGACATCGTCCAACGTGCCATCGACCAGATGCAACAGCACGCGGCAGCGCTCGATATGCCCAAGAAAGCGGTCGCCGAGCCCGAGCCCCTCGTGGGCGCCCTCGATCAGCCCGGGTATGTCGGCGACGACCAGTTCCCGGTCGTCGACGCGCGCGACGCCAAGCTGTGGGTTCAGCGTGGTGAACGGGTAGTCGGCGATCTTGGGCCGGGCCCCGCTGACCGCGGCCAGGAAGGTGGATTTGCCCGCGTTGGGCAGGCCGACCAGCCCGGCGTCGGCGATCAGCTTGAGGCGCAGCCACAGCCAGCGTTCCTCGCCCGGCCCGCCGGGCTCGGTGCGGTGCGGCGCGCGGTTGGTGGACGACTTGAAATGGGCGTTGCCGAAGCCGCCGCGCCCGCCATGGGCCAGGACCACCCGTTGGCCGGGCGTGGACAGGTCGGCGATCAGGGTCTCGTTGTCCTCGCCGAAAATCTGCGTGCCGATCGGCAGCTTCAGCGTCACCGCCGGCGCGCCGGCGCCGGTGCGGTCCTTGCCCATGCCGCCGCCGCCGCGCCGCGCCTTGATATGTTGACGGTAACGAAAGTCGATCAGGGTGTTGAGATTATCCACGGCCTCGGCCACCACGTCGCCGCCGTGCCCGCCGTTACCGCCGTCGGGGCCGCCGAACTCGATATATTTTTCGCGCCGAAAGCTCAGGCAGCCGTTGCCGCCGTCACCGCTTCGCACATAGACCTTGGCCTGGTCGAGAAATTTCATGGTTCCATGGTGCGCCCCGCCACGAAAAAAGGGAATGGTCTTGCCATTCCCCCTTCAGGCGGCCGCGCGTCGCGACCGCTCAACCGGTCGGCGATACCGAGACGAAGGTGCGCCCGCCCTTGCCGACGCGGAAGGCGACCGCGCCGTCGCTCAGCGCGAACAGGGTGTGGTCCTTGCCCATGCCGACGTTGTCGCCCGGGTGGAACTTGGTGCCGCGCTGGCGCACGATGATATTGCCGGGAAGGACGATCTCGCCGCCGTATTTCTTGACGCCCAGGCGCCGGCCCGCTGAATCGCGGCCGTTGCGTGAACTGCCGCCGGCTTTTTTGTGTGCCATCAGTCGTTATCCTTGGTCTTCTCGGCCGCGGTCTTCTGGGTGGCGGGCTTTTTCGCCGCCGGCTTCTTGGCCGCCGGCCTTTCGGCGGGTTCGTCTTCCTTGGCCTCGGCTTTGTCTGGGGCTTTCTTGGCGGCGGGTTTCGCGCCCTTGACGATGTCGGTGACCCTGAGCACGGTCAAGGATTGGCGGTGGCCGGCCGTGCGCCGGTACTTCTTGCGGCGCTTTTTCTTGAACACGATGATCTTGTCATCGCGAATCTGTTCCAGCACCGTCGCCGTCACGGTGGCGCCGTCGACCAGCGGGCTTCCCACGGTGGCGCCGGCCTCGTCGCCCAGCATCAGCACCTCGGCGAACTCGATTACCTGACCGGACTCGCCGGGCAGCTTTTCGACGCGGATGACGTCGTCCTTGGCGACCTTGTACTGCTTGCCGCCGGTTTTGATGACTGCGAACATGACGCGCGCGACCCGAGCGAAACCAAAAGAAATGAGGGCGTTGGAAGGCGCGCACTATACCCGCGCGGCGGCCCCTGTCAACGCCCGCCGCGCGGCCCCTGGGGCCCCTGGGAGCGGCGCGTCGAGGGCGGGTCCGGGGCTTTCTTGCGGGCCAACGGCGCTTGCGGTACGTTCCGCCACCCCGGCCACGGGGATCGCGCGGAGGGGTGCCGGAGTGGTCGAACGGGGCGGTCTCGAAAACCGTTGTACCTTATGGGTACCGTGGGTTCGAATCCCACCCCCTCCGCCAACCATAAGTCGTTGTTATAGAACAGATTTTTAGGAAACGGCATGGACTCGAACTGTCCCGAAGTTTCCGGGACTTAGGCCGTTTCCGGCATCGGGTCGTGGTGTGGTGAGACCGCCCGGGTACCGCGCGGGGGCGGCTGTGTGAGCCAATGTCTCTTACGCCAGTTTCGGTGGTGCCCCAAGTGGCGGATTGCGGCCGCCTCGGGGCCTGCTTCGGTCCGGACGGCACGTCGCCGTTGGCCGGATCCGCGAGAGACCATGACTCTATGTCGGAATGATGCTCGTCAGGCGATCCCGAGGGCCGAGACCTGATCGTCCCAGGCGTTTGGCAGCCTGGTGTGCCGGGAGAGTCGCTTGGCCGTAAGTTCGAGAGGATGGCGATCGCGCAGCACCGCCTTCACGACATCTGGGGCGAGAAAGCCAAGCCTGACGACGCGGCAGAAATAGGGGCGCCCG
>SMVA01221780.1_pt1 | contig 29826 bp, 27 predicted proteins | sample 2456451 | NCBI WGS metagenome assembly SMVA01 (sample SAMN11095933, study PRJNA526329) | marine sediment metagenome | biome: Marine sediment; feature: Surficial sediment; material: Deep marine sediment; isolation source: Hadal surficial sediment | place: Pacific Ocean | collected 2014-05 | depth... | reverse complement strand
GGCGAGCGGCCTGGTGTGCTACCAACTCATGGAGTGTGGTGGCCGTTTGCGGAGTTGTCACTGTGATCGGAGTACTCCCTGGAATATGAAGGCATCGGCTACCGGGTTAGTTGGGCATCGCAAGCGCCACCACCAGAGCCTCTAAATTGTCCCAGGGCTTGCCGTCGGCAAATCCCTTGATACTGCCGTCGGCCTGGGCGGACATTTCTAAAATGGTGGCCACAGACTCCGTGTTGTGACGTGTGCAGGCACCTTGCATTAGCTGAATGCGGTTGTTCCACACGCGCTGATTGCGCAGGGCCTGCTGTACATTTTGCCCGTTGCGGCAATCTGCCTGTACCAGGTTGATAGTGCGAATCTCGCGGCTTAGTGCCCATAACACCACGGTGGCTTCGGTGCCTTCGGCGCGCAAGCCGTGCAGCATGCGCAGGCTTGAGCTGGCATCACCGCGCAGGGCGCTGTCTACCATTTCGAATAAATTGTAGCGCGCATTATCGGACACGGCCCCGGTCACCGCCTCAGCGGTGATGTTTGTTCCGTCGATCAACAGCTTGAGTTTTTCTATTTCCTGTGCCGCCGCCAGCAAGTTGCCCTCTACCCGTTCACACAAAAACTGCAGGGCATCGGGGTCGATACTCATGCCGGCATTGGCGACGCGCTGCTGTAACCAGCGGGGCAGGTCTTTTGCGCTTATGGGCCAGAGCTGGATGATGGCGCCGCCTTTTTCCAGGGTCTTGACCCATTTGCTCTTCATGGATTGCTTGTCAATTTTGCCGGCGATAATCAGCAGTACATCATCGGGGCTGGCCAGTTCCACATAGGCGCACAGGGCTTTACTGCCGGCGGCGCCGGGTTTGCCGCTGGGCAGGCGCAGCTCAACCAGTTTGCGCTCTGAAAACAGCGACATGCTGCTGGCGCTGCTCAGGATTTCCTGCCAATCGAAATTTTTGGGGCTGGCATCGATCACCTGGCGGTCGGTGCAGCCCTGTTCTCGGGCGTGCCGGCGGATCAGGTCGCTTGCTTCTTGCACCAGTAGCGGTTCGTCACCGCTCACCACGTATAGGGGCAGTAGCTGCTTTTGCAGGTGGCTGGCGAGTTGCTCCGGGCGCAGGTGCATTACTGGGTGCTGGCGGCGAAAAAGCTGATGCGCCTGACTATCTGGTGAACCAGTTCGGTGCGCATTTCAGCTTTGAGGATGCGCACTTCCTCTGCTTTGCCCACCACGTTACGCGGATCATTTTCCATTTGTTTGATAACAGAGGCTTTATTGGAGGCTATAACTTCCAGGCCCTGGGCATCGAATACGGCGAAACTGGCGGATAAGGTCAATTCAAATTCTGCTGCGCGGGCCTGGGCGTTAAGCGAAAGATTGCGTTGCCTGAATTGCTCGGGCCCAATTTTTATTGTGTAGCTGGCGTCTTGTTTTTCTACCCAGACCGCGCCATTGGCGGCAAAGACTGACTGCAACTCCCGACTCAATTCGGCATTGGGGTTGCCTGTGATTAAAGCCATACGGCGCCAGGACTCGGGTAATCCGCTGTCACCGCTACCGCGTAACTGAAATCCACAGGCGGTCAGGCCCAGCGCGAGAACCAGAACATAAGTGGCTTGACGTGCACAGTGCATGGCGCAGTTTTCCCGTGGTTGAATTGGCCTGTTAACAGGCCTTCGTTAAATCAATTGGCGACAATGTTAACCAATTTTCCCGGTACCACAATAACTTTGCGTATACTGACGCCTTCAAGAAAGCGTTGGACATTATTCTGTTCCAGGGCCAGTGAACTGATACTGTCTTTGTCGGCGTCAGCCGCGACGGCCATTTTTGCTCTGACCTTGCCGTTGACCTGCACCACGATTTCGATAGTGTCGCGAATGAGGGCAGACTCATCCACCACTGGCCAGAGGGTGTTTATCACATCGCCCTCACCGCCGAGCAGTGGCCACAAATAGTGACAGACGTGGGGCACAATGGGGCAGAGCATCAACACGGCCGCCCGCAGGCCCTCCGCCATCACAGCGCGGCTCTGGGCGCTGTCGGTGTCGAGTTTTGCCAATTCGTTACACAGTTCCATTATCGCTGCAATGGCGGTATTGAACGTCTGGCGGCGGCCATAGTCATCGCTGACCTTGGCGATGGTTTCGTGGGTCTTGCGCCGGGCCGCTTTCTGCTGGTCGTTGAGGCCGCTGACATCCAACTCGACCACGTCGCCCCCTTGCAGGTGCCGCTGCACCAGTTTCCACAGGCGTCTGAGGAATCGGTTGGCGCCTTCCACGCCCGCATCGGACCATTCCAGGGACTGCTCCGGCGGTGCGGCGAACATGCTGAACAAGCGCACCGTATCGGCGCCGTAGGTGTCAATCAATGACTGCGGGTCGACGGTGTTGCCCTTGGATTTGGACATTTTGGCGCCGTCTTTTAACACCATTCCCTGGGTTAGTAGCCGGATGAATGGCTCGTCGGAATCCACTAGGCCCTCATCGCGCATCAACTTGTGGAAGAAGCGGGCGTACAGGAGATGCAATATCGCATGCTCGATGCCCCCCACATACTGATCTACCGGCGCCCAGTAACTCGCTTCGCTGTCCAACATGGCACTGTCGTTGCGGGCCGAGGCGTAGCGTGCGTAATACCAGGAGGACTCCATGAAGGTGTCAAAGGTGTCGGTTTCCCGGGTGGCATCGCCGCCACAGGAGGGGCAGGCGACTTGGTAAAACTCGGGCATCGTTTTTAACGGCGAGCCCATGCCCTCGAAGGCGATGTCGGTGGGCAGCACCACCGGTAAGTCCTGCTCGGGTACCGCCACCGCACCGCAGCTGTCGCAATTAATAATGGGTATTGGCGCGCCCCAGTAACGCTGGCGCGATACGCCCCAATCGCGCAGGCGGTAATTGACCGCGCGACTGCCCTTGCCGTCGCCGTGCAATTTGTCAGCAATGCCGTCAAAAGCGGCGTCAAAGGACAGGCCATCGAACTCGCCTGAGTTGACCAACACGCCTTTGGGGGTAAATGCCGCCAGTGTCAGGTCACATTCTTCGTCGCCTTCGGGGACAATAACCTGGGTAATGGGCAGGCCGTATTTGGTGGCGAACTCCCAGTCCCGCTGGTCGTGACCGGGTACCGACATGACCGCGCCGGAGCCATAACTCATCAGCACAAAGTTGCCCACCCACACCGGGATGTCTTCGCCGGTGAGGGGGTGAGTGGCGGTGGCGCCGGTGTCCATGCCCAGCTTTTCCATGGTCGCCATGTCGGCCTCGGCGACTTTGATGTTGGCCTGGGATTTAATAAATGCCGCCAGTTCGGCATTGCTTTGCGCCGCGGTGGTGGCGAGGGGGTGTTGGGGCGCGACGGCCAGGTAGGTGACACCCATGAGCGTGTCGGGCCGGGTGGTAAAAACACTCAGCGAGGTGCCGTCGGGGAGGGTGAAATCCAGTTCGACGCCTTCCGAGCGCCCGATCCAATTGCGCTGCATGGTACGCACTTGCTCAGGCCACTGATCCAGGGTATCCAGGTCATTCAACAGCTGGTCTGCATAGTCGGTGATTTTGATGAACCACTGGTTGATTTCACGCCGTTCCACCGGTGTGTCGCAGCGCCAGCACAGGCCGTTCACAACCTGTTCGTTGGCCAATACGGTCTGATCGGTTTCACACCAATTAACTTCTGCCTTTTTCTTGTACGCCAGGCCCTTGGCAAACAACCGGGTAAAAAACCACTGCTCCCAGCGGTAATATTTTGGATCACAGGTGGTGATTTCACGATCCCAGTCGTAGGCAAAACCGAGCTGGCGCATCTGATCGCGCATGTATTCGATGTTTTGTGCGGTCCACTGGGCGGGCGGAACCTTATTCTTGATGGCGGCGTTTTCTGCCGGCAACCCGAATGCGTCCCAACCCATGGGTTGCAGCACGTTTTTTCCCTGCATGCGCTGATAGCGGGCGATGACATCGGCAATCGTATAGTTGCGAACATGCCCCATGTGCAACTGGCCGCTGGGGTAGGGGAACATGGCCAGGCAATAGAATTTCTCCCGGGAATCATCTTCGTGTACCGCGAAACTGTTGTTGGCTAGCCAGTGCTGCTGGGCGGCTTGCTCCAGTGCCTGTGGGTTGTAGTGCTGGTCCATTGGGGCAATCAATTCTTCAAAAAAAGGAAGCGCGGATTCTACCAGTATTTGACCCGCCGAGCTACGAGAGACAGGAGCCCCAGGGCCATGATGGCGGCGGCGCAGCCGAGAATGACAGGCAGCGACCCAAGGCGACTGAATACGGTGTTACCGCGCATGATTTCGACCTCACCGTACAAAGTGGTAGCGACGAACTGTAGGGTTTGCGCGACAATCTGACCCCTGTGGTTAATGATAGCGGAGATGCCGTTATTAGTGCCGCGTATCATATAGCGACCATTTTCGAGGGCGCGCATTTGGGCCATCTGCAAATGTTGCAGGGGGCCGATGGAGTCGCCAAACCAGCTGTCGTTGCTAATGGTCACCAGGAGGTCGGCGCGGCGGCTATTTTGGGCCACCAGATCGGGGTACACCACTTCATAGCAAATAAAGGGAGCGATTCGGTAGTCACCTGCCAACAGGGGTTCCTGCGCGGCTGGTCCGGGGGTAAAGGTGGACATGGGCAGGTCAAAAAAAGCAATCAAACCGCGCAATAGGCCCTCCAGCGGGACAAATTCGCCAAACGGCACTAGCCGCTGCTTATGGTAGAGCCCTTCGCCATTACCCAGGGCGACGATACTATTGTGGTAGGCACCGTCGTCCGTGCGGTAGGGAATACCGGAAATCAACGTGGTTTGCAGCGCGGCGGCCTGTGCTGCAATGGGGTCGAGGAAAGTGCGAGCGCGCTGGTAGATAGCGGGGATGGCAGATTCTGGCCAAAGGACGATGTCGTTGCCCGCCATGGTTGTGGCCGCGGCTTGATATTGTTGCAAGATGGGCTCGTACCAGACGGGGTCCCACTTTTTCTCCTGCGGAATGTTGGGTTGAAAAAGAGCGACCTTCAGCGGATCCTGCGGGGCCGGGGCTACCCAGTCAATGCGCTGCATCGCTTTACCTCCCCCCCACAACAGGGCGAGGGCTGCGGCGTAGGCCAGGGTGGATCGCCCCTGCCGGCGGCGCCAGATCAGCAACAGGGCGCTACCGGTAAACGCACAGATAAACGACAGCCCGTAGACGCCCACCAAGGGCGCCCAGCCGGAAATCCAGGTGTCCACATGCGCGTAGCCCAAATATAGCCAGGGGAAGCCGGTTAGCAGCCAGCTGCGCAACCATTCAAACAATGTCCAAAGCGCCGCAAATCCCAGCGCCTCACCCCCTGGCAGGGGGCGAATAAAGCGGACGTAGAGCCTGGCGAAACTGGCGTGCAGCAGGGCCAGTCCCGCACAAAAGAGTATGGTTAATAAGCCTGCCAGGGGAGCGCTGGCATTACCGTGGACGTGAATGCTCACATAGACCCAGGAAATGCCGGAGCCGAACAGGCCAAACCCGTATAGCCAGCCCCGCCAGAATGCCTGCCGTGGGTCGCAGTGAGACAGCAGATAGGCGAGCACTGCACAGCTCATGACTCCTATCAGCCACCAATCAAAAGGTGCCAGCGACAGCGTGACCAGGGCGCCCGCGCAGGGCGCCAGCAGGAGCACCTGCACAGCAGAAAGTTCTGGCCCAGGCCTATCTGACATCAGTGACTTGTCATGGAGGGGATAACACTTGCTGTCAGTTGTCTATGGGACGCATGCGGAGGCTGTGTATTGTGCGCTGGTCGGCATTGATAACTTTGAACTCGAAGCGATCAATGGCGGTCACTTCATTGTAGGTAGGCATGTGGCCAAAAGCCTGGATCACCAGCCCACCAATGGTGTCAAATTCCTCATCGGAAAAATTGGCATCGAAATATTCATTAAATTCATCGATAGGCGTGAGCGCTTTAATGAAGAAATCTCTCTCGGTTATTTTGTGAATAGGATTGTCGGCCGTTGCATCGGTCTCGTCCTCAATCTCGCCCACAATTTCTTCCAGCACATCCTCGATGGTTATCAGGCCGGCAACGCCGCCGTATTCGTCAATAACAATCGCCATATGATTGCGATTTTCACGAAACTCCCGCAATAACACGTTCAACCGCTTGCTTTCGGGCACGATCATGGTGGGGCGAAGCAGGTCGGCGATCTTGAAATCGCTGTGGTCATTATTCAGAATTTGAGGCAGCAGATCCTTGGCCAGTAAAATGCCGAGAATGTCGTCCTGGTTGCTGCCCACCACCGGGTAGCGGGAGTGGGCGGAGTGAATTATCAGGGGCAGTACCTCTGCCAGGGAGCACTCCTCTTTGATGACGGTCATTTTGGCGCGCGGGATCATGATGTCGCGGGTCTGCATATCGGCGACCTGCATGGCACCCTCGATGATGCTACGCGCATCGTCGTCGATGACTTCGTTTTCCGCCGCCACTGACAGGACGTCTTCCAGATCCTTTTTGGTACGCGGTTCGGAAGCAAACAGATGGGCGATTTTAGAGATCCAGGATCGAGACCCTGAATCGTTGCTAAATCGATCTTCGCTCATTGCACGCAGTGCTCCATGTGTGTATTGCCAGAGTAGGGGCAGGGGTAATCGAGAGTGGCGAGGATGGCGGTTTCCAGCGCCTCCATGGCGACCGCCTCGCCCTCGTCTATATGATCATAGCCCAGCAAGTGCAAGGTGCCGTGCACGGTCAAATGGGCCCAGTGGGCGGCAGAGGGCTTGTGTTGATCGGTGGCCTCGCGCAGTACTACGGGCGCGCAAATCACGATATCGCCCAATAATGGCAGTTCGAGATCGGCCGGTAGATCGGCGGGAAAAGAAAGCACGTTGGTGGGTCCTGACTTGCCTCGATAGGACTGGTTCAGGGTGGCCATTTCATCATGATCGACCAGTCGAACGGTAATTTCAGTATCGCGAGAGCGATCGGTCAGCGCCGCAGTGATCCAGCGTCGTATGTCCTCTTCCTCGGGGACGGGTTCTGCGGTGGCGGTTTGGACATCCACTTGCAGATTCATCCCTGAGATTTATCCAGTGATGTGACCGGGGTTTCGTGGGCATCATAGGCCTCCACGATACGCTGCACCAAGGGATGGCGAACCACATCTGAATTGCCGAAATAGGTAAAACCGATGCCTTTTACGTCGGTCAAAATATTGCCAATATGGGACAACCCCGACTGGGTGCCTCGGGGAAGGTCGGTCTGGGTAACATCGCCCGTTATCACCGCAGTGGAGCCGAAACCTATCCGGGTGAGAAACATCTTCATTTGCTCCCGGGTGGTGTTTTGCGCCTCGTCGAGAATGATGAAGGCATTGTTCAGCGTCCGGCCGCGCATAAAGGCCAGCGGTGCCACTTCAATAATATTGCGCTCTATGTATTTATTGACCGTTTCGAATCCCAGCATTTCATACAGAGCGTCGTAGAGAGGGCGCAGGTAGGGGTCAATTTTCTGGCTGAGGTCGCCGGGCAAAAACCCCAGCTTTTCGCCAGCCTCTACCGCAGGTCTCACCAGTAGAATTCGTCTGACCTGTTCTTCCATCAATGCTTCAACGGCGCAGGCCACGGCCAAAAATGTCTTGCCGGTACCCGCGGGGCCAATACCAAAATTGATATCATTTTCCTTGATGCACTGCACATAGGCCTGCTGGTTATCCCCCCTGGGCTTAATCGAGGCGCGTTTGGTTCGAATAATCGGGATGGTTTTGGCGGCGGTGTCGCTCGCGGCATTATCCGCCAGCAATTCCAGATTGGGTTGATGTAGGTGCAGTTGGAGTGACTCGGGGCTCAATTCCACGCCCTGACAAATTTCGGCGTACAGGTGGGTCAGCAAATGCTTGCCCGCCACCACATTGACCGAGGGCCCGGTCAACAATAACTGGTTGCCCCGGGCGCTGATCGCAATACCCAAACCCTTTTCAATCTGGCGCAAATGGCCATCCAGTTGCCCGCATAGCTGCACCAGACGGCCTGGGTCATTAGGTTCGAGGGAGAGAGTCGCCTGATGGCTGGAAGATTCGCTGTTCAATGTGTTCTGTGGCCGCTGGGGCAATGATCGTCTATTAAGAATATACCGGAATTCGCATCCGTCAACTCTGGATTAAGGCGCCGCGCAAAGAATTCGGTAGGGCCTCGCCGATACGAACGTCGACAAAGCTACCGATCAGGCCATGATCCGAGGTGGAGAAGTTGACCACGCGGTTGTTTTCAGTGCGCCCCTGTAGCTGTCCCGGGTCCTTCTTGGACACCCCGGTAACCAATATCCGCTGGGTGGAATCGACCATTCGGCGGGAGATTTGATGGGCTTGCTGCAAGATTCGATCCTGCAGTATTTTCAGGCGCTGTTTCTTGGTTTCCTCGCTGGTGCTATCGGGCAAATCGGCGGCGGGGGTGCCGGGACGGGCACTGTAGACAAAACTGAAGGAGTGGTCGTATCCGATGTCCTCGATCAGTTTCATGGTGGCGGCAAAGTCAGCCTCCGATTCGCCGGGAAAACCGATAATAAAATCCGAAGAAATACTGATCTCGGGGCGTATTTTCCGCAGGCGACGAATTTTCGATTTATATTCCAGCACGGTATGGCCGCGCTTCATCGCCATTAAAATACGATCGGAACCGCTTTGTACCGGCAGGTGCAGGTGATTAACTAACTGGGGGATCTCCGCATAGGCGTCAATCAAAGCGTCGGAAAACTCAATCGGGTGTGAGGTGGTGTAACGGATGCGGTCGATGCCGGGAATTTTGGCAACATAGGTTAACAGTTCTGCGAAATCGACTACTTCACCCAGATGATTCAGGCCGCGGTAGGCGTTCACGTTCTGCCCCAGCAGATTCACTTCGCGGACGCCGCCGGCGCTCAGGTGGGCGATCTCGGCGATGACATCGTCCAGCGGTCGCGATACTTCTTCGCCCCGGGTATAGGGGACGACGCAGAATGTGCAGTACTTGCTGCAACCTTCCATGATCGATACGAAGGCGGAGGGGCCCTCTACTTTTGGCGCCGGAAGATTGTCGAATTTTTCGATCTCCGGAAAACTCACATCGACCACGATGGTGCCGCTCGGACCGCGCCTATCCAACATATCGGGCAGGCGGTGCAGGGTCTGCGGGCCGAATATCAGGTCGACATACGGTGCTCGCCGGCCGATTTCCTCCCCTTCCTGGCTGGCGACACAGCCCCCAACGCCGATGATCAGATCCGGCTTTTTCTGTTTCAGGCGCTTCCAGCGACCCAGTTGATGAAATACCTTTTCCTGGGCTTTTTCCCTTATAGAACAAGTATTTAGAAGCAGTACGTCGGCATCTTCCGGGGTGTCGGTGATGACCATGCCATGGCTCTCCTGCAACAGATCGCGCATACGAGCAGAATCGTATTCGTTCATCTGGCAGCCATGGGTTTTGATGTATAGCTTCTTGTTCACAAGTCCTCGGGGGTCGTTCATAGATTAAATCGGAGGGCGAGTATACAGTAGTAAAGGCTCCCGGACTGGAAATCTGTGTGGATGGTGGTAATATTGCCGCCCCCGGATTCGGGAGGCCGCGCTGCGGTTTCCCGGGGCGACCCATTCAAGAGGAAATAATGGCAAACCAACACATCTATAAAGTGATCTTCCAGAACAGCAATCAGGTGTTCGAGGTTTTCGCCCGCCAGATATACCAAAGTGATATGTGGGGCTTTATCGAGGTGGAGGAATTTATCTTTGGTGAGCGCTCGAAAATTCTGGTGGATCCCAGCGAAGAGAAGCTGAAAAACGAATTCAAGGGCGTCAAGCGCAGCTACATTCCCATGCAGGCCATAATCCGCATCGACGAGGTCGAGAAAGAGGGCGCCAGCAAAATCTCGGAAGCGACTAGCAGCGGCAATGTGCGCAGCTTTCCTTTCAGTGGCGTCTTGCCCGAATCGCAGGGCGGCGACGACTAGTTACTCCAATTGCGTCTCGCCCGAGCGTAATCTATTCCTGCAGCTATTCCCCGTGGTAGCAGCCCGCTATTGGTGTATACCTTGTGCCAAATCATCACTGACCATTTCGGCCCCTGTTCGTACTATACTCACAGCACAATAATTCTACGCCCGATATAGGTGGTTTCAGTGAGCTTCAACAATCTTGCGCGCCTGGCCTGTACTTCATTGCTAGTGCTGGGCGCGCTCTCGACCCGAGCGGACAATCCGGTGCCCTACACCGACGATTCAGTGGCGAGCGGTGCCCAGTTATATCTACAGTACTGTACCGAGTGTCACGGTAAGGACGGTCGGGCGTTGATGGATGTCATTTCCGATGCGACAGACTTGACCGATCCCGAGGCCTATTACAATGGCAGCACCGAGGACGACATGTTTCGCAGCATTCATGATGGCGCGGGGGTGGGCATGCCACCGTGGAGTCATCAAATTAAGGATGACCGGGATATGTGGCATCTGGTGAATTTTATTCGCAGCCTGTGGACGCAGGAACAGCGCTCAGCATTGTAATAGTTTTAGTGTGGCAAGACCTGCATTGCACCAGCGGACTAATAGCGCGGAGAACAAAATGAATAACTCTGAAAACCAGCCCTGTGACAGTTCAACCAACTGCGTCGATCAGGAGATCGCTGACTCGGCGAGCTCGCGCCGGGATTTTTTACGTCGCTCCGCAGCGGGTGTGGGTGCGGCGGTGGCCGTTGGCGCCACCGGCAACAGCTTCGCCGCCGAGGCAGCCGATATCGCCATGGTAAAGCTGCCATCGATTACCATCCCCGCTGACTTTAGTGCGTCACTGGCCCAGGATGCCAAGCCCGGCGAGTTTGAGGGGCGCGGTATGAGTGGTGCCGAGGTGTTTGCTAAATTGTGTAAGAAAGAGGAGCTTGCCGCCCTGTTCTGCTGCCCCGGCAACTACACCGTTATCAATGCGTTGGCTGCCGCCGGTATCCCCACTTATGGCGGGCGCTCAGAGGGCGCCATGTGCGCCATGGCGGACGGTTTCTCGCGGGCCACTGGTGAAGTCACCGCAACGTCGGGTACCGAGGGTCCGGGCTTTACCAATATGATTATGAATATCGCGGCGGCCAATGCGGCCCGCACTCCGCTGCTGGTGTTGGCCAGCAATATGCAGATGGCCGGCGATGACCGCGAGTCGTTCATACAAACGGGCTATCAACAGCCGACCACAACCGGCATCAAGAAATACGGCAAACGGCTGATCGATCCCTCGCGGGTGCACGAGTATGGGGGCTATGCCTTTCGCGCACTGAAGTCCGGTGTGCCGGGCCCCGTGCACCTGGACTTCCCGGCGGAGGTGGCCCGCGCTCGTTTCAAGGATCCCTCCGAGCTGAAGGATTTCTACGACAAGAGCCAATACCGCACCGAATCACGCAGCTATCCGGCCCCGGCTGACATTGCCCAGGTCGTCAAGTTGATTGACAAGTCAAAGCGCCCGCTGATCGTCGCGGGGCAGGGTGTGTTTCAACGCCAGGGCTGGGATGCCCTGATGCGGGTAGCCGAGCGCAACACCATTGCGGTGGCGACGTCGGGCCCAACCCGGGGTGCCTTCCCGGATGAGCACCCGCTTTGCGTGATGGCGGCGCCGGACGCTTTGTTGAGCGCGGACCTGGTGATATTTGTGGGGCAGTACTGTATGCCCAGCCCCGGTGAATACCGTTTTAACCCGGAAATCAAAGCGATAAGAGTGCATCCTGAACAGGAAGATCTGGGCCGCAACTGGCCATTGGATCTGGGTGTTGTCAGTGATGAAGCGATGTTTTTGGAGGCCTTGGCAGACGCGGTAAGGCGCAAGAAGCGCGGCGATTGGGTGGCGGAAATTGGCCGGGCAGTGCAGGCCTACGAAGCACAGCTGGAGGAGGTATACCAACTGGGGCTGAAGTACTCCAAACAAACCAATCACCTCCATCCTGCGGTTATCGCCCGTGAAGCGCAGCGCTTTCTCGACAACGATACCGACGATCGCCTGGCGGTGGTCAGCGGCGGCGGCGGTTGGACCAGCGGGTTGTTTGCCGGGCGCTATCTGCGCGCCAATCGCCCCGGACACATGATTGTCCCGGCCTATCAATATGGGGCGATTGGGCCGGATATGTCCATGATGATGGGCGTCAGCGCCGCTGTGCAGCGCGGGGTGGGTCCCCAGGCGGGTTATGAGGGTGCCCCAACGCTGTGCATCACCAGCGATGCCGGCATGGCCTACAGCTTGTTCGAGCTGGACACCGCGCTTAAATATAAATTGCCGACTATCACCATTGTTTACAACAATAATGCCTGGGGCGTGTGGCCCAATGCGGCGCGCTCGGCCCGCTCCATGCATATGTATTTGTTTCAGGAAAACCTGCGCTATGACCAGATGGCCCAGGGTTTGGGCGCCAATGGCGAATATGTGCGCACCCCCGAGCAATTTCGAGCGGCCCTGGCGCGAGCCTACAAACTGGCGAGAGATGAAAAAGTCTCCTGCTTGATTAATTGCCAGGCGATCAAGGAATTCACCTCACCGCGAGACTTTCCGCCCGGCATTTCATTGAACGCCGAACCGGGCGTGGGTGCTGTTGCTCACTGATGAACGAGGTGGCGCTGGTCGGGGACATTTTGGAAGAGTACGCAAGCCGAGGCGTCTTCCGGGCGTTTAGTCGGCATGAGAGCGGCGGGCAACGCGCGCAGTATCGGCTATTGTGGCACCGCAACCAGCTATTTCAATTCACTTATAATGGCGCCAGAAAACGCCTGCGCATAAGCTGTGTGCTACCCCAGGTACCGGCCAAGTCCGCCATGTACCGGGAGTTCAAGCAATGGTTAAAGGCCAAAGCCGATGACTCGCTGCCCGATCACCGGCGCTGTGAGCGCACAAAAGTCGCCCTAAAAACCTACAACCGAGATGGCGACATCGCGCTGACCCTACAGCTGCTGGACGATGATCTGGAGTACGGCGTGCGTAAATTGCTAGCCCTGGTCAACGAAATCTATCTCGACTTTCTTTCCAGTGGCCTCTACTTCGATTGGCTGATCGACACCTTTGACCTGGATCCGGATAACCCCTATTAACTTTGGCCTAACTTCCACTCAACTTCTGTTGCACCGAGGCCAACTTCACACAAACCACAAACGCATCCATGCTAGCCCGCAACTCGTCCAGCGACGGAAAGGTGGGCGCCAGGCGAATATTACTGTCCTGCGGGTCATCGCCGTAGGGGTAGGTCGCGCCCGCCGGTGTCAGCTTGACGCCGATGTCATTCGCCAGTTGCACGATTGTCTTGGCCAGTCCCGGCAGACTTTCAAAGGAGACAAAGTAGCCCCCCTCGGGCTGCGTCCAGTGACCCATACCGGTGCCACCCAGTTCGGCGGCTAGGGTGTTCAACACACAGTCAAATCGCGGGCGGAGAATCTCCGCATGTTTTGCCATGTGGGCAGCGATGGTGTCCAGGTCTTTTAGCAAGCGCACGTGGCGCAACTGATTGACCTTGTCCGGGCCGATGGTTTGAAACCCCAGGTGTTTTTTCAGGGCGGCGAGGTTCTTCTCGCTACTGCTCATAAAGGAAATGCCGGCCCCGGCAAAAGTGATTTTAGAGGTGGAACCGAATTGAAAAACGCTGTCGCTGGTACCGTGCCGGGCGCAATACTCGCCGATGGACGCGAGTGGTTTGGCATCATCGCACAGGGCGTGCACGGCGTAGGCGTTGTCCCACATCACCATAAAATTTTCCCCGGCAATTTGACCGAGCCGGGCGATGCGCTCAACGGTCTCATCCTCGTAAACACAGCCGGTAGGATTGGAAAAACGCGGGACACACCACATGCCCTTAATCGAAGAATCGGCCACAACCAGTTGTTCGACCAAGTCCATGTCGGGGCCAGACGCAAGCAGAGGTACGGTAATCATCTCAATACCCAGGTGCTCGCAGATGGCGAAGTGGCGGTCGTAGCCCGGGGTGGGGCACAGGAACTTTACGCTATCGCTATTTCCCCAGGCGTTGGAGGTGCCCTCTATCCCCTCGCTGAGCGCGAAATCGATGATCAGGTACATCAGCGCAAGGCTGCTGTTGCCGCCAATCAGAGTCTGTTCGACAGGGGTGCCCAATATGGCGCCGAACAGCTGCTTCGCCTCGGGCAGGCCATCCAGGCCGGCGTAGTTGCGCACATCCGTCCCGGTAGCGCTCTGGTAGTTGCCTTGCAAGATACCGTCCAACTGGTCGGACAAGTCCAGTTGATCGCTGCCGGGCTTGCCGCGAGTGAGGTCCAGTGTGAGATTCAGGCTCGCCAGTCTGGCATACTGGGCCTGCAGGGCTTGAAGTTGCTCCTGCAGGTCGCTAGCTGAGGCTTGCTCGATGTGCACTGGTTGTTCCTCGTTTGGGATTGAAAATGGGGTGCTCGCACCCATATAGGAGTGATGAGAATGAGAGTATACAAGGTGTGAAACAACAATGAGTGATAAAGAGTCCCCTGATGAACAAGTGCTGGAATCGCCGATCCAGAGCCAGCAGGCCCCCGCGGTCGCCGATGATGTGCTGCCGGATACCTTGTATTTAATGCCGATTCCAAACCGCCCGTTCTTCCCCGGCCAGGTTCAGCCGGTGGCGATCAACTCGCAGGAGTGGGAGAGTACGCTGGAAGCGGTAGCGAAGGATGGGCGCAACCTGATCGGACTGAGTTATGTCGATCACGCCAGCGCCGAGGGGGTGGAGCAGCGCCAGTTCCCTGAAATAGGCTGTGTGGTGAGACTGCATCGTCCGCCCAGCATCGGGGACGGTGGGGCTCAGTTTTTAGCGCAGGGCGTCAAACGTTTTCGTATAGTCAGGTGGCTGAATGACAAGGCGCCCTACCTTGTGCAGGTGGAGTATCCCCGCAGCCAGGGCGACCGCGAGAGCGATGAAATCAAGGCCTATGCGATGGCCCTGATCAAGGAAATAAAGGAATTGTTGCCGCTGAACCCGCTCTATAGCGAGGAATTGAAGCAATACCTTTCCAATTTTAACCCGAATCAGCCCAGTTTGTTGGCGGATTTTTCCGCCGCGCTCACCACCGCAAGCGGCGATCAACTGCAGGAAATACTCGATACGCTGCCGTTGCTTTCCAGGATGGAAAAAGTGCTCACCTTATTGCGCAAGGAGCGAGAAGTTGCCGAGCTGCAACATCAGATCAGCAGCCAGGTGAATGAAAAGGTCTCCGAGCAGCAGCGAGAATTTTTTCTGCGGGAGCAATTAAAGATTATCCAAAAAGAGCTGGGTTTATCCAAAGATGACCGCACTTCTGATGGCGAAATGTTTCGAGAGCGGCTGTCCGCGCTGACCTTGCCCGAAGCCGTGGAAAAACGCATCGAGGACGAGCTGCAAAAATTGTCGATACTCGAAACCGGCTCCCAGGAGTACGGCGTAACGCGCAATTATTTGGACTGGGCGACATCGGTGCCCTGGGGAGTGACCTCCCAGGACAATTTACAGCTGGACAATGCCCGCGCAGTACTGGATGAGCACCACGATGGGCTGGAGGACGTAAAAGACAGAATTCTGGAATTCCTGGCGGTAGGTTCTTTTCGGGGCGAAATCTCCGGCTCCATCCTGCTTTTAGTGGGCCCGCCGGGTGTGGGAAAAACCAGCATTGGCCGTTCGGTTGCGGACGCACTGGGTCGCAAGTTTTACCGCTTTAGTTTGGGTGGTATGCGCGACGAAGCGGAGATAAAAGGTCATCGGCGAACCTATGTGGGGGCCATGCCGGGGAAATTTATCCAGGCGCTGAAGGAGGTACAGGTTTCCAATCCTGTCATCATGCTCGATGAGATCGACAAAATTGGTGCCTCGTTCCGGGGAGACCCCGCCTCTGCGTTGTTGGAGGTATTGGATCCGGAGCAGAACAGTGAGTTTCTCGATCACTATCTGGATCTGCGGGTCGATCTGTCAAAGGTGTTGTTTATCTGCACGGCTAATCAACTCGACACTATTCCAGCCCCGCTGCTGGACAGAATGGAGACCCTGCGCCTGTCCGGTTATGTAGCGGAAGAAAAGCTCTCCATTGCAAAAAACCACCTCTGGCCGAAGCAGTTGCAGCGTCATGGCCTGGAGGAAGCGCAGTTGAGAATAAACGATGCGGGCCTGAAATATGTGATTGATTCCTATTGCCGGGAAGCGGGTGTGCGCAGCCTCGAAAAGCAGTTGGCCCGCATTATGAGAAAGTCCATCGTGAAGCTTTTGCAGGGCGATGTCACCAAACTGCGGGTGGGGAAAAAAGACATCGACTCCATTTTGGGCAAGCCGCCATTTCAGCCGGACCGGCCGATACGGGGTTTGGGAATTGCCACCGGCCTCGCCTGGACGGCTATGGGTGGTGTCACGCTCACCTTTGAGTCCTCCCAGGTACATACCTTAAACCGCGGTTTCAAGCTCACCGGGCAGCTGGGCGACGTGATGATAGAATCGGCTGAAATAGCCTATAGCTATGTCGTGGCGCACCTCAAGTACTATGGCTGCGACCCGGAATTCTTTGATATGTCAATGGTTCACCTGCACGTGCCGGAGGGGGCTACGCCCAAGGATGGCCCCAGCGCCGGTATCACCATGGCAACGGCGCTGATCTCCCTGGCCAGAAAAGAGCGCATAAAGCGCAATATGGCGATGACCGGGGAGCTTACCTTGACCGGGCAGGTGTTGCCGGTAGGGGGTATTCGGGAAAAAGTCATCGCTGCGCGGCGCAGCAAGATTATGGAATTGATTTTGCCCCATGCGAATCGGCGGGATTTCGAGGAGCTACCGGACTATTTGCGCGAGGGCATCAATGTACATTTCGCCCGCAATTATCGTGAAGTCTTTGATTATGTATTTCATGAGCACCGTGAGGAAACAGCGCTGCACTAGTTGGCCCGCTGATGGTGAATACTGCCCCTTCAAAGGGTATTTGTGATTGATAAATATAGGGGCTTATAGCACCCTAGGGGATCTGCATACATTCGCAGCGCCCAGTGCCAATAAATATTTCAGGGGGACTTCATGTCCGGTTTTGACAAAGTGGTAGACAGTTACGAACAAGCATTGGCGGGTCTGCAAGATAATATGACTGTCATCGCGGGTGGGTTTGGCCTCTGCGGCATTCCAGAGAATCTCATTCAGGAAATTAAACGCAAGGGCACCACGGGCCTGACGGTTGTGTCAAACAACTGCGGCACCGATGATCACGGGCTGGGTGTGCTGCTGGTCGACAAGCAGATAAAGAAAATGATCGCCTCCTATGTGGGGGAGAACGCCCTGTTCGAAGCGCAGATGATGAGCGGTGAATTGGAAGTGGAGCTCACTCCCCAGGGTACCCTCGCTGAGAAAATGCGGGCGGGGGGCGCGGGTATTCCGGCCTTTTACACCGCCACAGGTTATGGAACGCCCGTTGGTGAGGGCAAGGAAGTGCGCGAGTTCAATGGCCGAAAATATATCCTGGAAGAAGCCTTGCAGGGCGACTTTTCCATCGCCAAGGCGTGGAAGGCAGACCGCTATGGCAATCTGGTTTTTCGCAAGACCGCGCGCAACTTCAACCCCATGGCAATCACGGCGGGGAAAATTTCCGTGGTCGAAGTGGAGGAAATTGTCGCGGTGGGTGAGCTCGATCCGGACGAGATTCATTTGTCGGGTATTTATGTCAATCGCCTGATTCAGGGCACCTTTGAAAAACACATTGAACAACGCACTGTTCGCAGCGCATAGGGAGATTACCGATGGCTCTTACACGTGATCAATTGGCGCAGCGGGCTGCGCAGGAATTTCAAGATGGCTACTACGTCAACCTGGGTATTGGCATTCCCACGCTGGCCGCCAATTTTATTCCCGATGATATGGATGTCATCTTACAATCGGAGAACGGCTTGCTGGGCATGGGGCCTTTCCCACTCGATGCTGAGGTGGACGCAGATCTGATTAACGCCGGCAAGCAGACCGTGACCATGGTGCCGGGGGCGTCCATTTTTTCTTCCGCCGACTCTTTCGCCATGATTCGTGGCGGCCATGTCGACCTGACCGTGCTGGGCGCTTTTGAAGTCGATTGCCAGGGCAATATTGCCTCCTACATGATTCCCGGCAAGTTGATTAAGGGCATGGGCGGGGCGATGGATTTGGTGGCGGGTGCCGACAATATTATTGTCACCATGACCCATGCTTCCAAGCACGGTGATTCCAAGCTGTTGGGTGAATGCACGCTGCCGCTTACCGGCAAGAACTGTATCAAGCGCGTGTTGACCGATCTGGCGCTGCTGGATATCGAGGATGGTCGCTTTATTTTGCGTGAACGGGCGCCGGGAGTGAGTGTCGAGGAGATTGTTGCGCTGACTGAGGGTGAGTTGTCGGTGCCGGATGATGTACCGGAGATGCAGATTTAAACTGGACCGTGATGTTGGTAAGTTTCACGCCTGCGCAAGACCGTCTGCCGCAAGGACGCGGCAGCCGAGACCCCATGGATGGGTTCACGTCGTGTCGTGCGCAGGCGTGAAACTTACCAACGTCACTTCGGATTAAGCTGGTACCTGGGCGGTAATTATGGCCCTGCGGGGGGCGGGGTGGCCTTCGATTGATTTAGTGTGATCATTCGGGTCCAGGAAGTCGCTCAGGGAGTGAAAATGCATCCAGTCGGTGGAGCGCTGCTCGTCGGGGGTGGTCACCGACACGTCTACCAGTTGCGCATTTTCAAATCCGATTTTGCGTAGCCAGCTGAGCAAGGTTTCACAGCTGGGCAAAAACCAGACGTTGCCCATACGCGCGTAGCGCCCTTCGGGCACCAGGACGTCGCCCAATTCACCCTCTATTACCAGTGTTTCCAGCACCAGTTGGCCGCCGGGTCGCAGGCATTCTTTCAGCTCTTGCAGGTGGTCCATGGGTGAGCGGCGATGGTAGAGAATGCCCATGGAAAAGACGCTGTCGAAAGCCTGTAGTTTTTTCGGCACATCGGCGATACCCACTGGCAATACCCAGATATTGTCCTGTTGCAGGTATTTTTGCAGGGCGAGAAATTGCATGACGAACAGGGGGGCGGGGTCGATACCGATCACCTGGGCGGCGCCGTCGCCCAACATTCGCCAGCAGTGATAGCCACTGCCGCAGCCCACATCCAGTACCCTTCGGCCGGCCAGCGGATAAATTTTTTGTTGCAACCGATCCCACTTCCAGTCGGAGCGCCACTCGGTGGCGATGTGAACGTCAAATAATTGGTAGGGCCCTTTGCGCCAGGGGTGTAAGCCCATTAAGGCCTCGTGCAGCTGCGATCGGGTGGGGTCGTCCAGGGCGGCGCTTGAACTGGCGCCGACCGACGATTTATTGAGTATGACCTTATCGACGGTGATATCGGGCAGGGCCGCCAGCGCCCGCTCCCAGCGCGCCAGGTCGCCGTAGCGTTGGTGAGACAGGCCTGTGGCTACCTGCTCTTCCAGTACAGCCGCCCAGCGGTTCATATTGCTGTCTTGCCAGCGTTGGATCAGCGTTGTGTAGTCGATCATTTGAGGGCGATTAAGGAGGCGAAATTAAAGCATTGAAACCAGACGTCACAACTGCCAAACCCGGCCTGGGCGATGCGCTGTTTATGCTGGTTCAGGGTTTCCGGTAGTAATACCTGCTCCAGCGCGGTCCGTTTTTGGGCGATTTCAAGGTCGCTATAGCCATTGGCGCTCTTGAACTGGTGGTGCAGGTCGATATTCAACTGATCCAGGTGCGGATCCTCAAAGGACACCTTCTCGGACAAAATCATAATGCCGCCCGGGCGCAGCCCGTCGAAAATGCCCCGAATGACTGCGTCGCGCAATTCCCGGGCAATGAATTGTAACGTGAAATTGAGCACCACCACGGAGGCGTCCTCAATGGTTACATCCTGGATGTCGGCACACACCAGGGATACCGGGATGTCGTGGGTGTCGGTATCGATGATATTTCGGCAGCGTGAGAGCATCGCCGGGGAATTGTCGATCGCAATAATTTCACAATCGCGGTGATGGATGTGTTGCCGCATCGCCAGGGTTGAGGCCCCCAGGGAACAGCCCAGGTCATAGATTTTACTGCCCGCCGGGGCGTATCGACCCGCCAGCAGGCCAGTCATGGCGATGATGGTGGTATAACCGGGAACCGAGCGTTTGATCATATCGGGAAATACGCTGGCCACAGAATCGTCAAACGCGAACAGGCCGGGTTCGTCCAGCGGGTTCGCGTAAATATTGTCGTGTTTGGTGCTCACAGTAGCATTGGGGCTCAAGGCATTGAAAATTATGGGGTTTGCGTCGGTGGGGCAGATTTTAGCATAAATATTTAAACCGTTGATTGCAGGTTTTACTGTATTCCTAATGCATTTGTGGCCATTATGTTGAGGCAAGAAAATCACAGAGGATTCTCTATGCAGGCTATCTCTTACGATTATATCGCGGATATTCGCCCACCGAAATTACGCCACAGCGTGATGGAATTGGGTCGAGTATTTTTGGAGATGGGTGCCAGTGTGGCGCTCGGGCCTCTATTCAAAACCCTGCCTGAGGGCGATGGTCACAGCATCATGACACTCCCCGGCTTCATGGGTGCAGATGGTTCTACCGCCCAGTTGCGCAAGTTTCTCAATAATCGGGGTTATAAGGCCGTTTCCTGGGGGCTGGGACGCAATACTTCCGAGCACGAGTCCGAAGGACTGGAAAGGTTTCTCGATGACCGCATTCATACTGAGCAGTTGGTTGCCGAGGAAATCAGGAAGGAATACGAGGCCTCTGGGCGCAAAGTTACCTTGATTGGCTGGAGCCTGGGCGGCTTATACGCGGTGTCATTGGCCCACCAGTATCCCGAAATGATTCGCCAGGTCATTACTCTGGGCACGCCCTACGGCGACCCCCGGGGTACCGCCCTGTACAATGTGATGGAAAAACTGTACGACAATGCGGAGCCGGTAGACGAGGCGTCCCTGCGGCGTTGGACCGAATATACCTATAGCGGCGGGCTGTTACAGGTTCCCGTACTCGCGCTGTACAGCGAGTCAGATGGCATCGTTGGCCCCGGCATAGCAAAGTGTCAGGGCGACCCAAAATACGTTACCAACATGGCCGTCATGGCGAGCCATGTCGGGTTTCCGTTCAATCCGCTGGTTTATGCGGTTATTGCCAATTCCCTGGTGAAACGAGATCGCCGCTGGGCGATCTGCCGGAGTTCGCGGCTAAAGCCTCTTTTTCACGTTAACTGAGCCGATCAACGCGTGAAAGGGACGCATGAGTACCAGGGCGATGTCCGCAACGAGACCATTCTCATCGACATTAATGGCGAACACTTTCCCCGTGAAGAGGCCAAGGTGTCGGTATTTGACTCGGGGTTTATCCTGGGCGACGGGGTGTGGGAAGGGCTGCGGGTAGAGGACAATACCGTGCTGTTTCTAGAGCGCCACCTGCAGCGCCTGTTCGAGGGCATGAAAACCCTGGACTATGAAATAGACTTCAGTCGCAGCGACCTCAGCCGGCGCATCTACAGCCTGCTGGCCGCCAATGAGATGGTCGATGGCGTACACATCAGGCTGATGGTTTCCCGTGGGGTCAAGGCCACGCCCTATCAGGATCCCAGAATGACGGTGACACCGCCCACCGTGGTGATTATCCCCGAGTACAAAGAGGCGCTGCCCGCTACCGTTGAAAAAGGCGTGCGGTTATATACTGTGTATGTGCGCCGGGGTTATTCCGATGTGCAGGATCCCGCGCTCAATACCCACTCCAAACTCAATTGTATCGGTGCCTGTATTCAGGCCGCCAAGGCCGGGTACGACGAGGCGCTGATGTTGGATCCCCACGGTTTCGTCGCCACCTGCAACTCCACCCATTTTTTCATTGTGCGCCGAGGTGAACTGTGGACGTCGACGGGCGACTATTGCCTGGACGGCATCACCCGGGGCAAGGTGCTGGAGATGGGTCATCAACTGGGCCTGACTGTCCGGGAAAAGAATTTCACGCTCACCGATGTCTACAATGCCGAAGAGGCGTTTGTTACCGGTACCTTCGCCGGCCTGGTGCCCGTCACCGAAGTGGATGGCCGTATCATCGGCGAGGGTGACGAACGCCCGGTGATGCGTCGCCTGCAATCCTGTTACCGGGAGACTGTCGCCGGCTATATCAACGGCCCCGGTAAAGAGCACGCACGAGCTTAATGCACCCCGATGAATAGCGCGGCGGTAACGCGGGTGGCCATGTGGTCCGGCCCGCGAAATATCAGTACGGCGCTAATGCGCGCCTTTGAAAATCGCGACGATTGCGCTGTCGTCGATGAACCGCTGTATGGTTTTTATCTTAGCCGAACTGATGTTGAACATCCCGGTGGCAGTGAAATTATCGCGTCAATGGACTGTGACTGGCGCTCGGTGGTCGACGCTCTGTGCCATCACATACCTGAACCGTGCAGCCTATATTATCAAAAGCACATGACCCAGCACCTGCTGCCAGAGGTCGAGCTGAGTTTCAGTGATAATTTACACAATTGTTTTTTGATTCGCGAGCCCCGTCGAATCATCGCATCTTATCGGCGGGTGCGCCCGGATGTTAGTCTGGAGGAGTTGGGCATTCCGCAGCAGTGGCAACTGTTTCAGCGCGTGGCTGATAAGCTGGGAACTGCGCCGCCGGTGCTCGATTCAGCCCAGGTGTTAACCGACCCCGAGAGAAATATCAGAGCGCTGTGTGCAGCGCTAGGCATAGATTTTTCCAGCCGGATGTTGCAGTGGCCAATGGGCGGCAGGGCCAGCGATGGCGTTTGGGCGCCCCACTGGTATGCCGCGGTGGAGAAATCCACCGGTTTCCAGCCGTTAGACGAACGACCGCTGGCGAGCGTGGAAATTCCGCAACAGTACGAAGCGCTGTGCGAAGAGGCAGATCGAGTCTATGCGGATTTGTATCAGCACGCCCTGGTAAGGGCGTGAAAGTGCGGTGCGATGAACCGGAAATAGAACTGCAGCGCGTCTAGTTCGCGCTGCGAATCACCTGCGAATCTTCCGCGCAATCTTTGCCGGCGTCGCGGGCATGGGGATCAAAGTGGGCAAAATGGGTGGGGCACTCGATTTCGTCCACCGGGCTCTCGGGCTGAGTGAATTTGATGCTGCGGAGAAACTCCACAAGACTTGTTTTGCCTTCATCGCGTCTAGTCATAATGCTCTCGATCAAAAAACGACCTGTTTCACGCGGATTGTATCGCTGCTTCCAGCAAAATAGGTGTAAAAAGTACAGCTGATTCCTGTGACAAATGTCACAGGGAGTAATCACCTTAATTGGTCCCCGTAAGTCTTAGTCAGTTGCTGCCAGGGAAAGTTCCAGGGTGTCCATGTACCGGGCGAGGGCCGGTTTGTATTGGCGAATCTCTTCAAGATCGAGGCCGCTGAGCTCGTGGGGAAACACCAACCACTGTTCCGTCTCGTGTAAATAGTAGTCTGGGACGCGATTAGTTTTGTTGTTACCGGGCTTATAGTAGGGGGTGGCGATGCGAACCTCGGGTATTTGATCGCCGCAGGCAGATTCCAAATCTGCAACCACTTTGGCCAGGGACCGACCGGTGTCATGAACATCGTCCACCAGTAGCACTGAATCCCCGGTTGAGACTCTATTTACAATATAACTCAGGCCGTGGACTTTGACCGTGCGCTCGCGTTGGTCGATGCCGCTGTACAGGGAGGTGCGAATCGCAATGTGGTCGGACTTTATACCCAGCAAATCGAGCAGTTCCTGCACGGCAATGCCCACCGGCGCGCCGCCGCGCCAGATACCCACGATGTAATTCGGCCGATAGCCGCTATCAAACACCTGCATGGCCAGTGCAAAGGAATCTTCCAGCAGTTGTTGTGCGCTGATATAGGTTTTTCCCATGGGAACCTCTGTGGAGTAGGCTTAATGTTAGCACAGGCCGCTCGCCTTGCCGGTGTAAAGCTGGCCGCCGATATGCTGCCTCGGGTATAATGCGCGTCAAATATTGGAGATTGAATCGTTATGTTGGACTCCCTGGAACGCTTGCCCGATGACCCCATCCTTGGCCTCGCTGCGGCTTGCCGTGCGGATACCAATCCCAACAAGGTCGACTTAACAGTCGGTATTTATATGGACGAGCAGGGCACATGCCCGGTGTTCGAGGCCGTGACGCTCGCCCAGCAGAGTATACTGGCGGATGAGCGCACCAAGGCCTATATGCCACCGGCGGGAGACCCGGACTTTAATCTGGCCATGCAAAAACTGGTATTGGGGGGCGACAGCGCCGCCCTGGCGGATGGGCGCGTCGGCAGCGTGCAGACACCCGGTGGTTGTGGTGCCCTGCGCATAGGCGCCGAAATTATTCAGGCCGCCGCACCGGGAACCCGGGTGTGGGTGAGTGACCCCACCTGGCCGGTACATATTCCCTTGCTGGGTAGCGTTGGCCTTAAATTTGAGACCTATCGCTATTACCAGCCCGCCGATCACAGCGTCAATTTTGAGGGCATGGTGGAGGATCTCAAGCGGGCCAAGGCGGGTGAAGTCGTACTGTTACACGGCTGTTGTCACAATCCATGCGGCGCGGATTTATCTCCGGATCAATGGCAGGTGATAGCCACGATGGCGCAGCAGCAGGGTTTCGTACCATTTGTCGATATCGCCTACCAGGGTTTGGGTGATGGGCTTGATGAAGATGCTGTGGGACTGCGCACACTGGTTGCGCAGCTGCCGGAAGTGATTATCGCCGCCTCCTGTTCCAAGAACATGGGTTTGTATAGAGAGCGTACCGGCATCATTATTTTTGTCTGTAAGAATGCCGACAGTGCTGCCGCGGTGGTCAGCCAGGGTCTGGTGGCGGCCAGGCGGGTATACTCCATGCCCCCCGCCCACGGTGCGATTATTGCAGGTCGCATATTGGCCCAGCCCGAATTATACGCACTGTGGCAACGGGAGTTGAGCGCGATGTGTGAGCGTATCAACGGATTGCGCACAGATCTGGTTAGCAGGCTGAACGCCTCTACCGGTCGCGATTTCAGTTTTATTGAAAAAGAGAAAGGCATGTTTTCCTTTCTCGGGCTCAGTGAAGCGCAGGCTATTGCCCTGCGCCGGGAGCACGGTGTTTATATGCTGAACTCTTCGAGAATAAATGTCGCGGGGGTGAATGCCGCCAATATTGACTATTTGGCTAATGCGGTGGCCAGCATTCTGTGACGGCTGAGCGCGTACATTCTGTACTATGGTTTGGCGCTAGTCCTCCAGCTCTGCCCAGCGCTCGATGGCAGTCTCGATATCGACCAGCACGGCGGCCAGTTCGCTGGTAACAGTGTCCATGTCCTCGCGCGCTGATTGATAGAAGCCCGGTTGCGCCATCGTCTCTTCCAGTTCCCGCTGGCGCTGCTCCAGGGTGTCGATGGTGGCGGGGAGCGATTCCAGTTCTCGCTGCTCCTTGTAGGAGAGCTTAGGTAATTTTTTGGCTATGTCTTCGTCTTGTGAGACGCTTGCCGTTATCGGGGGCTGAATTGAGTTGGCTGCCCCGGATCGCTTGTCCTGGATGTCGAGCAGTCGACCCCCCCGAATTTCCCAGTCGCTATAGCTGCCAACATGTTCGCTAATGACGCCGTCTCCCTCCAGCACAATCAGGTTAGTAATAACCTTGTCCATAAAATCCCGGTCGTGGCTCACCAGTAGCACCGTACCGTCGAAATTCATGAGTATTTCTTCCAGCAGTTCCAGCGTTTCAATGTCGAGGTCATTGGTGGGTTCATCGAGCACCAGTAAATTGGCTGGTTTGCTAAACAGCTTCGCTAGAATCGCCCGGTTCTGTTCACCACCCGACAGGGCCTTCACCGGTGTTCTGACGCGCTGCGGGCTGAACAGGAAATCGCCCAGATAGGAGATGGCATGTTTTTTCCTGCCGCCGATTTCGATGAACTCCTGGCCGCCGCAAACATTGTCGATCAGGTTTAGTTCCGGGTTGAGATGTTCGCGCAGTTGATCCGAGTAAGCCACTTCGAGCTTGGTGCCAAGCCTCACCTGGCCCGCGTCCGGCTGTAGCTTGCCCAACAGAATTTTCACCAGCGTAGACTTTCCGGTACCGTTTGCACCGACAATACCAATCCTGTCACCGCGCTGAATAATAGAGGAAAACCCCTTGAGGATGACTTTATCGCCAAAGCTATGGCAGACATTGTCGAGTTCGACAACGATCTTGCCGGATCTGGCGGCGTCGTCAGCCGAGAAAGTAGCGGTGCCGGTGCGCTCCCTGCGGGCGCTTCTCTCTGCGCGCATGGCCTCCAGGGCCCGCACCCGACCCTCGTTACGGGTGCGCCTGGCCTTTATTCCCTGACGTATCCAGACTTCCTCTTCCGCCAGCCTTTTATCGAATAACTTATTGGCCGTTTCCTCCGCTTGCAATTGATGTTCGCGATGGCGCAGGAAGCCCTGATAGTCCCCTTGCCACTGGGTGAGGTGACCGCGGTCGAGTTCAGCAATGCAATTGGCTACGTTTTGTAGAAACCGCCGGTCGTGAGTGATGAGTATGAGGGCGCCATTGAAGTTGCGCAGTTGCTCTTCCAGCCAGCGAATGGCTGGAATATCCAGGTGGTTGGTCGGTTCGTCCAGAAGGAGAATGTCGGGCTCGCTCACCAGTGCCTGGGCCAGGGCAACCCGTCGACGCCAGCCGCCGGACAGGGTGTCCATGCTGGCCTCGCCGGGCAGCTGCAGTTGGCTGATGGTGGTCTCTACGCGCTGTTGCAAGCGCCACCCATCGACCGCCTCGAGCTTTTGCTGCACCCGCGATAGGGCGTCCATGTCTTCCAGGTCGGTATTTTGCAACAGGTGGTGATATTCACTCAGTAACTGGCCCGCCTCGGCGAGGCCTGCGGCAACCACGTCGTATACACTTTGATCGTCAGCCTCGGGCAGCGTTTGCTGTAACCACGCCAGGCGTGTGCCGGGTCGCAACCAGCGCTCGCCCGACTCGGCAATAATATCGCCGGCCAGGACTTTAAGCAGGGTTGTTTTTCCGGTGCCGTTGCGCCCCAGCAAGCCCAGTCGAGTGCCCTTGCTGATACTGAAATCAATATCATCGAGCAGAACATGAGTCCCATAGTGGAGGGCAACAGAATCGAGTCGTAGTAGCGGCATAGGGTAGTAAGGCTGCGTAACTGGGGGCGCATTTTACGCCATGAAGGGGCGGTATTGCCATGCCTGGCGTGGTTAATTTCCGCGTTTTTTGCCGTTCATGGAGCCGGGCTTTTCGGTTATCATTCGAGCCTTCACAGTGGTTGGCAGCATTTCATGATATTGACGGATCAAACTCGACACGACAGGCAGGTCGCCCTATGGCTTATCTTCTGCGCTGTGGTGGTGCTCGGGATGATTTTACTGGGGGGCGTAACGCGGTTGACGCATTCGGGTTTATCCATGGTCGAGTGGAAACCCTTGGTTGGTATCATCCCGCCCTTGTCGGAGGCGGCGTGGACCGAGGTCTTTGAAAAGTACAAACAGTTCCCCGAATATCAGCAAGTGAACCTCGGGATGGATCTGGCGGGATTCAAATCGATATTCATGTACGAGTACTTACATCGGGTGTTGGGTCGTCTTATCGGTGTAATCTATCTATTGCCGTTTATTTACTTTGTGATCAAGGGCCGGATCAAAGCGGGGCTGATGCCCAAACTGGTACTCATGTTCTTCCTGGGCGGGCTGCAGGGCTTGCTGGGGTGGTATATGGTGAAGAGCGGCCTGGTCAATGATCCCCATGTCAGCCAGTACCGTCTCACCGCCCATCTGGGCGCTGCGGTGCTGATTTATGGCTATATGTTATGGGTTGCATTCGACTTGCGCTCCCCCGCCATCCCTGGGGGACAGCGGGGCGGGCCAGACCGGTATGCCCGCTGGTCGCTTGGCCTGATTGCGCTGTTTTATCTGATGATACTATCGGGCGGCTTGGTCGCCGGTACCCGCGCCGGATTCGCCTATAATACCTGGCCTCTCATGGGTGCTTCCTTTATTCCCGACGGCCTTTATTCGGGCTCTCCCGCCTGGTTGGCGATGTTTGAAGACATTGCGACGATTCAATTTAATCATCGCATGTTTGCCTATCTGTTGCTTGTCCTGGTCTCTCGCTTTTCGTGGTTGGTCTACCGGCAGCGCACTAGCGTGGCGGCTAGCCGGGGCGTGCTGCTACTCATGTTCGCCTTGTTTGTCCAGGTTCTGCTGGGCATCAGTACGCTGTTGCTACACGTCCCCGTTGCCGTGGCCGTTGCCCATCAGTGTGGCGCTATGCTCACCTTCACCGCTGCGATATTTGTCAGCCATTCGCTAGTCAGGAGCCAGGCTGACTGTGCTTGATCAGCGCCTGATTGATGATGTCGTCAATCGAGCCCTGGCGCTTGACCTGGCGTTTTCTACGGGCGGTGGCGAGAGGCGGCAAGTGCCATTCGCACTTACGCCAGGCGCCATTGATCAGTCTCTGTTTTGCGAACTTCAGCAACACGCATCTTTATTGGGGCGTGTGACCCAGGCGATGAGCGATGACGCCGATCTGATACAGGCACTACATGTGCCCCTCGCAAAGGGCGATCCTTTTTTTGCTGAACTGGTTTCGATTCATCATGAGCTCTGCGCCGGCGATCAAAATTTGCCGCGGGTACCTCTGTTGTTGCAGCGCAGCGATTTTATGCTGGATTCCCACTGTGGCCCCAGGCTTGTGGAGTGCAATAGTATTGCCGCGGGCATGGCTGCGTTTGGCGAGCAAATACAACACCTGCACGACTACACGCGGGAGCGCTGGCCCGACGAGTTTTGCCGTTTTACGCCCCGTTCAAATGAGGGCCCCATCCCCAACCGCGCAATTGCAAATTTTTGCCAAGCGGTTACAGTGGCGGCCGAACGTATCCGGGCTGAGCATGGGGGTGAGGGTGCGCCCACATTATTGATGGTCGTACAGGAAAATGAAGATAATGTTTTCGACCAGTATCTTCTGCAGCGAGCATTGGAGAAAAATGGCGTGCGGACGTTCAGGCGCACGTTTCGGCAACTTCATGAGCAGCTCTCCAGTGGGCCTAATGGGCGTCTCCTGTTAAAAGATAACGGGGCGATTGATGTGGTTTATTTACGGGCGGGTTATCAATATCGAGATTATCTGGCAGTCGATCTGGATACCCGGCGCTGTTGCGATGCGTTGAGAGCGACCCGTATATTTATTGAGCGCCACCGGGTGGCGGTTAATGCGACGGTCTCGCAGCAACTTGCAACCAGCAAACGCACGCAACAATACCTGTGCGAGGCATCCGCCGAAAGTTTGCGAGACAGGGGATTGGCACCTGAGGATATCGTCTCCCTGAAAACTATCCTGGCCGAGATGAGATCGGTTGACCGCAGTACCCTGGAATGGCTGGAAGACGAAGGCGTGGCAGCGGATTGGGTACTGAAAAACCAGGGCGAAGGCGGGGGTCATTGCCTGTTTGACCAACAGATTATCGAGCAGCTCAAGCGCTTGCAAACGAATGATTTTGCCGCCTGGACGCTGATGAAAAGGCTGCGACCGGTGGCCCGGAAAACGCCCACGGTGTTGATTCGGGAAGCGGGGGCGAGTGTTACTGAGGGGCTGGTGAGCGAGTTGGGGCTGTTCACCGCCCACTATGGCAGTGAGCCGATGCTGAAATCTCTCGGCGCCAGCTCTGGCTATTTGGGTTATCTGGTGCGCTCAAAGCCCCCCGGTGTCAACGAGGGGGGAATCCACAGCGGCTTTGGCGTGTTGGATTCCTTACTTTTTGCTTGAGTTTCCAAAGGATGAATTTATGATAATCGTATGGGGCAGGGTTGAGGCCAAACCGGGACAACTGGACGAGGTCATCCGCTTAAGCCTTGAGCATGTAGCGCGTTCAAGGAAAGAAGCAGGTTGTATTCGC
>SMVA01206714.1_pt1 | contig 29842 bp, 27 predicted proteins | sample 2456451 | NCBI WGS metagenome assembly SMVA01 (sample SAMN11095933, study PRJNA526329) | marine sediment metagenome | biome: Marine sediment; feature: Surficial sediment; material: Deep marine sediment; isolation source: Hadal surficial sediment | place: Pacific Ocean | collected 2014-05 | depth... | reverse complement strand
TGAACTTGGTAAATTTGGCGTTGATTTTAGATGGGAACGTGGTTTAAGCGATTCTGAATCTAAATATACAGCATCTGTAATTGAAGACAATGATATAAATATTTCAATTGACACTCGTCCGGAACAATTTATACTGAGTATTTATTATAAATTCAAATAGTTACTAACTTTTCAAAAACTGAAAATACCCTCTTAATACTTCGTCATTAACGGTATTTGGCGTGAATATTTCAAGTAATCTGGGCTCATTCGATCTATCATAAAAAGTATTTAATTGGCTTTTAACCTCTGTATTATTCGTGGCCGAAAAATATTCGAAGCCAAACATCTTACATAAATGAGAAGCATTTAAATGGTGAGGAGTTTCAAAATATTCTAATGCATTGGTTGATTTTGGGCCGGGAATAAATCTAAAAATCCCTCCTCCTGAGTTGTTGATTAAAATGACCCTAAAATCATTTTTTATATAATTATTCCATAAGGCGTTGCTGTCATAAAAAAAACTTACATCCCCTGTAATAAATACGGTTTGCGAATGATGTATAAAAGCCGCACCTATAGCTGTAGAAGTACATCCTTCAATACCACTCGTACCTCGATTACAGAATACTTGCAAACTATTATTCAAATCAAACAGCTGACAATACCTTATTATTGAACTATTTGAGACTTGCAAATGTAAATGCTTTGGTATTCCATCAAAAATGGTTTCAAAAACTTGTAAATCAGAAAATTCAACTTCACTTAAATAATTATTGTGTTTTTTCTCTCTTTTATTTTTAATAGTCAACCAATTGCGTTGGTAATTATTGTTCTTTTGAACTGAATTCAAGGGGAATTGGGTTAAGTTCAGCATAAGAAACTGGCTAAAAAATAATTGCGGTGTAATCTTAAAATGATGACTTAAACAATGAAAGGTATTTCTTGCATGATATCTATCAATATGCCAATGATGCTTAGGTTGATGTTCTCGTAAAAATTGCTTTACTTTTTTAGAAACAATCATGCCCCCTAACGTCAATAAAATATCAGGTTTTAATTCCTTTAAATTCGCTTCATTCAAAGGAAAAATAACTTTATCAATACTGTTTATGAATTTTTTATGGGATACATTAGAAGTCGTTTCGGTGAATATAATTACGGATTCATCTGTAATTATTTTATTGAGCTGTGTCTGTAATAATTCATCAGGATAATTGGCACCCAGCAAAATCATTTTTTTTGACGAAGAATTCCAAATATCGGCATATTTTTGGAGTTCATCAAGATTCAATGTTACTTCCTTTAATATACTATCTACATTTATTTTGCTTTCTTTGAAATCTAATTCATATACTGTTTCATATAGTGGTTCATCAAATGGAATATTAATATGCACCGGACCTTTTTTTTCAATAGCCATTTGAATCGCTTGAATGATCAATTTTTCGTTAGCAGAATTGGATTCAATCGTATTTTTATCTATTAAATTAGCTTGAAACAAAATGTGATTTTCAAATACATTTTCTTGTCTAATCGTTTGTCCATCGCCTATATCAATCAAATGTTTGGGCCTATCGGTCGATAAAATAACTAAGGGAATATTACTGTAAAATGCTTCTGCCACAGCGGGATAATAATTCAATAGGGCAGAACCAGAGGTGCAAACAAGTGCCACCGGTTTTTGGCTTTGTTGAGCCATACCCAAAGCAAAAAAAGCCGCACATCGTTCGTCAACAATACTCTTGGCATTAATATTAGGATGATTGACAAAACCAATCGTTAATGGAGCGTTACGTGATCCGGGAGAAATCACAACATTTTCAATATTATATGCAATGCAATTCTGTAATATTGATTGAGCCAGTTTGTTTTTGGGGTATTGTTGCATTCAAATATTTTAATGAAAGACAAATGTACACAAAGAGAATTTCAAGCAGAAATTAAATCTAATATTTGAGAAGTATTTTTATTATAGATGTATTATTTGGCAAAAAACAAATAAGATATTTCTTACAAAACTCTTTTCATCACCTCACTTTTTAATACTGTTTCTTCCCATTCTTTTTCAGGATCACTGTCCTTGGTAATTCCTCCTCCAACAAAAATTTGTATTTCTTCATTTTTAACTTTCATACATCTTAAATTCACATACAAATTAACAGAAGTCTCTCCGTTTACTTCCCCTAAAAATCCTGTATAATATTCTCGATTATAATTTTCGTTTTGAAGAATAAATTGTTTGGCTGTTTCTTTTGGAATTCCACATACAGCGGGAGTTGGGTGAAGTGATTTGATCAAGGAATGTAATTGATTTTCAGAAGTTAATTCCCCCTCAAACTTTGAACAAATATGAACCAGACTACCCGCTTTCTTTGTAAAAGGCTGGCTTATTTTCAGACTCCTTATATTGAGATTAGCTTGAATATATGCTGTAACAAATTGATGTTCTTGCTTTTCTTTATCCGACCAATCAACATCCAAGGTTCCTTGATAACTTTGAGTACCTGCCAAGGCCATAGTTTTAAACTTTTTACCTTTCACATTTAACAATGATTCTGGAGTTGCTCCCATCCACAAACCCGTTAACGGATGAAACCATGCATATACAAAGGCATTGAAATATTGATCTAATAATTTTCTGAAAGTATCTACAAAATTGAAATCTTTAACCTGAACTTTTTCGATTCTCGATAGAACAATTTTATCCGCTCCACCATTTTGAATAAAATCAATTCCTTTTTGAATTAAATTGATATGAGATTGTTTGTTTTTTTCAAAACTCAAATTATCTGCTTTTTGTTGAGAATCAAAATCAATTATTTTTGTTGAATATGATTCCCGCTCCGATTTACTAAAAGGAATAATCAATGTTTTTTCAGAATCATTAAATGGTGCAAAAACAAATCCGTTTTCGCTATAATCAGAAGTATAATTGATCGATGAATCGTTTTGAAAAATACATTTAAATTCATTAGAATTAGGTATTCTATAAAGCACAAGAGGAAAGTTATTATCAATAGACATTGCTATTTTATTTTTTAATTCCCTCACTCGACAATCACTTTTAAAATTTCATTTTTAATTATTTCAAAATTAGTCCAAATCAAACTATGAGTTCCTTTTTCTAAAGTTATTAAAGTAAATTTATCTTTATCAAAGATGTTGGTTAAAAACAAGGAATTTTCATAGGGCACAATTCTATCCAAACTACCATGAATAGAAATAACTTTCGCATCACTTTGATTCCATACCTTTTCAAAGGTTTTCAATTCCTTAATATGTCTTAATTTTTCTTGAGTTGCCGCTTGAAAAATCTTAGGAACAAAGGGTCTGGTCAATTTCCACTTGTACAAATTCAATGCCCAAAACATAGGCTCCAAATCTCCTTTTACCGCCGCTGCCAATAGCATTTTTTGATTAATTTTTTTAGGGCTTGCCAGCACTGTTGTCCCTCCATAGGAATATCCTATTAAAATAAGCTTATCGGGATTTAAATTTTCAATAATTTTATGCAATAACTCAACCTCTTCTTCTATGGAGTTTAATATTTCACCTCGATTATTTTCTCCATACCCCACTCTGTCATAGGATATTAAGTTTGCCTTCTTATTTAAATCTTCATCTTTTAAATACCTTTTAAAATCCATTAATGACCCGGGAGAACCATGCACAAAAACAAGTGTGGCCAAGGTAGTATCAATTACTTTCTGCATGTGAACTACCCTTACTTTTTTACCCTTATAATCGATATAACTGATTGTGGGTTGAACCGATTCTGTTTCAAATTTTTCCAAAATCTCCTCATCGGATAAAGGTCTGAAAATTCGATAAAATAATATCGAAAATGAAATGATTACAAGTAAAAGTAAGATTCCAACAATTTTTAAAATCTTTTTAAACCAATTTTTTATTTTCATTTATTAGATTCATTTTTAGCTAAAATAATATTTGTCAATTTACAAATTGAAATTAAATTATTCTCTTCATCCACAATTCTAATTTCCCACAAATGAGTTCTTTTTCCTTTATGAATTATTTTGGCTGTGGCGGTTACTATACCACTTTTTTTACTCTTTACATGGTTGGCTGCAATCTCAATACCTCTGGCTTCATATTTATTGCGATCTATAAACAAGTGTGATGCCATGCTTCCAACACTTTCTGCTAACGAAACAGTAGCACCTCCATGTAATAGACCCATTGGTTGGTGTACCCTTTTGTTAACAGGCATAGACGCAACTAAATAGTCATCACCAATTTCAATATATTTAATATCTAAAGTTTCCATAAGTGTATTCTTACTTGTAGAATTTATTTTCAATAAAGTTTCTTTTGAGTTCATTTAATCAAAGTATTGGTGAACCGTAAAAGTAATGTTTTTCATTTATACTATAATTATCCGTCGAATTATTTCTCTACTATTTAAAGGTTTATTTATCTCCCTTCTTATTTAATAAATAAAATTTATTAGTAATTTTACAGCCCAACTCAGACGAAAAATGATTTATAAAATTAGAGCCATATTAAATACAAAAGAAGATATTATTAGAGATATTGCCATTCTGAAAACAGATACTCTAGAGGATTTGCACAATGCTGTTTCAAATGCGTTTGGATTTACGGGGCGTGAAATGGCTGCATTTTATCGTGCCGATGAAGATTGGAATCAAGGTGAAGAATTTCCTTTATTTGATATGAGTGATGGTTTGGATCGTAAAATTTCGATGCGGGAAATGGTCATTGAAAATGTATTGGAAAAAGAAGGTCAAAAATTAATTTATGTTTATGATTTTTTAACCATGTGGTCATTTTATATTGAACTTATTGAATCTGATTTGGTACAACAGGATTTTGTATTACCTAGTCTTTTATTTACCTTAGGAACGATACCTAAAATTGCACCGAATCTACAATTTGAAAGTGAAAAAGTATCCAATGAATTTGATGATGAGGAAGATGAGGACTTTGACGAATTTGGTTTTGATCAATATACAGAGTAATATTTGAACAAGTGCTAATTCAAAATTAAAAACCCAAAATAATCAGGTTTGTGAAATTGAGGTCTTTTACTCATTGTACTACTCCAGCAACCATATGTTGAATTATCTGCATTATTTTTCCAGTTTTCATCATGATGATCTTCGTTTGAAATAATTCGATACATATTTAATCTAAAAATTGAATCAGAAACATCCTTGGGGTATTTTAATAAATCCAAAGGAATTTCCAAATAACCAATCCAAGTATTATTTATTTCATTTTTCTCTACGAAATGTTTAACACCAACTATTTTTTTATCTAATGGTTCATTCTCATAATGATTATCACCTTTATAACGATTCGTTATTTTAGCTAAATAAAGTGCATTATTAGGATTTAATTGAATTTCCAAATAATTTTCCAATGATCTTTCTCCATTCGAAATGAATAACTCAAAAACTTCCTGTGTAAACATAGGAGAATTGTCCTCGGTATAATAATTCTGATTCATCCTGGGATTGTTTCTACATTCAAATTTAATTTTTAAATATTCATCGTCATATTTCATTTGCACCTCGGTTTCCTCTTCTATGGGCTCTCCTCCTACTGAATGGTTGAAATATAGATTTTTAACTTTGGTGTATTTCTTTTTATTTATGATTAAAACCGGTACTTGAATACTGTCTTTATCGATATAGCTTATAACCCATTTTTTCTGGTTCGTTTGACGCATACCCGTACAAGAAATTAAAAAAGGAACGAATAATATTGACAGGAATATATATTTCACGTATAACAATCTGATTTTTATGGATTATAATTTAAAATGATTAAGATAACTATTAATTCAATAAATTTAATCATGTAAACATCGAACAGCTCTATTGGCTAAGAATTATATTCAAAAATAAGTCCGTGATTTCTTATTCTTAAACATTTTTAAAATTACATATTCTATTTTTTTTGAAACAAAGCCTTAAAGCAAATCGCGTCATTTTCTATACCTTCTTCATATGAAGCATAATATCGATCCATAAAATTTGATGCTGAGCTCCATACAGTATGTACCATCCCTTGATAGCGATCTTTCATATCAGGAGTAGCATTTTTTCTTAAATCCTGCATTAAAATCAATTGCTGTTTCGTAATATCCAGTTTACGCCATGATGATGTAGCAACATTAAATCCCTTCATCGCGAAATATACCGCTGTTGGATCAACTCGTTCATAATGCCAGTCACAGATCATGACATCTTTTGGGATCAAATCAATAGCCCTATGTGTATTGTTCATACTAGCTTCCCACATTCCCATTCCTGTTGTTTTCCCATCCAATAACCGATCGCCCCAAATCCATAATTTATATCCCTTTAAAGCCAAATGATCGTGTATTTTAGAGACTTCTCCTGCAAATAATTCGGCTTTATCCAGTCCATTGCATCTTGGGCAATCTTTGTCTCCAATATAAAATACTTCATCCATTCCGGCATGAAAAGCATCTGCCTGAAAGGCTTCCATGATTTCATCCATCAATGCAAATACAACTTTATGAACTTCCGGATGAAGGGGACAGTAACTTTTACAGTATAAACCATCATCATTGGGCCATTTATACTCTTCAGGTATTTTTACTCCTGGAGTTTCATCAAATTCCGGGTACACTTCCAATAACTTGCCTAATTTACTGGCCCATGATTGATGCCCCAATAAATTGATTTGCGGTACAATTGAGATATTGTGATTTTGACAAGCCTTAACAATTTTATCCACATCTGATTGTGAGAGGGGATTTTCATCAGACAATTCAGGATGTGATTTAAATTCAAAATTATTATCGACTCTTAAAACCAGCGTATTTATTTTTCGGGGAGCCAGTTCTTCATTAATAAATTTTACAAAACGATCCACCGTTGCTTTGTCAGGGGCTGCGATGGCCAAACCACGTAGTGGTAATTCATCTTGTGCCAAACATGAATAACTCAAACTTATAATAAATATTAGAATGATAAATTTATTCATTGATTCACGCTTTAAATCATTTATCTTGATATACTTCCACAATCATTTCAATTTCAACGGCTATGTTGCCCGGTAAGGAACCCATGCCAACGGCAGCACGTGCATGTTTGCCCCTATCGCCAAAAACTTTGACCATTAAATCAGAATAACCGTTAATAACCTTTGGATGATCAGTAAAATCGGAGGTAGAATTTACCATACCCAATACTTTGACAATCCTTTTTACTTTATTGAGATTACCCAATTCACTTTTGAGTACAGATAGTTGATTTATTGCCGTAATTCGGGCTGCTTCATATCCTTGTTCAATACTCAAATCGGCACCTAGTTTACCGGTTATATTTTCTCCATTTGCTTTCAAGGGCCCTTTACCCGACATAAAAATAAGATTGCCTACACGTACTGCGTTTACATAATTTGCTACCGGAGATGAAGGTTCATTTAGTTGTATGCCTAAATCTTTTAAATTAGATTGCGGATCATATTTATCAGATAACGGTTCAACAATCTTAGATTCCTTATTATTCTTCTGATTTGGTGAACAATGGATACAAACCACCAGAATAATTCCAAAAAGAAATATTTTCATAATTATTTAATTTAAATTCTCATCGAACTTTGTCAATTAATAATAACATCAACAAATTAAGAATTTTCTTCTAAAATTTCTTTCAATCGAATGGCAACAGTCCTTTCCTGACCAGGTTCCATCATCCAGGTTGTGATACCCACATTTTCTTCTCCTCCAACGGTTTCAATAGATGGATGTCCGTCTCGCAATTTCTTACGCAAATCTTCCGGGCTGATTTTTACAATATTTTGATCCCAGGATACTCTAAGTGATGGTACATGATTGGCATATTCTGGAACATGAATCTCGGTTTCAACTCCTTTTACCGACAAGGCGTTGTCACTGATTAAATTTATCTGATTTTCCCACATTTTCCATTCCTTTTCATGATCTCGCTCAAGGTACAATTCCAAAGCTACCAACATGCCAAGAACTTCTTCTTTATTCACCTTCATACCTCTACCAATAGTTGTTCCGCGAGGTGGTGTATGCAGTCTTGCCGCTTGAATAAACTTTTTATTCCCCAATAATAAACCGGCACTTTGAGGACCTCTTATGCCCTTTCCACCCGAAAATGCCACCAGATCAAATCCCATTTTCGTGAATTTAAATAAATTCTCCACCGGAGGAACATCGGCTGCACAGTCTATAAAGGTAGGTATATCATGTTTTTTTGCAATCTCTAAAAACTCTTCATGCCTTATTTCAGCACCATCTGTATGGGCATTTAGAAACCACATCATTGCTGTTTTTTTATTGATAGCCTTTACCAATTCCTTTCTACCCTTTACATTGATAATTTTGGCTCCCACATTTCTCAAGGCATGTGTATATCCTATATTATGGCCTTCCTGAACAATTACTTCATCCTTCAATCCAGTCATATCAGGTAATTGAGCTACCTTTTCGTTGTCCATTCCTGAAACAACACCGGCAAGCCCAATGGTCATTGCTCCGAATGCACCTGAACTGACCGTTGCATATTCACAATTTAATAGTTTGGCTATTCTCTCTCCTACTTTATCATGTAGCTCATCCAAATCAACATATTCAGTAGCGCCATAAGTAATAGCATCTGTTACCTCTTTATGCATTAAAGAACCTGTCATTGAAGTATAGGTACCTGCAGCATTGATAAAAGTTCTTAATCCCAATTCCTTAAAGAAATTTCTGGTAGACGGAATAGCAACCGTTTCTGTTAAATTATTAGCAGAAAGTAATTGGGGCCCTAACAAACTACCGGCGAAGGGCAGTATTGACAATGTTTTAATTAATTTTCTTCTTGTTACCATAATATATTGTATTTAATCATTATTAATCTATTGCTGCGATACAATCCATTTCAACCAACGAATTACCGGGTACACCACCATAGGTAGCCACCGTAGTTCTTACTGGTGGATTCTTACCAAATCGACCGCGATATACTGAATTCATTCCTTTATAATCTTCTAAATCATGCAGGTAAACATTCACTTTTAATACCTGCTCCATGGAAGATCCATGTTTCACCAATTCCTTCTCCAACTCCTTCAATACATGATCTGTATGTGCTTCGATATCTCCTTCGAAATGAGCACCTTTACCAGCAACATATAAGGTATTTCCATGCTTTACTGCTCCTGAGAATAGTGGTCCTTTTTGATCTTGTTCGATGTCTCCAACCACTTCTTTTTTAGGCTTATTGTCCCTTGCCATGGCATTGGCAATACCGATTCCAAAGGTTCCAATAATGGCAATCCCTATTTTTTTCAATGATGTTCTTCTGTTGGTTAATTTGTCCATTTTTAAATATATTTAGTTATTAATTCCTTTTTTATTACGATTATCTTTTGATATATATTCTGATCAATCAAAATTTACCACATTCTTTTTTTCAAAAGTTCTTGTATTTGTTCCTTAGGTACAGGAAGTTCATTGATATGGTCATTTAACCACTTGGAAAAATCCTTTTCAATTTCATCTGACCATTTATTATCAATTTGACCGGGACTGTATGTACCTTCTTTCAATCGAGTGATACCAAACAAATCTCTTAGTCTTACAACTTCAGATGTGATCACAACTTTTTCGGCAAGATGAGCAGGTATAAACATCACACCTTCCTTTTTCGCCAATACGATATCACCGGGTAAAACGGTTACGGCTCCCATGCGGATTGGCGTATTAATACTTAAAAGCATTACTTCTGTAAGAAATGATGGATGCCAATCTCTTACAAATGCATTAAAACCCTCTATTTTAGAAAGTCCTTCCATATCCCTGCTAGATGAATTAAAAACAACTCCTGTTTTAGATTTTGCGTAAATGGCATTACCAAGATTATCGCCGATTAATGTTCCATCAATAATTTTCCCAAAGGCATCAGCCACATAAACATCCCCTTCTTTGAGCATATCAATAGGCCATGAATTGGGGTTGCCAATTCGTCCATCTTCCTTTCCTTTTTTCTTAATTTGATTCGAAACGTCAGGGCGATTTGGCACATATCGAACTGTCAGTGCACGGCCCACAACAGGTACATCATCATGCAGAGGCTTCCAGCCTCCTTCAAATTGATTGTGATATCCTTCATTTCTTAAAACTCCCCATGCTTCCTCTATGGTTACCGTTTTAATTCGTTCTACTATATCATCAGCAACTCTTGGCCTTCCATCAGAAAAACGTTCTCCTTGCCATTCTGAAGTGAGAAAAATCATTTGCTCTTTTGAAATCGTTTGTGCATCAATATTATTATATCCCATTATAAACAGGCCAGCCAGAAGTATTAATTTATTTATGTTTATCATCAATATTTATTTTTACTTAATCTTAATTTTTTCTTTCACAGAGGAATTATTTTCTTTTGTTTCCGATTCCGGTACTCTGTTCCTCCACCAGATTGCCAAAGAGGACCCGGAGATATTCATCCATGGGCCAAAAACTGCCGGTGCCAATCCAACCGTAGCGACTTTACCCATTTCGAGCGCAATACCGGAAGCCAATCCTCCATTTTGCATACCTACTTCAAGTGCTATGGTACGGCAATCTATTTCATTCATTTTAAAAACTCTTCCTCCCCAATAACCAAGAAAATACCCGGCAGCATTGTGTATGATCGCAGCCAATATAAGGAGTAAACCAATAGATAACAGACTATCCCTGCCTGCAGCCGTTATTAACGTAATAATAAGTGTTATCCCTGCCATAGAAACGATAGGCATAGCTCTATCAAGCCATTTGGCTTTACCGTGAAAAAGCCTGTTAAATATCAATCCAAGTATGATGGGTACAATCACGATTTTCGTAATGCTCAACATCATCGACCAAAAATCAATAGGAACAAATTGGCCGGCAAATACTTTCATCAATAATGGTGTCATCAAAGGTGCAAGCAAGGTAGAAACCGCTGTAAGAGTCACAGACAAGGCCAGGTTTGCTTTGGCTAAATATGCCATTACGTTTGATGCCAATCCGCTTGGAGAAGATCCTATCAAAACGATACCTGCGGCTATCTCAGCCGAAAAACCGAACAAATGAGCTATTGTAAATCCTAAAATTGGCATGATCGAGAATTGACATATCAGTCCCACCAAAACTCCTTTGGGCATTTTTATCACACCTAAAAAGTCATTGATACTCATTGCAGTTCCCATACCGAACATGATAATTTGTAAAAGTGGAACTATAAGTAACTTGAGTTTAAAATCACCAAAACTTACAAAATATGAAGGATAGAACATCGATACTGTAACAGCGGCAAAAATCATAATTGTAAATGAAAACCCTTTAAAAATTGAATGCCCTCTTGCTGCCAGGGCTAAAAGAATAAAAAAGGAAACAAGGAATGGCCCAGTTTTTTCTCCTTGACCCATCACAAATAGGATCACGGAAGTTATCAGGCAAATTATTGAAATTATTAGCAAAATTTTATAGCTGTTTTTCATAGGTTTAATTTTATATTGGATTGAAAAAATTCATATTCATTTTATTTTAAGTTTTATTATTCCTTCCACAAAGGCTTAGATATTCCATTTAAATCCCAGACGACTTCCCCTTCTCTCAGGGTTAATTCACACTCCAGTTTTTTGTTTCCCTTTATTTTTAACCTCTTCGTGTCAACAAAACCAAAATCTCCTTTTCTAAGTTTTAAAATAGCAATATCGGCCACCGCTCCAACAGATAAATGCCCTAAATCAGTTCTCTTAATTATTTGTGCTGGATTCCATGTTGCGCACTTTACAACTTCCATGATAGGCATATTCATATTCAAAAATTTTGACATAATATTGGTCATATCTTTCATTCCTCCATTCATACTTCCTGTATGTAAATCAGTACTAATTGAATTTGGATGCAAACCTTGCTCCATAGAAGGTATTGCCTGATTGAATACGAAACTACCTCCTCCATGCCCAACATCAAATATGATTCCCCTTTCCTGAGCCGCAAAAACATAATCTCTTACAACATCATGTTCATCAACAATTGGAGTTCTATTTCTCAGTTGCGCATAAGTATGAGTAAAAATATCACCCGGCCTTAATTTTTCCATCAATAATTTTTCAAGCGATAAAGCTGGTTCGCTTCCACCAAAATCAATCATCACAGGAATATTTCCCAGAGTACCTGCTTCAACTACTTTATCAATTGGTGTCCAATCATTACCACTGAAATGAGCAAGTTTGACACCTACAACTATTCCAGGATACTTTTTTGCAACCATTGAGGTAAGCTTAGGGTTCATATCATCCAAATTCTGTTCGATTGCTCCACCTTTCATTCCGGATCCAATAATATTTAAAAAGGATAAAACCCTGGTTTTTGATCGGTCAATGGTTTGTTCTTTAAAAACCTTGAAATTTCTCCAACCTGCACCTCCTACATCAACTATGGTGGTTACTCCGCTCCTAAAAGTAAATCCATCGGGCGGTAAACTGCTATATCCATTACTGAGATATGAATCAGATTGGGTACCAAAAAAAATATGACCATGAATATCAATCAAACCAGGAGTTACAATAAGCCCTTTGGCTACTATAACTAAATTAGCCTGTTTTTCTGGAATATGGTCAGCTATCATAGCAATTTTACCATTCAAAATAGCAATATCCATTATGCTATTGATTTCATTTTTAGCATCCATAACATGACCTCCTTTGATAAGAATATCATAGTTTTGACCAAGAATTATTGTTGAAGAAAAGAGAAGAAGAATTGCAATGAGAATTGTGGTTTGTTTAAATTTAATCATAGTATTCTATTTAAATGGATTATTTTATAATCGTTATGTATTCAATAATATATTAATAAAAGTGAATCCTTTATTTGTTTCTAGCTTGTGCTTTGATATAATCCTCTAATTTAGATTCTTGCGAACCAATATAATGAAATCTTTCCGCCCATTCAAGTCCATACATTTTACCAATTTCTTTATCAGATGGTACTCCACGTAAGGCTTTTGAATCAATATCAAGCATAATATGTTTGATATAATTTCGATTAGCGCTATCATCGCTTTCTCCCAACAAGGGTAAGTATTTTCCTTCCTTTTCCAATTGATTCTTTAGTCGGACACCGGCATTTCCTCCAGGGCCTTGTGATACAATTACTCGATTGGCTTCTACTTTTATGTTTATGGTTTCACTAATATCGACAATTCTATTCACCAATTGTGGTCCTCTGGCAAAATAATATCTCTCTTTCACCACATGGGGTGTTATCCCGGCATGTAAATGTTCAGGGTAATCCAGCCTACCTCCTGCCATCCAACGAGCCGACTCAACTGCGCTGGCAGTAATATAATGATCAGGATTTTCCTCATAATGCCCCCAGGGGTCATATGTGATGATGGTATCTACTTTCAGCATTCTAAACAGAAAAATTAATCGCCCTCTTAATTCCTGAATGCTCATATTATCCATCCGATGATTTCGGTATCCCAGATTGAATACTTTGCTCAAACCCAAAGCCTTTGCAACTTTATCATTATCCTTTTCATTATTGTGAATCACTTCCCCCTCAGAATTTCCTTTTCCGGCATGATCATCATTACTGGTTCTTATAAGGTATCCCTTATATCCTTCTTTTATTAGTTTGGCTACAGTTCCTCCGGCAAAAATCGGTATGTCATCTGAATGTGGCTGGATAGCAGCCAATACTTTTCCTTTATGTGGTTTTCCAGGCTGATATTTTTCTATAATAACTTCTTCAGTATTGTTTATTTTTTGATGATACTTGAAAGTTAAAGGTGCCATACCTACTGCCAAACTATTACCTATAAATGATCTTCTTTTCATAATTTAAATATTTCATGCAGTAAGAATCTAAAATAATCAAATCAATTTATGAGCTGTTACTTAGGTCATAACAAAAATTCTCCCTGTAAGATATCATTATAAGGATATTTCATCATCCTTAAAAAGTTTTGTCAAACATTAATCTACTACATGATTTGTCATTATTCTAAAGTCCTATAAATATAAATTCTTTACCGCTTTTATTTAAAATATTTCGACAGATTACAAAATTGAATGGATTAACAACATGAATATGATGCTGATGGTTAATTCTGAATGTCAATTCCGTCCAAATCATAAATGCTCGATTAAAAATCTAGTTCTATGTTATTTATTCCTGTTGCCGTTTTTCACTAGTGTCAAGTCAAGCATAAACCAACGCACCAAGTCTTGTTCTTTTTCGTTTTTACTTCATCATAAAAAGACTCACGTCCGTCAGGTGACGGATGCTTACTTTTCTGATCCGCCAATTTGCGGATACAAAAAATAACATCGACTTATACATCATTTTGCAATGACTTGACACTAATTTAATTATCCTTTTTGAAATCATTTGACTTTACATGTAAGTCCATCTGGGGAAAAGGAATGATGATATTATTCTCAATAAATTTTCTGTTGATAATCTTTCTAATATCGCTTTTTATTTTTTCAATATGAAATATATTTTTACTGTAAAACAATAGTTGAAAATCTAATGATGAGGCACCAAAATCAACAAAACGCGCGTCTAACACATCTTTTTCCAATACTTCCGGATGTTCAATAGCACTTTTTACAAGAACGTCAATGACCAAATCAACATCACTTCCATAAGCCACCCCAACATTGATACTGAATCTTGTTTTTTTCGTTTGGTGACTCCAATTGATAACTTTATTGGTGGTAATTATAGAATTGGGGAGGATTACAACTATTTGTCTTCTGTTCAGGCCCTTGGAGGTACGTAATCCAATTTCCTGTATAATAACTATATCCCCATCAATTTCTAATATATCATCTACTTTTACAGACTGTTCAAAAAGGAGAATGATCCCAGATAAAATGTCAGTAAATGTTTGTTGAAGTCCCAATCCAATTCCAACCAGAAGTGCTGCTGACCCTGCTAATAATATGGTTACATTTATTCCGATATATTCTAACATAAAAGCAATTGCCATGACCCAAACTACGTACTTTATAAGTTGAAACAAAGCAAATGAACTTCCCTTATCAAGTTTGTTAAGGTTGGTTTTATGAAAAAGAGCTTTTTTAATGAGCCATAGGATTAATTTGGTGATTAGAAATATCAACATTATAGCGACCAATTCAAATATGGTCAGAGAATATTCATTAATACGAAATATTTCAAATTCGAAAAAATTGTTCATTATTTCTATTGTTTTGGCTTTACAGGTAAAAGTCTGAATTAAAATTATATTATTATTTGTTGCTTGTATTCAATTTATATCCCGACCTGTATGGATATTCATCAAACTTCTCTCCTCCACCGATAATACGAGGGTCTTTTGAAGTTTTTAAAATTCCATTGAGTTTTTCAGATAAATTCTTTTTGACTTCTGCATATTTGGAGTTGTCTGCAAGATTATTAATTTGATCAGGATCATTTTTTATATCGTATAATTCTTCAGCCGGCCGCTTTGCAAAACTCCATTCAAAATAAGATTTGTATTTCGGGTCATTGGCATTTTCAATTAGAAATGTTTTTGTCGGGCCATTATCAGAATCAGGAAATATATTCATCGGGTGCGTGGAACCTTCGGGTACTCCCACAGGCCAGCGATCAGGGTGAATATTTCGAATATACAAGAATTGTTCGGTACGAATTCCACGACTAGGGTATCCTTCTATTGATGGCGAAAGCTGAGCAGGGACATGACGTTCTTTACCAAATACTACATGATCCCGATTCGGTTCAATCCATCCTTCCTTATCAGATAAAAGAATTGGAATCAAAGATTTACCAGTCATTTGCTCAGGTATATCAACACCTGCTATATCAAGAAAAGTAGGAGCCAAATCAGTCAATGAAACAAAATCTTTGACAATTTTATTTCCTTTTAATTGATTACCCCAGCGAATGGCCAGAGGCACTCTAACGCCCATATCATACAAATTACTTTTACATCTGGGAAACGGCATTCCATGGTCACCGGTCATTACAACGATTGTATTTTCCAACTCCCCTATTTCTTCAAGCAACTTTATGGCTTTGGCAACATCATTATCAAAACGTTGTACTTCATAATAATAATCAGCTATGTCTGAGCGTATTTCTTCTACATCTGGATAAAATCCAGGAACATGAACCTTGTCTAAATCTATTCCGGATTCTTTACCACTACCTTTTTTATAGGGCCTATGGGGATCATTTGCTCCCAACCAAAAACAGAAGGGTTCATTATCGGTTCTCGCATCCAGAAATTGTTTGAATCCTTCGGGATAATTCTTTCCTCCGGGATATGTATCTCGATAACCTCCTGCTGTAATATCCCCAGGACCCCAACATTTTCGCCAATATCCCACATGATATCCGGATGCTTCCAATATCAGGGGATAAACAGGTGTATTTACATCCAATGTCGACCATAAATTCGCACTCTCCCCAAGACGCCAATGATATTGACCTGTAAGTATTGCACTTCGACTAGGTGTACATGATGGACTTGAAACATAGGCGTGATCAAAAAGTACTCCTTCCCTAGCCAACCGATCAAATGTTGGAGTTAACACTGCCGAATCACCTAAGACACTTGCATGAGGCCAACCCCAATCATCTGCAATACAGAATAGGATATTGGGTTTTTTGGTACTATTTTTTTTATCATTTGTCCTAGGTTTTTCCACAACAAAAGAATAAGCTAAAGCCCCTATCAATATGGTAATTAAAAATTTAAATGATAATTTCATGCTATTATATTTAATTCATTATCTAATAATATAGGTATTCACACTTTCATAATTTCTAATGACAAAATCAAAAGCGACACTCAAAATTTCGCCCATATTATTGCAGGATTTAAAATTTTTATCATTGGTAAAAGTATTGAGCTCATTTTTAAGTTTTTCGACATTTTCAGGAGTAGATATTGTATCATGTTTCATACATTCCAACAAATGATTGATCCTGTCATGAGATCCCTTTAATCTTTTGGCAATAATGGAACGCTCTTCTTTTTTATATTGTTCAATAGATTCAGGTTGTAAACTTTTATCAACCATTTGGACAAAGGGATAATTTTCCTTAAAAAATTGAGGGCGATAAACCCTTAATTTTCCCTCATAACTCTGCTGATCAAAATCCATGGCTCTGATTCGATATTGCACCTGATCAAAATCGAATGTTGGGACTATTACATAATTATATGACCGCATGTCTCCCAACAAACTAATAAGACATCGTTCATTAAATTTGACAAATTCTTTTGATAATCTGTGCTTTTCAGCCTCCGATAATTCAGCTAAGCTTTCATCTGCAAATATATCTCCAGGAATACCTAAGACATGTTCTTCAATCAAGGTGTCTTTATAAACCAAAAAATTGATGTTATTTGGTGAAATTACATCTTCTAATTCCAGTCCATATACACGTGAGGCATCTCCTTTTTTAACATAAATATACGTGTAATTATCATTTAATACATTTCTAATTTTAATTCGAAAAGGTTTGGAATTTCCAAAAGTGCAAAAGTCAATTTCATCAACCATTAAATTTTCAAAATTATCTTCCGTACCATCCCCATGTAAAATATTATACATTTTTTTCAAACTTAAGGCTATTTCAGCTTGTTCAAATTCAGGATAATAAACCCGAACCCATAAAGTATCATGATCATTTTTATCATAAACAATTACAGAGCCTGAAAACCGTAAAAGATCGTCATAAAATATGGGTATTTTAATATTTCTATTGTATTCAGATAAATAATCGTACAATTTTTTATTGATTGGAAAACTAGGTTTCTTTTTTGAAATTAATTTTTGTTGCATCACATAAATTCAATATTGCTAAGGTTAACCAATATAATGAAAATCCTTGATTAATAACAAGATCATGATAAATATTGGGCTCCCTAAAATATTCGGTAACAAATTTTAACTTTAATCGTCATACTACTGAATTCATTAATAAATCTACTTTGGAAACAATTTTATCCTTACATAATCTCAACAAACATTATGGGAAAATTCATGCTGTTAATAATCTTTCTTTTGAAATACAAAAAGGTAATGTTTACGGAATCTTAGGGCCTAATGGAAGTGGTAAATCAACGACACTCGGAATTATATTGAATGTAGTTAATAAATCTTCAGGTAGCTATAGCTGGTATAATGGAAATACCTCTACGCATGAAGCTCTTAAAAAAGTTGGTGCCATCATTGAGAGCCCGAACTTCTATCCATACATGACTGCAGTCCAAAATTTAAAATTAATCTGTAAAATCAAAGGTGTTAACTATGAGAGAATAGATGAGAAATTAAAAGTTGTTAATCTTTATAAAAGAAAGGATAGTAAGTTTAAAACTTTTTCATTGGGGATGAAACAACGCCTGGCAATCGCCTCAGCCCTTCTAAATAATCCTGAAATTTTAATCCTTGACGAACCGACCAATGGTTTAGATCCTCAAGGGATTCATGAAATCCGTAAAATAATTAAAGAAATTGCCGGCAAGGGTACGACCATTTTACTGGCTTCTCATCTATTAGATGAAGTTGAAAAAGTTTGCTCACATGTTGTTATACTTCAGGAAGGAAAAAAAATATATTCGGGCACTGTTGATGAAATTACATCTTCTCATGGATTGTTTGAACTGAAGGTTGATAGCGATAATGATAAATTAATTGATTTGCTTTCTAAATTTGATGGAATTGAAATGGTAAAACAAGAGGAACAAATCATTATTGCGACTTTAAATAAACCGATAACTGCAAATGAAATAAATAGTTATATGTTTAAAAACAAAATCATATTATCACATTTGGTAAAACGAAAACCAAGTTTAGAGCAACAATTCCTTACACTTACGAATAACCATATATCATAATGTTACGATTACTAAATATAGAATTTCATAAATTAAAGTATAGTAGTGCAAGTAAAATACTGAGTATTATATATTTTGTACTATTGACCTCAATAGCCTTAATTGCAGCGATAAAATTTGATATTGGACCCATAAAATTTCATTTAGCTGAACAAGGGATTTTTAATTTTCCTTATATATGGCATTTTAATACGTTTATCGCTTCCATTTTTAAATTTTTCCTGCTCCTGGTAATTGTTTCTATGATGGCAAATGAATACACAAACAGAACCTTGAAACAGAATTTAATTGATGGATTAAGCAAGAAAGAGTTTATATTATCTAAATTCTATACAGTTGTTGTTTTTGCATTAATATCTACTGTATTTGTATTTATTACCTCTTTAATTTTGGGAATGGTTTATTCTGATTATGACGAACTTTCAATCATTTTTTCCGATTTAGAATATCTTTTAGCTTTCTTTATTAAATTGGTTGGATTTTTCTCTTTCGGGCTTTTTGTAGGTATTTTAATCAAACGATCTGCCTTTGCCGTTGGTGCCTTAGTAATATGGTTTATTGTTGAAAGTATGATCAAAGGATATTTGCATTGGAGGTTTAGAAATGGTGATAGTTCTATTGTTGGAGAAATCATGCAATTTTTTCCTTTGGAATCTATGTCAAATCTTATCAAGGAACCCTTTACGCGCTTAAGTGCGGTTCAAAGTGTTGCCAAACAGATAGGTGAGGATTTATCAAAAGATTTTTCTGTGCATTGGTATCAAATTGTGATTACTTTAATTTGGACGGGTATTTTTATTTATTCTTCCTATAAAATATTGGAGAAAAGAGATTTATAATTTTACTGTTTATTTACAAACTATAAATATTTAACCCTCTTTCTTTCAGGTATTTAAATTATATCACTTGAATGTAAAAATTAATTTTTTATTTTTCTTTTAATTATACATTAATCAATAATTGACTCTCCGTTTAAATTGGTTGTTAAAACCTCACTCATATAATCAAAAAACGGACGTAGTGTTAAAAAACTATCTTCAACAACATTCAAAAAATTGGGATCTAAAACTTCTTTATCTGTAAATTTTCTAATGGCAATAAATCCTTTTTTTCTGATCAAATCAAGATTTGGGTGCTCTTTATCAAAACCTCTGGGAGCAGTTTTTAATTCCTCTCCTTCCAGGATACCTCCGAAAACGGAAACAAACTTTTCTTCAGAAATTATCTTACGAATTACTTGATCATCAAATTCGAATTCTTTTCTAATTCTAAATAGATCTTCTTTATTTGGCGCCCAAAACCCGCCGGCCAAAAATGATTCTCCCGGCCGAATTCTTAAATAATATCCTCCTCTGAGCTTTTTTCCTGTTCTTGAAAATGAACCTGCAAAATGGGGTTGATAAGGGGTTTTATCCTTTGAAAACCTTACATCCCTATAAATTCTGAATAATTTGAAATTTTCAATTTCATCCCGTTTGTTCAAGTTATCCATAATGGCATGATAAAAATCCTTTGCCTGAGATTGGACTGCTTTAAATTCGGACTTATGATCATTAAACCATTCCCTATTATTATTTTTCTTTAAATCTAATAAAAATTCTAAAGTTGATTTTTCGATTTTCATTTTTTCGGATTTTATGACTTTTAAAAGAATGTGATGAATTAATCCAATAATCGTCGATGATAATTTATTTGCCCGAGATGATAGGTTAGATGCGTGGTTAAATGTACAAGAAAAAATTCTGTAGTCATTTTTTCTTCGAATACTTTGCGAGAAAACTCCTTTTGTAAATCCTTTGCTGTTAGTTTTAATAATACAGCTTCTACGACAATAATCACGTCATTTATTTGACGAATTAAGTCTTCTCTGGGTACATTTTTAAGTGAAAATTCAAGGTCTCTTTTTCTTATGTATCCCGTATTACCAAGATCATGACCAATAAAAGCATTTAAGTTACCAATGATATGCAAACATAAATTTCCTGCGCAATTTGTTATTTCCTTATCCGTTACCCACAAATTACTTTCATTTTTATATAATTCAATCTCCAATTTAAGTTTATTTAAATCTCTCTTAAATATTTTTATTAAAGTATCAATCATCATTTAATGAAATTTTAAAATGGTTGTTTACAATACATTATCCATTATTTCTTGTACCACTTCAGGATTTAATAAAGTACTTATATCGCCCAAATTGCTCGTATCATTGCACGCAATTTTTCGTAAAATACGCCGCATAATTTTTCCACTTCTTGTCTTGGGTAAACCACTCGTAAATTGAATTTTGTTTAGTTTGGCAATAGGCCCAATATGTTCTGTAATTATTTGATTAATTTCTTTGCGTAAATTATCATGAAGCCTCGATTCTCCACTTTCTTTCAAGGTTACATAGCCATATAAAGCATTTCCCTTAATATCGTGCGGATAACCCACAATAGCCGATTCTGCAACAGCAGGATGTTCGTTAATTGCATCTTCAATAGGGGCAGTACCTAAATTATGTCCGGAAACAATGATTACATCATCCACTCTACCCGTGATTCTATAATATCCTACTTCATCTCGCAAAGCACCATCACCTGTAAAATACAGATTCTTATAGGCTGTAAAATATGTCTCTCTATAGCGATCATGGTTACCCCAAATCGTTCTGGCTATAGAAGGCCATGGAAATTTAATACACAAACGCCCATCCACTTGATTACCTTTAATTTCCACACCGTTTTCATCCATCAAACAAGGTTGTATTCCTGGCAATGGCAAAGTAGCATAGGTTGGTTTTGTTGGTGTTGAATACGGAATGGGTGAAATCATGATTCCTCCTGTTTCAGTTTGCCACCATGTGTCAACAATTGGGCTCTTCTTTTTACCTATATTATCATTATACCAATGCCATGCTTCTTCATTAATGGGCTCACCTACAGAGCCTAATACCTTTAAAGAGGATAAATCATACTTTTCTACAAAATCTAAATTTTCTTTTGCTAATGCCCGGATAGCTGTTGGTGCCGTATAAAATTGCGTGACTTTATGTTTTTCAATTATTTTCCAAAAACGACCAAAATCAGGATAACTTGGTACACCTTCAAACATAATTGTTGTTGCTCCATTGGCTAAGGGACCATAAACAATATAACTATGACCTGTAATCCAGCCAATATCGGCAGTGCACCAAAACACATCATCTTCTCTGTATTGAAATACATTTTTAAAAGTATATGCTGTGTAAACCATGTACCCCGCAGTTGTGTGAACCATTCCTTTAGGCTTTCCAGTAGATCCGGATGTGTATAAAATAAATAGGGGATCTTCCGCATCCATTATTTCCGGATCACATTCTTTTGAAGCTGCATCCAATAAGGGTTGTAACCATTGATCTCGGCCTTCTTTCATGTTGATATCAGAATTAATACGTTTCGCCACCAATACATTTGACACATTTGGGCAATCTTCTAATCCTTCATCAACAATTCCTTTTAAATCAATTGTTTTTGAACCTCTATAGGACCCATCAGATGTAATGACCATTTTACAATCGCTATCATTTATTCTTGTTGACAATGCAGTTGATGAAAACCCGGCAAATACAACAGAATGTATGGCACCAATTCTAGCGCAAGCCAAAAGAGAAATTGCCAATTCAGGAATCATCGGCAGATAAATACAAACTCTATCTCCTTTTTTTATACCCTGATCTTTTAAAACATTTGCAAATTGATTTACTCGTTCATACAATTGCTGATAAGTAATGTGTTCTGCCTTTTCATTTGGGTCATTGGGTTCAAACAAAATTGCCGTTTTATCTCCACGAATTCTTAAATGCCTGTCGATACAGTTTTCCGTAATATTGAGTTTAGCACCTTCATACCATTTAACCTCAGGTTTTTCAAAATCCCAACTTAAAACTTTATCCCAACGTTTGCGCCATATAAAATGTTCTTCGGCTACTTCTTCCCAAAAATTTTGCGGATTTCTAACAGACTTTCTATACACTTGATAATATTCTTCTAAGTGCTTTACATGGTAATTACTCATTTTATGATTTTTAAATTTTATTTAAAATAAACAGTCTGTCAAATGTACTTTTTTTCTAAAGTAATATAAAGAATATAGCTTTGAATTATTTTTTATACACAACATCAAACAATCAACACAACCATAATTTTTACAAATTAATGATGCGTTGCATTGCCAGCTCCAGAGGGTATTCTGATGTCTTCAACTATATCCTGCACTTCTTGAGGTGGTGGAGGTGTAAATTTAGATATAACTATAGAAACAATAAAATTAGCGGCCATTGCCACCGTACCAAAACCTTCGGGTGATATACCAAACCACCAATCTTCTTTTAATCCGGCTACGGCTTCTTTTCCGCCATCAAAAGTTCCAAATTTAAATTTTAACATATAAAAAATCATGAGGCATAAGCCAACTACCATCCCGGCAATTGCTCCTTCTTTATTCATTCGTTTATAAAATATTCCCAATACAATGGCAGGGAAAAATGAAGCTGCAGCCAATCCAAATGCAAGTGCGACGACGGCTGCGACAAATCCCGGCGGATTTATTCCAAACCATCCGGCAATCATAACCGCAACTACAGCACTTAAGCGGGCTGCAATTAATTCATTTTTTTCTGAAATGTTTGGATTGATCATTTTTTTAATTAAATCGTGTGAGATAGAGGAAGCAATAACCAAAAGTAAACCTGCCGCTGTTGATAAAGCTGCTGCCAATCCTCCTGCTCCTACCAAGGCAATTACCCAATTGGGCAATTTTGCAATTTCAGGATTTGCCAATACCATAATATCTCTATCAATGGTCAATTCATTTACAGCTTCATCAGCGACATATTGTACAATTCCATCTTTGTTTTTATCATCAAATTTAAGAAGGCCCGTTGTTTCCCAATTGCCAAACCATTCCGGTAATTCATCATATTTCTTTTCACTTACTGTTTCAATTAAATTAATTCTTGCAAATACAGCAACTGCCGGTATAGTAGTATACATTATGGTAATAAATAATAAGGCCCATCCTGCAGATATACGTGCATCTTTTACTTTTGGAACTGTAAAGAATCGTACAATTACATGAGGTAAACCTGCAGTGCCTACCATCAACGCAAATGTAATGGCAAGTACGTCCACCATAGATTTACTTCCAGAAGTATATTCGTGAAAACCTAATTCTTTTTGTAAACCATCTAATTTATCCAACAAATAAATACCATCTTCACCCGTACTTCCAAACCCCAATTGTGGAATGAGATTTCCGGTCAGTTGAAAAGAAATAAATATTGCTGGAACCATAAAGGCAAATATGAGAACACAATATTGAGCCACTTGAGTATAAGTAATTCCTTTCATACCTCCCAAAACAGCATAGAATAAAACGATGCCCATTCCTATATAAACCCCAGTATTAATATCAACTTCTAAGTATCTTGAAAATACAATTCCAACACCACGCATTTGTCCGGCTACATAAGTAAATGATATAATTAAGGCCGCTACAACTGCCACGAATCTCGCAACGTTGGAGTAATATCTATCTCCTATAAAATCGGGAACTGTGAATTTTCCAAATTTTCTAAGATAAGGCGCTAACAACAGTGCAAGTAAAACATAGCCCCCTGTCCATCCAAGCAAATAAACGGATCCATCATATCCAGTAAATGAAACGATTCCGGCTAAAGATATAAATGAAGCTGCCGACATCCAATCTGCAGCAGTAGCCATTCCATTAATTATTGGTGGTACACCACCTCCTGCTATATAAAATTCTTTTGATGTATTTGCTCTTGCCCAAATGGCTATTCCTATATAAATTGCAAATGTGATCCCAACTAAAATCCAGGTCCATGTTAATATTCCCATAATTTGTTTATCCTATTAAAATTATTTATTCGTGAATGTCATATTTTTTATCCAGTTTATTCATCAATCGAACATAGACAAATATTAATACAACAAATACATACATGGCCCCTTGTTGTGCGAACCAAAACCCCAGTTTAAAACCACCTAATTTGATGCTATTCAACTGATCAACAAGTAAGATTCCAAAGCCATAAGAAACTATAAACCATATAGTTAATAATATTACCAAGTATCGGATATTTTCTTTCCAATACTTTTTCATCTTTTCTTTTTTTGGCATAATTCTTAATTTTGACCACTAAAATAGCAGTTTATTCCCAATAGCAATCTATTTTTATTATCAATTGTTTAATATTATCGATTAAAGGATGAAGAAATGTTATTTACTTTAATTTATAAAATGGCTTTTTGCCTTCTATTTACGAGTTAAGAATCAACTTTGGAATTTATTTTCATCCTCACTGAATCAATACCCTAAATTTTTTAATCACCTTGCTAATTACCTAAGCAACTCTTTGGAAAAGATTCTTGAGCATTAGAAATACATATTATTCCTAAAATAAAAAAGCACAAATAATTTATACATCAGTTTCATTCGGATTTTTTATTTATTTGAATGCAAATTATATTATTTTTGTGGGATGCAATTTAAAATAAAATCAAATTTTAAACCTACTGGAGACCAACCACAGGCTATTCAACAATTGATTCAAGGATTGGATGATGGTGAAAAAAACCAGGTTTTACTTGGTGTTACAGGCTCGGGAAAAACTTTTACAGTTGCCAATGTTATTGAAAAAGTTCAAAAACCAACCTTGGTTTTGGCACATAACAAAACGTTGGCTGCTCAGTTATATTCCGAATTCAAAAATTTTTTTCCAAATAATGCTATAGAGTATTTTGTATCCTATTACGATTATTATCAACCGGAAGCTTATATGCCAACAACTGGTGTGTATATTGAAAAAGATTTACAAATTAATGCTGAAATAGAACGTTTGCGTTTGAGTGCCTCCTCATCCTTACTTTCCGGTAGAAAAGACATTTTGGTCGTTGCCTCCGTTTCTTGTATTTATGGTATTGGGAATCCGGTTGAATTTAAAAAGAATATAGTAACTATTGAAGTTGATCAAGTTATTACTCGAACTAAATTTTTACATCAACTCGTTACAAGTTTATATTCCCGAACGGATGCAGAAGTAAAAAGCGGCACTTTCAAGGTCAAAGGAGATACCATTTCAATTTATCCTTCCTATGGCGATATTGGCTATCGTGTGCATTTTTTTGGAGATGAGATTGAAGAAATTGAAAGTTTTGATTTGGTGAATAATAATACGCTTGAAAAATTCGAAAATTTAAATATTTATCCTGCAAATTTATTTGTTACCTCACCCGATGTGCTGCAAAATGCCATTCATCAGATACAAGAAGATATGATGAAACAGGTAGATTATTTTAAGGAAATTGGTAAGCATTTAGAAGCTAAAAGGCTCAAAGAAAGAACGGAATTTGATTTAGAAATGATTCGCGAATTGGGATATTGCAGTGGTATTGAAAATTATTCACGCTATCTCGATGGCAGATCAGCCGGATCTCGCCCATTTTGCTTATTGGATTTTTTCCCGGATGATTATTTAATGATTATTGATGAAAGCCATGTGACCATCCCACAAGTTCATGCTATGTATGGAGGAGATCGATCCAGAAAAGAGAATTTGGTTGAATATGGATTTCGACTTCCTTCGGCAATGGATAATCGACCCTTAAAATTTGAAGAATTTGAAGCCATTCAAAATCAAGTTCTTTATATTAGTGCTACTCCTGCGGACTATGAATTAAAACTAGTTGAAGGTGTTTTTGTCGAACAAGTTATCCGCCCCACAGGGCTCTTAGATCCTGAAATTCACGTACGTCCAAGTTTGAATCAAATTGATGATTTAATTGAGGAAATTCATCTAAGAGTTGAAAAAGATGAACGTGTTTTAGTGACCACCTTAACCAAACGTATGGCCGAAGAACTAACCAAATATTTGGCAAGAATTCATATTCGTTGCCGATATATTCATTCTGATGTTGATACGTTGGAACGGGTTGAAATTATGCATGATTTAAGAAAAGGATTGTTTGATGTGCTTATTGGTGTAAATCTGTTAAGAGAGGGTTTGGATTTGCCTGAAGTTTCTTTGGTTGCTATTTTGGATGCAGATAAAGAAGGTTTCTTACGAAGTCACCGCTCACTAACTCAAACGGTAGGAAGGGCAGCCAGAAATATAAATGGAATAGCTATCATGTATGCCGATAAAATTACGAAAAGTATGCAACTCACTATAGACGAAACCAATAGAAGAAGAGAAAAGCAAATGGAATATAATATTAAAAATAATATTACTCCCAAACAAATTCAAAAAGCTATTGATAATTCACTGACTAAAAAAGAGATCAGTTCCTATCAATATGAATCTGCAAATGCAAAAGCGGCAGAAGTAGATTTGCAATATCTTACCAAACCTAAAATTGAAAAACGGATTCGTGAAAAACGAAAATTGATGGAGCAGGCCGCTATGGCATTGGACTTTTTAATTGCGGCAAAATTTAGAGACGAAATAAAGGAACTTCAGGGTCATCTCAAGTAATAATCAAGCCAATAGATATTAAAACATCAACTATACTTTTTGTATCTCATCAGAATTAATTATTTGGATACCGGGTTTTGTATTGGCCAATTGAATCATTTTTTCTGCAATTTTTTCGGCATGAATTGCTCTGTATTTTTTTAGTTTACCGATAAGTAAAAATTGAAAAAAATTAAACATTGCAATACCAATTGTTTCACCCAATCTTTTTTCTGTTCGATTACCAACAATAATTGAAGGCCTTAAAAAATAAGTATGTCTAATATTTTCTTTAGCTACATCGCGTTCCATTTCACCTTTAGTTTTGCTATAAAATATAGAGCTTTTGGTATTAGCGCCTAAAGCGGAAACAATCAATATAGTTGATATACCGTTCGATTTACAGAGCTTCGCCGATGAAACCGGAATTCCATAATCAATTTTTTTATAAATAAACTTATCCGGAGTTTTCTTTGCGGTGGTTCCAATACAACAATACAATTCATCCGCTATAAAGTCATCTTTAAAATCATCCAATTGTAAAAGGTTTCCTATTTTTTCGATAATTTTAGAATTTCTGATATTCATGCTCTTACGAGAGAATATTTTTATGGTTGAATATCTTTCATCTTCCAGTAGTTTATCCAAAACAAATCTACCTGTTAATCCGGTTGCTCCAATAATTATTGCAGTTTTTGACATTTGTTATCCTTAAAGATTAATACCATCGTTTCTTTTTCTTTTTAGAGGCTTCTGATTTTCTACCTTTTTTGTATTTGCTTCCCTGCTTTTTATAAACTTCGGGTTTTGCTTTTGGATCCAGTGGATAAGGGTGCTCTGTATCGATTTCAATTTGTTGATTGATTAATTTCTGAATATCCATTATATAATTCTTTTCATCTGCTGAACAAAATGATAAGGCTATACCTTTTTTACCGGCTCTACCTGTTCTTCCTATTCTATGTACATAAGTTTCAGGTACATTGGGAATGTCAAAATTGATAACCACATCCAGATTATGAATATCGATCCCTCGAGAAGCTACATCTGTAGCTATCAAAATATTAACTTCTTTATTTTTAAACTTCAATAATGCTTCTTGTCTTTCCAATTGTGGCTTATTGCCATGAATACTATCCACTTTATAATTATTCTTTAATAAAGTCCTTTCCAATTTATCTACACCGTATTTGGTACGTCTGAAAATTAGAATATTACCTTTTATAGTATTTCTTAAAAGATGCAAACACAATTCAATTTTTCTAGGTTTTGGTGTATAATATAATATTTGATGAACACCCTTCGCTGCTGATGAATTTGGTGAAATTTCAATTTTTTCCGGATTTTTTAAAATAGATTTTGCAAGTTCCACAATCTTAAAAGGCATCGTTGCAGAAAATAATAAAACTTGTTTCTCGGAATGGCATAACCGTTCAATTTTTTTGACATCGTCAATAAACCCCATATCCAACATCAAATCGGCTTCATCCAGAACCAGGGTTTCAATATAATTTAAATTAACGAATTCCTGTTTGTGCAAATCCAGCAATCTTCCTGGTGTTGCTATTAAAATATCCACACCTTTACGAAGTATATCTTTTTGAGGTTCTATGGAAATTCCGCCAAAAATAACGCTTGTTCTTAAATTTGTATACTTTCCATAAGCTTTAAAATCTTCTTCTATTTGCAAGGCCAGTTCTCTTGTTGGACTCACTATCAAAGCTCTTATCTTTTTCCCTTTTTTCGATGCATCTTGTTTGTCAAACAATAATTGAAGAATCGGTAAAGCGAATGCTGCTGTTTTGCCGGTTCCGGTTTGGGCCGTGGTAATCACATCTTTTTTTGCCAATACTAAGGGAATCGTTTTCTCCTGAACCAAGGTAGGAATATCGTAATTTCTTTCTTCAATCGCTTTTAAAATTGGTTTGTTTAAGTGTAGGTTTTTAAATGTCATATTCAATTAATTGGAAACAATTTGTAAAGATACAGTAAAATATCAACGGATTCATTACATCTGAAGCAGTTATCAAATTAAGTTCCTTATATAGAGTGTCTTATGTCACATTATATGTTCGAAGTTTCAACATAATTCTAGTTGAATTTGGTCACATCCAATTATAATTTTATCTTTACTCCATCAAGCTAGAAAAAGATATGATATTTGGAATTCATCTTATTTAATGGATTGTAGCAGGTCAAAAAATAAAATCAGAGTTTTTGAAAAAAAAAATTAATTTAGTAATATTGAAAACTAAAGTATTAATTATATTCATATTATTTAATTTATCCTTTTTATATGGACAAAAAGAAGCTGCCCATTGGTTTTTTGGCAATAAGGCCGGGTTAGATTTCAATAGTGGAACACCAATAGCTCAAAAAGGGTCCTTAGTTACCAAAGAGGGTTGTGCTTCGATTTCAAATAAAAACGGTAAATTATTATTTTATACAGATGGCAGTACTGTTTACAATT
>SMVA01032020.1_pt1 | contig 29861 bp, 36 predicted proteins | sample 2456451 | NCBI WGS metagenome assembly SMVA01 (sample SAMN11095933, study PRJNA526329) | marine sediment metagenome | biome: Marine sediment; feature: Surficial sediment; material: Deep marine sediment; isolation source: Hadal surficial sediment | place: Pacific Ocean | collected 2014-05 | depth... | reverse complement strand
GCCGGTGTCGCACGATACAACTGCCGGTATTTCCGATCAGCCCTGGCCTGGTCGGATACTTCTGCATACATCGCGATGGTGCGAATGAATGTGCCCGCGGGATCGTGCTCAACCAGAGAATTCGTCAGGCACTCAACAACCTCACCGTTTTTGGCGACAAAAGATATCGGCTTGTTTTCCAGCCTGCCTGTTCGCCTGAGGGTCGGCAGCAGTTCGGTCTCGATGCGCCTGGCGCTTTGCGCAGTGACAAAATCGCCGGGTCGTTTGCCGATCATGTCGTCACGGCAGTAGTCGAGCCGCTCCAGGAATGCATCATTGACGTCGAGATAGCGGCCGTCTTCACCGATCGAGGTCGCCATGGCTGGTGAGCGGCGAAACAGCCACTGGTAGTCATCCGCTGTAATCATGCCGGCATTGTATACGACAATCCGTAAATATAGTCACGCTATTTCGTAATTTACGATATTCCGTAAACCACTGATAATCACTAAGCCATTGTTTTTAATAGTAGTTCAATGTTGGCATGAGTTATGCATTAGGATTAACAGGAACTAATCACTGACAGCGAAAAAACTGTCGATAGCATTGTAGGGATACAGAAAATGACACACAGAACTTACCTGCCAAGGACGATGGCGACGACCCTGGCAGCGATACTGCTCACCACAGCCGCGCTTGCCGACACGCAAACGAGTGCCACGGTTGCCGCCGAAGACACTGTTGTACCTGGCACCGACGAGGTCAGTCTGGCTCGTGCGGAAGAAGCGACCAGAGTAGCGACGGCGAAGGCGATAGCCACCGTGCTAACGGAGACCAAACTGGATCTTGATATCCGGCTCATTGGCCCAACGTCGACAACCGTTGCAAGCGACCGATAATTCGTCGTAGCAATATTTTTTGCAGAATCCAGCGGCCGAGCGCAACCTGGACAACTCTCCCCCGATTGTCCTACCCGCGCGAACGCTGTGATCCACCGGTCTTCGGACCGGCGGTACGGCGGCACTACCCCCTTTCAAGGTGCCGCCAAACCTGGGGAGCCGGGGATCGTTCCGTCTCGGAACGACCACCGAAGGACTATCGAACATCTCGTCGAATTTTGGTATCTCCGGCTCCTTTCTTTTTGCTTTGCGTCGTCGCTGGTAGTCTAACAAAGCGGCTTGACGGGACCGCTTCGCGTAGTAAATTCGCCCGCTGGGCGTAGGCCAATTCGCCCGCTGGGCGGGCTCCTACAATTCTTATTAGCACTTGTAGAGCCCGCCCAGCGGGCGATTGACATACGCTCCTTACGGTTGCCCTCCAAACACCCTGTTCGTCTCATAATTTCACCCTGCTACAAATTTTCGCCGCTACGCTTTGAACTTACTTTGCGATTTCCGCAATGGTCAAACTGCCGCTGCCTCCCCGGCAAAGCCGGAGGTCTCCCGTTTTTACTAGTAATCCTGATACCGCTGCCGATGTTGTTCCGCGCGCATACCATGGCCTTTTTGATTCTCTGTGCTGATGCGCTCGCGTATGCGGCGCAACCACGCTCTGGCCCAGGAAAATTCAAGCCCCAGAATCGCCAGGCCCAGCGGAATAAAAACCAGCGCAGGACCCGGAGTCAGGATCATGATCACGCCAAGTAGCAGAATTGTGCTGCCAGCCAGTGCAATGATGATTCGTCTGGCGATCTGATAGGTGATGTGTGACGAACGCATTTTCTCAGCGGTATCTCAATCATTCAATGGTCAAGATTAACACTTGTTTTTTGCCGGTCATGTCGTAGCCTTGGCTTATGAACTCAGCACAAATAAGCCGTTTGATCCCACTACTCCTGTTGATGTCGGCAACCGGCAAAAGCGAGTCCGGGCCGGACAGCACACTTACGATTGTGGCAAATACACCGACTGCAACGATTCAGCCACGCGAGGCGAACAAAAAGTTTATTGAACTACCGACGCTTGAATACACTTTCGAGATTCATGCCCGTTGCCTGCGCAACCGCAAACCGACATCTTTGTTATTGAGCGTGACCGATACCCGCAAATCGCTGGGCGCTGACGATTTCGCATCCGGGTCGCCGGTTGAGATGACACTCCGCATTCCGGCCGCGCAGATGGGTCCGATTGCAGTTGAGAATTTTTGTCATATCACGGACGAGGGTGTCACGAGTGATACCAATGCTATGCAACAGCTTACTATTTCCGCCGCTTTGTCTGCACATGCATCCCTGCGTTGCGAGAGCGAAACGGATCAAAAAGTTATGTACGTATCAAAACCGCTCGACGTAACCCTGATTTGCGATCAGCCTGATCAGGCACAAACGGATGATCCGTCAATCGGGATCGACTGACAGGTATCGATCAAGAAATTCCAGAGTTTTTACCCAGGCCAGTTCGGCAACCTCTGCGTTGTATCGATTCCCGGTTGGGTTGGCGAATGCCTGTTGCGCATTGGCGTAAATTTCAATTTCGTAGTTCTTGCCCAGATTTTCGAGTGTCTGCTCAAACCCGTTAACAGATTCCAGAGTTATGCCCCGATCATCCTCGCCGAACAAGCCAAGAATCGGTACATTCAAAGGTGCCAGTCGCTCTTCATTGTCAGTCACCTGGCCGTAGTAGATTACAGCAGCGTCCAACTCGTCCGGAAACAGTAACGCCGAATTCAATGACCAGCCACCGCCGAAACCCCAGCCAAGCGAGCCGATTCGGGGTGACTGAGCGGAGCCCACGAGAAAATGATAAGCCTGGCGAATATTTTCATTCGCGGACTCAGGGTTTTCGACAACCTTAAGCATTTGCGTACGGGCTTGGCCCGGGCCCAGCGTCGACTGGCCTTCGAACAAATCGACTGCAAGAACGACAAAGCCCTCTGCAGCCAGGCGGTCCGCCATTGCTCGCACCCCGTCGTTCAACCCCCACCACTCATGAATAACAATCAGGCCGGGCAACGGATCAACCATATCCGCCGGAAATACAAAGTGTCCGTATACCAGCTCATCATTCACTTCGGCATAAGGCAATCGTTCCGCGACGACAGCCCGCCGCGGACTGATGTCCGCCGCGCCGCTGGGTCCACCAACATCATTTGCATGTTCACGCGACATGGCATCGACATTGCCACGACCCGCTGCTGCATCTGCGTCACTGGCATTTGTAGAACTGGTGTCGCATGCAACCAAAACCATAAGCGAGACGAGCGCTGCGAAAAATGCTGTCAGACCGCGACTGTACTGCTCACCCATATACTGGCTCCCAAAAACTGGCAGTAGTTTAAAACAAATAGTGCCAACTGGCACCCGGATGCCGCAATTCAGCGAAAAATCGGGCTACAATCATCCGTATGACAGCCACGCCGCAAAGCCATAGCCCCGATGGGCTAGAGTTTGGACCCCGCCGAAAGTCGTTCGACATTGAGGCCGTGCTTGCCACCGACTGGCATGGAGGCAACGCATTCCGCACCGCATGGTTCAATTCGATGTCGATGCTTTTCCCTCTCGGCGAAAAATTTTTCATAGACAGCGTCCGACATTTCAAAGACCAGGTTGAGGATTCACAACTGCTGGCCGAGATTGGTGGCTTCCAGGCGCAGGAGGCAACGCACAGGCTGCAACACCAAAAATACAACGAACTGTTGTGCAAAGCGCGCGGTTACGATCTGCTACGCTTTGAAAAAAACGAGCGGGCGCGTATCGAATGGGCTAACCGGGAGATGTCAGCCATCAGGCGATTAGCCGGAACGGTTGCAAGCGAGCACCTGACCGCCATCATGGCGCACGATATGCTGACGCGAAAAGATTCACTGGTAGACGCCGATGAACAGGTTGCGAGCCTGTGGAGATGGCACGGAGTGGAGGAAACCGAACACAAAGCCGTGGCGTTTGACGTGTATCTTGCGGTGCGGGGCACCGTCAGGGGGCGACGCCTGGCCATGATTCACAGCACGATATTTTTCTTTAAAGATACATTTCGCAATCTTTTCATCATGCTGCGGAATGATGGCAAGCTATGGAGCCCGCGAGTGTGGCTGAGCGGCTTGAAATTCCTGTTCGTCAAGCCAGGAATCCTGCGACGCATGTTTATCCCCTGGCTGAAATTTTTCAGAAAAGATTTTCACCCCTGGCAAAATGATAACCGCCATCTTGTTGACGAATGGCAGCAGGAAGAGGACCGGATCCAATCCGCTGTACACCAGAGCGGCTGACAGCCTAATCCCCGTTGACATTCGCGTTTGTTCGGTTAGCATGCCTGCGTAAGTCAAATTCAGGCAGTGCCTGGAATCGAGCCATTATGAAAACGACAATCTGTGCAATCTCCCTAGCCGTCGTGGTCAAGCTCGACTGTGTACCTGGCAGTATTTTTGCGGGAAATTACACCGCAATGCTGCCAGTAGATACCCGCACCTAGCCGAAATATTCTCTAATCTGCAGAGTGTCCGGCGACGCGATTCCGGATCCGTCCGCTGTACCTGCGATTCATACGCCCGCACAGTGCTAAAGAAAGAAATTAAAAATGACTTACGAAAACATACAACCTGAAAAATCTCTCTGGCAACGCAGTCGCAATTTTGTCGGTGAGGCACTGCGCGACAACGAGACTGATTTCACGGTCGGCCCTATCAATCGTGCACTCGGCCTGCTCGCGATTCCGATGATGCTGGAAATGGTGATGGAGGCGATCTTCGCTGTTGTTGACATCGCGTTCGTATCCCGGTTGGGCACCAATGCGATCGCTGCCGTTGGCCTGACGGAGGCGTTAATTACTGTGTTATACGCGGTAGCCATCGGTCTCGGCATGGGCGTTACCGCCATGATATCTCGCCGTATCGGTGCCAAAGATACTGAAGAGGCGGCACAAGTCGCAGGGCAGGCAATATGGGTTGGCGCAGTGCTCGCGATAATTATTGGTATCAGCGGCTATCACTATGCTGGCGAGTTGTTACTCATGATGGGTGCCAGTCAGGATGTACTGGCGCTAGGCGAAGGATTCACTGCAATACTGCTTGGCGGGTCAGCCAGCATAATCTTCCTGTTCCTGTTGAACGCCGCGTTTCGTGGCGCGGGCGATGCACCGGTTGCACTACGTTCTCTCGCTCTCGCAAACGGAATCAACATCGTTCTGGATCCGTGCCTGATATTCGGTCTTGGCCCGTTTCCCGAAATGGGCGTAACCGGAGCAGCGGTAGCGACAACGATTGGTCGGGGCGCCGGTGTGGTGTACCTCTTTTACTACCTGTTCACGAACAATGGTCGATTGCGTTGTCGAGCACGGCATTTGTCCATCGCACCGGCGCTCATCAAGCGCATGATCAGGGTGTCGATTGGCGGCGTCGGGCAATTCCTGATCGCTACCGCGAGCTGGATAGCGATCATGCGTATCGTCGCCCTGTACGGCAGTGCCCCAATCGCTGCCTATACGATAGCGTTGCGCCTTCTCGAGTTCGCCATTTTGCCTGCATGGGGCCTCGGTAATGCGGCCGCGACGCTGGTCGGGCAAAATCTCGGTGCCCACCAGCCGGACCGCGCGCAAAAATCGACCTGGGCTGCAGCACGTATAAACACGGTTTTCATGACGGTACTCGGTGTTCTCATGATTGCTTTCGCACCACAGATAGTTTCCTGGTTTTCAAGCGAGCCGGAAGTCCTGCGTTATGGCACCAGCTGCCTGCGCATACTGGGCATCGGCTATCCCATGTATGCCATAGGGATGATCGTCATTCAGGCGCTGAACGGCGCAGGCGACACGCGTACGCCGTCGATTCTGAATTTTATCTGTTTCTGGTTGGTACAGATCCCGCTCGCTTACTGGCTCGCGACTGAAATCGGCTTCGGGCCGGATGGCGTATTCCTTGCGATCGTAATTGCAGAATCAATATTGACTATACTTGCCGTTCTCGTTTTCAGACGCGGCAAGTGGCGCATGCAGCAAGTCTGATGAACGTCGCCAAAACGAATAACAACTCTACTATAACTATGCAGGTATTCTTACAATGACTGATCTTTCTACAATGGCCAACCTGGCGGAAATTCTGGGCGTCATCATCGTTCTTGGCGGTTTAATTTTTGCCATGCTGCAAATGCGCCAGTTTCGCCAGCAACGACGGGAGCTCGCTGCGATCGAGTTATTCCGATTTTTTGGCAACGCGAAATTTTCCGCGGCCTACCAGATGATTCTCCACTTACCGGACGACACAAACGTCATGGAGATTCGCGACAAGAACAAAAACCTCGAAGACGCGGCGATGCTGATCAGTGCAACCATGGAAAATATCGGTGTTATGACGTTCCAGCGCATCGTTCCCTTTATCGTGGTCAATAACCTGATAGGCAGTAGCACCACGATTCTCTGGCGAAAGCTCGAGCACTGGGCGTACGCATTGCGCGAGGAACTGGATGATCCACTGGCGTTCGAGTGGTTCCAATGGCTCGCCGAGCGGTTGGAGGAATATCAGCCTGATACCGCAGAACCGGCATACAAAGCTCACAAGTCATGGAAGCCACTGCATCTGCGCCAGGAAATATAAGTGGCCTGCCACTGGTCTCTGCAATGACCGCAGCGCCCCTGATCGAAATCCACGACGCGACGATTTATCGCGGCGAAACGCGGGTTTTTGAAAACTTCAGTATCTCGATCGAGCAGCACGAGCAGGCGGCTATTCTCGGGCCGAATGGCTCGGGGAAGACGACCCTTCTGAAAGTCATAAACCGCGAGCTTTATCCGCTGCGACGTGATAATTCATGGGTCCGCATTCTCGGTCGTGACCGCTGGAATGTATGGGAACTCCGTTCGCACATCGGCATCGTCTCGCACGACTTGCAAATGCGCTACCGGAGCAACACCACCGGACTTGAAGTTGTGCTTTCCGGATACCTCTCGAGCGTCGGTATTCACGGCGCGCTTGCCACCAAACTATCAGCTGCACAAAAAGAACACGCGCATGACATCATGAACGAACTCGGCGTTGTATCGCTGGCAAATCGCCCTTTGCGATACATGTCGACCGGACAGCAACGGCGTTGCCTGCTCGGTCGTGCACTGGTGCATGACCCCGATACTCTTATCCTGGACGAGCCCACGGCAGGTCTCGATCTGGCCGCGAGCTTCGACTACCTGGCACGGATCAGGCAACTGGTGGAGAAAGGCAAGACGATCGTGCTGGTGACACACCTGCTCAATGAGATACCGCCTGAAATTGAGCGGGTAATCCTGCTGTGCGAGGGCCAGATAGTGGCTGATGGACCAAAGGACCAGGTACTGACTGAGGAGAATCTTAGCAGAACGTACAACACTGACATTAAGGTGGCGAAGATCGGCGGGTATTTCCTGGCGTATCCACCGAATCCTTCTTGAACGACGTTGCCAGCCCTGAAACTGTAAACTGAATCACAGTCCTGTCATCGCGATTCACGCGGATTTCGAAAACGTGACGGAATACAATGCGTCATAATCCCCTCACCTCTAGTCTCTAGCCATGATTCGCCGACCACTGCCTTATTCCATCAGCCTTGCCAGTCTTTTTTACGCCTGGCCAACCGTGGCTGCCGATGCTGAGGCCGCCGCGGACGTCGTAACCGGCCTTGGTAACACCGGGATAGGCATGTTTATCATCGCCATCGCTGTAACCTTGCTGCTAACCCTGGTATTCAGGGCATCCGCGACGCATGTGACACGAGTCGTCACCAAAAAACTTGGTAAGCGACGAATCCTCAGGATTCTGCGTAGCAAGACAGCAGACGTAATGGACGATTTTATATTGCCGGGTGCATATGGCGGGCTGACACATATAGATTTCGCCATTCTTACCTCAGGCGGCATTCTTTGTATTCAGGCGAAACATTACAACGGCGTCGTATTTGGCGGGTCCAATGAGCCGCAGTGGACGAATATTGATGGTATCCATCGGCGTAAATTTCTGAACCCGATGATTCAAAATGAAGGCCGGACCAGGGCATTGCAAAATGCCGCACCGAACGTTCCGGTGGCGAACCTCGTCATATTCAGTGGCTCCGTGCAATTTACTTCCCCGCTCGAGAAGAATGTCATTCATGTACGGGACCTCGACAGCTACATCGCGAAATTCGTCTTTGGCCCTTGCAAGATTGAAGACTGGGATGCGGTGTGGATGACTGTCAAGTCAGCCACTTTAACTGACGAAGATTCACGCAATGATTTCCAGGCGCAGCTGGGTTTTTCCTAGTCCGGGCCAGGTAACAACCGCTACCCAAACAATCCTGCACGTCCCATCAGAATCGATCGCACTCCAATTCCGCTATAATCTGCCGATCCTATTCAGCAGGCCACATAATCATGCCCGAAGCTCTGATCAGCTCCTTCGGGGGCGTAATTGCCGTTTTATGCGCGGTCGCCGCGTTTTAGTTTTTCGTCGAACAGACTACTGAGTGGAAATTTTTCCAGTACGTTCCACCGCTGCTGTTTATCTATGCAACGCCGGTGTTTCTCAATAACCTGGATGTAATACCTGCCTCTTCAGAGGTCTACTCCGGATTAAGCCGTTTCGCATTGCCGGTGTTTATCGTGCTGATGCTGATCAAGGTCGATGTGCCAGCAGCGATAAAGATCATGGGTAAGGGCGTGCTGGTGATGTTGATGGGCACAACGGGTGTCGTGGTTGGCGCCGTCGTGTCCTATGTAATCGTGCATCGCTGGCTGGCGCCGGACGCGTGGACCGGTTTCGGCGCGCTCGCCGGAAGCTGGATCGGTGGAACCGGCAATATGGCCGCAACCAGTGAAATGCTCGGGACGCTGCCGGAACAATTCGGCCTGGCCGTACTCGCCGACAACGTCGTCTACATCGTTTGGTTGCCAATCCTGCTTGCATCGAAAAATTACGCGGATCGTTTCAACAAATGGGCCAACGTACCTAAGGACCGGATCAGGATGATGGATTCGGCAGCAGCATTGATGGTTGAAAAAGAAAATGCACCGAACATGCGTGATTACATTTACCTGGCCGCGATCGCGATTGGCGTAACCTGGGTTTCCGCAACGCTGGCCGGTGTCTTCTTCAATGCCATGATGTCCAGCGCACCGGGCCTTGAGATTATTCTTTCAGAATCTACCTGGCGTATTTTACTGATTACGACGATTTCACTGATCCTCTCAACAACACCTGTTGCGAAGCTGCCCAACGCAACTGCTATCGGCACGGCGATGATTTACGTATTTGTAGCCAGCATGGGTGCGCGCGCAACTCTCGCAGGATTTGGCCAGGCACCGGCGTTCCTGCTGGGCGCATTCATCTGGATTTTCATCCACGGTGCTTTTTGCCTGCTTGGCGCGAAGATTTTCCGCGTTGATGTACACAGTGTGGCAATTGCATCTGCGGCCAACATCGGTGCCGCCGCGTCAGCGCCGATCGTGGCGGCATTTCACCGGCCGAGCCTGGTGCCGGTTTCCATACTGATGGCGCTGATCGGTTACGCGCTTGGCAACTACCTGGCGCCGTTGGCAGGGCATCTTGCACGCATGGCGGTCGGACAATAGCTGCTAACGGATTCGATGCTAGTAGTCCAACAAGGATAGTTTGATGAGTTCAGAGCCACCCTTGTTGGACTCCTATCCCGGACACTTCATGAATCACCGTGATGAATGCACAGAGACTTGTTTCCACCCGTGATTTTCCGACAGAGCGGAATACCCGGTGTATTCCCGAAGGAGGAAGATTTCGTGTGTAAGCAAAGATCAGGCAAGGGCGCGAGTGACTTTATGAAGTGTCCGGGCTAGAGTGCCTGCATGAATGCGGCGCTTCGATGGACTCGAAATATTGCCCTGGCACTGCTGGTGCTGCTATTGCTGGCGGCGATTGTATTGAGCCGACTGTGGCAGGACCGGGCACCTGTTTCTGATATCGGCTGGCCGCTAGCTACGCTTTCGCGCGATACAAATGCTGCTGTCACCGTCACCTGGTTTGGCATATCCACGTTGCTGTTTGATGACGGCGATACACAAATTCTGATTGACGGCACTTTCACTCGCATTCGTTTGACCGATCTTCTGCCATTGCAGACAATTAAATCCGATGTTGCAACAATAAATTACGCGCTGAGCAAATACCGAATTGATCGACTCGCAGCAATAGTCCCGGCACATTCTCACTTCGATCACGCCATGGATATTGGTTATATCGCGAACCGCACGAGCGCGGTTATTCTTGGTTCACAATCGACCGCGAACATCGCTAAAGGTGCTGACGTGCCGGTAAACCAATACCAGACGCTTGCTGCCGGTGAATCACGCCAGTTCGGCAATTTTACGATCACGCTGCTGGCATCCCGCCACGCCCCCATCGGCACAGATGACCGAGCCTGGTTTCCCGGCACCATCGACACGCCATTGCGACAACCTGCGCACGTATCCCAGTGGCGGGAAGGCGTAGCGTGGTCAATCCTTCTTGGTCACCCGCGCGGCACCACACTCATCAAAGGCAGCGCGGGCTTCGTTGAAGACGAGTTGCTGGGCGTATCTGCAGATGTTGCCATTCTCGGCATCGGCGGCCTGGCCGGCCTGGGCAAACAGTATGTCAATACATATTGGCGCGAGACGGTCACGGCGACTGGTGTTAAACGACTTATCGCTGTGCATTTCGATGACTTCACCGCACCGTTTGGCGAAGTTGTACTTTTTCCGAAAATCGCTGACGACGTCATCAAGGCGGCTGGCTGGATAGATGACTTGATAGCCGGGGACGAGGCAAACGTATCGATCGAACTACCGATATTTGGTGAACCAATCGAACTTTATTAGCGGTGATCCTCGGCATCTGACCTTGCAAAAAGTGTCCGTTTGAATCGAAACCAATCGCAACCCGAAGCCGACATTTATACTGCTCACTCACAGGATTGTGCGGCGCCAGTTTCTGTCAAACTGAGTTTATTGACACATCATCAGAACATCATCAGAAACAAATCATAGTTTAGTCAGGCCAAAGCGCTGTATGGGCGCCATCATTTGTGGCAGTTGAAGTCGCTACAGAAGGTGTGGATATGAGATACATTATGTTACTTTTTGGATTGATCGTTCTAAACGCGTGTAGCAGTGGTGATGAGTTTGGTATCACTTGCGGCGGGCATTCATGCATAAAACCTGCGGACAATCCACCTCCTCTGGGAAGCAACGAATACCGCATGGTGCAATGCGAGATTTTTTATAGCAGCATTTTCTGGGGTCACTGCCCTTCCGATAACGATTTATCGTCGCGGGAAAACCAACCCATATTCACAGCATTAATGGACTGTCAAACTGCGATCGGTTTCGAGCAGCAAAATGATCCGCTGGTGTGGGACGACAGCCAGGCAGATCGTGACAGAGGATGGGCGATACAACTCTACTGCGCAGGCGCACTGTAAAGTAACAGAAAAGGTGTCGGATTTATTTTATGAAAACGCGCGAAAATAATTCCGGACATTTTCGTGCAATTGGCGGCCTTTTCGTCATCCGAACCGGGTGTCATTCCGTTGCGACGAATTCATCGATCAGCGTATCGATACGTTTCGGTAAATTCTGCAGATCTTCTTTTTCTGTTCTGGGTAGGCGCTTGATGCGATGTTCGACCCGTTGCGCAAGGCCACGATCGCCGATTGGCCGTTGAAAAACCAGCTCCAGCGGCCCTTTTCCACGCAGGTATTTCGCTCCGGTCGCGCCTTGTTCATGCGCCGCGATGCGACGTGAAACATCTATGGCAATTCCTGTATACAGGCTACCGTCGCGGCAGCGCACCAGGTAGACACTGTATTGCGCAGCTGGCATCAATCCCTGGTCACGCGAAGTTGCGAGGCAGGATTCTTTTCCAGCAGCGCTTGTGGCCGGATGGGTCGCGCCTCGAAATTGCCGCTACAATTCGGGCAAACACCCTGGAAGACTTCATGCACACATTGCCGGCAAAAAGTGCACTCGAAGGTACAGATCATCGCATCCGGTGAATCCGGTGGAAGATCTCGATCACAGTTTTCGCAATTGGGCCGGAGTTCGAGCATCGCAACGCCCTGTCCGATCAGGCATGACCACCGGATAATTTATCAGCCAGTACACGCAATGCGCCCGACTCCATATTGGCTTTGTTTTCCGCCGAGTCGTCATAGGTCAGGACGATCTCTGACGCACCATCCAATTCGGCTGCCGGTTCGTGCAACGTGAGGATCAACATGTTGCCGCTTAGCTGTGCATCGTCAATAAGGTCGTGACCGGCAAACTGGCGCTCATTGATTTCAATATAGAGCGCCTCGTCAAAATCCTCGCCGTCGGCGCGCATCAACAGCAGATAGTCGTCGATATCACCACCCGGTGTGGTGCGCGCAAAAAACAGCATCGTCGCGTTATCACGTTTGTCGAATGCGACCGTGTCGTAATGGTGATTGATTGACATGTCATGGGTCCAACAGGGTGATATGGGTAAGCCGGTAGTTTACGGCATATCGCTCATGCCGGTGGTTTTTTCGCTGCAGCACCAGGGATTCAATCGCCACCTCCGCTGAGCGCACCAATTTTCTCATCCTTTTCCTGCCAAACCTGTGTAAGCCATTTGTGAAATTTACTGCGGAATTCGCGGTCATTCTGGTAATCGCCGGCAACGATCCAGTCGTCCACCGGACGCTTCGCGATATCGACGATGACCTGATCAAATTCGCCACACATCATGTCCCAGAAATTCGCGGGGCCGGTAGGATAGACGATCGTAATATCAACGATCGCATTGAGCATGCCGCCCATTGATGTCAACGCCAGTGCAACCCCTCCGGCGCGCGGCGGCAACAAATTCTCAAATTGCGAGGCCCGTTTCTTCTTTTTTTCCTGTGTGAAGCGCGTACCTTCGACGAAATTAATTACTGACGTCGGGGTATCGAGAAATTTTTCGCAAGATTTGCGAGTGGCCTCCAGATCCTGGCCTTTTTTATCCGGATGTTTTGCGAGATACGATTTCGAGTATCGCTTCATGAATGGCATATCCATCGCCCACCAGGCGATACCAAGAAATGGAAACCAGATCAGCTCCTGTTTTATAAAAAACTTCAAAAACGGGATGCGCCTGTTCAGCGCAGTCTGCAGCACGATGATGTCCACCCAGGTCTGGTGATTGGCGAAAACGAAGTACCACTTTTTGTTACTCAGGCCCTCCAATCCACGAATATCCCACTTCGTCGCGTTGCCAAGTGAGAAAACCCAGGCATTGCAACCGATCCAGTTTTCACCTATCGCCATCAACCAGCGCGTAACCAGGCGGCGGAATGGTTTAAGCGGAATAACCAGCTTCAAAACCGCAAGCGCCATGAGCGGCACGAACCAGAAGATCGTGTTCAACGCACACGCGGATAAAGTGACCAGACCCTGCAGGTTTCTTAGTATTTTTGTGGCCAATGCAAATGCTTCCCCTGTGCAGCAATGGGCAGTCTATCGCGAAAATTGCATAATTGAGCGGCGGGATCAAAAAAACAGCTTCGATTTGCTGCGTCAATAACCTTGGAGTAGGGTGTCAACCTAGCTATTCTAGGATTCTCACAGCATGATTACATTGAACGTCAACGGCGAGACACATGATCTGGACGTCGATCCATCCACGCCGCTTTTGTGGGTGATTCGCGAGCAGGTAGGCCTGATCGGTACCAAGTTCGGTTGTGGCATATCGCAGTGTGGCGCTTGTACGGTGCATGCGAATGGCATCCCGATTCGTTCCTGTGTAACGCCGGTGCAGGCAGTGACCGGGCAGGAAATCACGACGATCGAGGGAATTGGCGGCGATGAACCTGGATTGCACGCGGTGCAGCAGGCGTGGATTGACGAACAGGTGCCACAATGTGGTTATTGTCAGTCAGGACAAATCATGGCCGCGGTTGCCCTGCTCAATAACAATCCATCACCAAGTGACGCCGACATCGATGCTGCAATGAGTGGCAATATTTGTCGTTGCGGAACGTATTCGCGTATTCGAGCCGGCATCAAGCGAGCGGCCTCAGCTGCCACCACTACGGGAGCCACTGTCAGTGGGTAAGTGGAGCAGACGCGCATTCATTACAACCGGTGTACTTGCAGGCGGTGCCGTTGTCATCGGTGTCGCCATTCGCCCCGGCAATCGAGCGGACAAGGTAGCCGGACTGATCGCAACGGATGTTGAAACCGTGTTCAACGTATGGGTCAAGATTTCCCCTGACAACACGATTACCGCGGTCATTCCGCACGCGGAAATGGGCCAGGGCGTGCACACGACACTCGCCATGATGCTTGCGGACGAGATGGACGCGGACTGGCAGCTGGTTAAGATGATGGAAGCGCCGGCGCACAAAGAATATGCGAATTATGCGCTGGCGAAAGGCTTTACATTGGGGGAACCGGACTTTCCGGCATTCCTGATCGGCACCGTGGACGGCATCTTCCTGACCGCAAGCAAGTCGATGAACCTGCAGATAACCGGCGGCAGCACGTCTGTAGCAACGACCGGCCAGCTCGGCATGCGTGTTGCGGGAGCCGCCGTGAAGTCAGTTTTGCTGCAAGCCGCGGCTGATACCTGGGACGTACCTGTCGATGAGCTGAGCGCTCGCAAAAGTCGCATTTTCCACCGGGCAAGTGATCGATCCGCGCCCTACGCCGACTTTGCAAAACAGGCAGCAGATTTATCTCAACCGGCCAAGCCACGGCTCAAGACGCCGGATGAGTTCACCATTATGGGCACGGATGTGCAGCGTTTCGATGTGCCGGCCAAAGTTGATGGCAGCGCTCTTTTTGGCATCGATGTAGTGCTACCGAGCATGAAATACGCGACCGTAAAAGCAGCACCAGTATTTGGCGCGAAAGTTAAGTCGATTAATGAGGCGTCTATCCAGGACATGCCGGGCATACGCAAGGTGGTGAACCTCGGTGATGCCGTCGCGGTCGTCGCTGATGGTTACTGGCAAGCCAAACAGGCACTGGATAAATTGGCTGTCGAATTCGAGGCAACGGGCAACGAAGCGGTAGAGCAAAGCGATATCTTCAATCAGTTTACAAATGACATGGATGCAGCACTCGACAATGGCAACGAAATTATCGACAAACAGATTGGCGATGCGAATGCTGCAATGGCTGACGCGAGTTCAATTGTTGAAGCGGAATATCGTGTGCCCTATTTGTCACACGCGCCGATGGAGCCCATGAACTGCACCGCGTGGGCGCATGACGATATTTGCGAGCTCTGGACGGGCACGCAGAACCCGCTGGGCTTTGCAGCGGACGCTGCCGAAGCCATCGATATGGATGCGGACAAAGTGATTTTGCACAACCAGTACCTGGGGGGTGGGTTCGGGCGTCGGGCGTTTTCTGATTATACCGTGCAGGCAGCGCGTATCGCCGTGGACGTCGCGTATCCGGTGAAGCTGATCTGGTCGCGCGAAGAAGACATGCGACACGACCATTATCGCCAGGCAAGTATCAGCCGTTTCAAGGCAGCACTGGACAGCTCCGGCAAGCCTGTTGCCTGGGTCAATCAATACGTCGAAAAACATGACCCGATCGAAGCGCCCTACATTCCTTATGGCATTGACAACCAGTTCATTCACTACGCAGAATCAAAGACTCACGTGCCCTGGGGCTTCTGGCGTAGTGTCGATCATTCCCTGCACGCGTTTTTCACCGAGTCTTTTATCGATGAAGTTGCAATCGCGGCCGATGCGGACCCTTATCAGTATCGCCACGACCTGCTTGCCGATGCGCCACGATTCCAGAAAGTCCTGGACCTCGCCGCGGAAAAAGCGAACTGGGGTTCGCCTATGCCAGAGAACAGGGGCCGCGGGATCGCGATCCACAAGTCATTCGGCACCATCGTTGCCCAGGTTGTCGAGGTTGACATTACCGATGGCAAGGTAAGGCCGCATCGTGCAATTTGCGTAGTGGATGCCGGTTTTGCCATGCATCCGGATGGCATCAAAGCCCAAATGGAAAGTGGCATCGTTTATGGATTGACCGCCGCGCTTTACAGTGACATTTCCATACATCGCGGCGCAGTAGCACAAAGCAACTTTCACGATTATCAAATGCTGCGTATGCATGAGTCACCGATAATCGAAACCTACATCATCAACAGTGGCGAGAAAATCGGTGGCGCCGGCGAACCTGGAACGCCAGCCATTGCGCCCGCCCTGGTCAATGCAATATTCAACGCAACTGGTAAACGAATTCGTGAACTGCCAGTAAAACTGCACGACCTGTCACGCGAAAGCCTCGAAGAAAAGGACGTTGCCTGAGGGAAATTTCTCAAGCCTGACTATGCAGGCCTGATCGGATTAATCCTCACCCTGATAAAACCGACGTCGTCGCGAGGAGCGAAGCGACGCGGCAATCTCCCGATATCATGGCGCGGTCTCCGTTTCACACGGCGATAACCTGCTTGAGGTTGCCGCGTCGCTTCGCTCCTCGATGACGTCGGTTCTTTTGGGCTTTATCGATTGCGGCGGACAACCATCCTGCAAAAAAATCCCCCGACGATTGTCGGGGGATTACTTTCAATCACTTGATCAAACCGGTCGATGATCAGTCCGTGCGGCCGGTCACCTCGAGGAGATGATAACCAAACTGGGTTTTGACCGGACCCTGAACGGTATTGATGTCTGCGCTGAAAACGACATCATCAAATTCCTTGACCATCATTCCGGGGCTGAACTCTCCCAGGTCACCACCCTTCTGTCCCGAGGGACAGGAGGAGTGCTCCTTTGCCACGTCGGCGAAATCAGCACCACCGGTGATATCGTCTTTGAGTGACTGGCATTGCTCTTCGGTATCCACCAGAATGTGTCGTGCAGTTGCTTTGGACATGCGTTGTGCTCCCTAACAAATAATAACCTTCGGAATCAGCCAACTTGAGCCTGGTTCGTGGACGAGACTTCGGCACTGATCCGTCATTCGATGGCGAATTATGCCATAACTGATAAACTCCAAATACGTTGCCCGCCAAGAATCACATACAAAGACACCTGATCCCGATCATGGCGACTGTGTTCGTTATGCTTTTCGTTTGGTTGAGCATGGCACCACTGTTGTCGTGGTATGAGCTCGGTAGTTATGCGGAAGAACTTGATGAGGCATCGATTAAGTGGGGTCGCAGCGGCGTCACCAGTTACAGTTACGTGTACGAGATTTCTTCATATTACGCCCCACCACTGCCCGGCCCGGTAAGCGTCGTTGTTCTTGACGGGCAACTCTCGAGCGCCAGCCTCGTCGATGGCGGTGAACCGGTCGAAATTTCCGGGATGCCGGCGGTACCCGGAACGGTTGAGCTGTTGTTCGAATTCATTACTTCGCTCTTAGAGAAATACCCCTACCAGATTGACATAGACTACGATTCTGATTTTGGTTATCCGAAGAAAATTGTGGTCGACTTCAGTGAGTCAACCGACGATAACGCTACCTACACCCTGAAATCTTTTGCAGTTATTCAGGACGGTGCCGGGCAGATTTGAGCCGAGCTAAAATGACCGACACGGGACGGAACACCGAATGAGCAACCTGCCCAATTGCCCAAAATGTAACTCCGAGTACGTTTACGAAGATGGCAACATGTTTATTTGCCCGGAATGCGCCCACGAATGGTCACAGGACGCTGTGGCGGAAGCCGGCGAGAATGAGCGCATCATCAGGGACGCCAACGGCAATGTACTGAATGACGGCGATACTGTCGCAGTAATAAAAGACCTCAGGGTGAAAGGCTCATCATCCGTGGTGAAGATCGGCACGAAGGTTAAAAATATCCGCCTGGTGGATGGCGATCATGACATCGACTGCAAGATTGAGGGCATCGGCGCGATGCAGCTGAAATCCCGATTCGTTAAGAAAGTCTGACCTGCATAAGTTGAGTATCAAGAGACTTGCAAGCCTGATTTTTCACTAAGCAAAAGAGAGATAGCAATGACCTGGAGTGTATATTTATCGGGCGAGATCCACACGGACTGGCGCCAGCAGATCGTGCGTGGTGCAGAATCACATGGATTGCCGATCGTCTTCACATCTGCTGTAACCAATCATGAAGCAAGTGACGCCGCGGGCGATGTGCTGGGGAAAGAGGACAGCAATTTTTGGCGCGATCACAAATCATCGAAAGTGAACAGCATTCGTACCAAAACCCTGATCGGCCAATGCGATATCGCCATTGTCCGATTCGGCGACAAATACAAACAGTGGAACGCAGCTTTCGATGCCGGCTGCTGTGCGGCGCTGGGCAAGCCCTATATCACTCTGCATGACGCCGATATCATTCATCCGCTGAAGGAAGTGGATGCCGCCGCCATGGCATGGGCGGAAACTCCCGAGCAGGTTGTAGAAATACTGAAGTACGTAATCGACACGAAGTAGCCAGGCCAGTAATTTGAACGACGAACTCCAAGCCAACGATCAAAGCGCGCGCATGCCAAAGCAATTTGGCCGGATCTTGATGTGGTTGTTTCTCCTCACACTGTCGACATCGTGTAACACGGAATCGGAGCTGGGGCCTTTCAGTAGCGACGGGTGTTCACTTTTTCCGGACTCTTCCCTGATCAGTGAGAGCGACTGGTGCTCGTGCTGTTTCGAACACGATCTGTACTATTGGCGCGGCGGAACCGCCGCAGAACGCGAGCAGGCTGATAGCCTCCTTAGAGATTGCGTCGCCGGGAAAACAGGCAACGAATTACTAGCTACAATGATGTATGAAGGGGTTAGAGCCGGTGGTAGCCCGTATTTTTACAGCTGGTATCGCTGGGGCTATGGCTGGGGATACGAGCGAAAGTACCAGGCGCTCTCACCGGCAGAAGTCAAAACCGCGGATCGTCTGATCGAGGATTATTTCGCAGCCAACGAGGAGCAGGCATGCCCGATTCCGTAAAAATTCCGGTTGATTCGACGAGCGCGAAATTACTGTTATCAACAGCGCTACTTGCATGTTGCCTGCAGGTAAGCGCGGGGGAGGCGAATGTTCTTAAAGTAGAACCAAGCTGTACAGAGAACCTGGTGTGCAGCTTTGCCGTCACAGTCAAACATGCCGATTTCGGGTGGGATCACTACGCTAACAGGTGGGACGTGCTTTTGACGGATGGCACCTTAGTCGCCAGCCGTGAATTGCTACATCCGCATGAGAATGAGCAACCATTCACGAGATCGCTGCAGAATGTGAAGCTTCCGCAGGGCACGAAGGAAGTGGAGGTCCGGGCCCACGACTCCGTGCATGGTTATGGTGGGCAAACAGTCAGGGTCAGCATTCCGTAGTACGAATCTTCGAGGGTTGACTGAATGGCCGGCTACTCCACAACGCCACTGGCGAAGAAGCTCGGCTTCAGGGAAGGCAGTCGAGTACGCACCAGCAACGCGCCAGCCGATTACCTGCGGCTGGTCACACCACGGCCAGACAATGTGACAATCTCGGGCGCGTTGCGCAAAGATATCAATATCTGGCACTTTTTCACCCGATCGCGGGTCGAACTGAAGACGAAACTACCGGGCATGCTGAGCAATATCAATCAGGATGGCATGATTTGGGTATCCTGGCCGAAAAAAGCTGCCAGGGCACCAACAGATATTACTGAAGATGTCATTCGCGAACTGGCGTTACCGCTGGGTCTGGTTGATGTAAAAGTCTGTGCTGTGGATACGACCTGGTCCGGGCTAAAGCTTGTAATACGGAAGGAGCTACGAAAATGAGCTGTATGAAAACGACACTTGCCATCGCTTCCTTGCTCCTGACATGGTCTTGCAACGGCGTTGCACAAAACCTCAGCGAGTCTGATCTGCAGGCTGTTCGTGCTGCCGCTGCATCCTACGCTGATGCCTGGCTCACGAATGACGCGGATGCCGTGATGGCAACTTTTGTCGCCGAGCCGGTGCTGTCGCCATCCGGCCTGGACTTCCTCGAAGGTCAGACAGCAGCGCGGGATTTTTGGTTTCCGGATGATGGGCCCTCGACGAACGTGACTGTTTTTGATCTGACTGAACTGGAAGCCGGCGGATCAGGTGAGATCGGCTACGTGCGCGGAACATTTGCGCTAGAATTTGAGTACGACGGCGGCAAATACCAGAACACTGGCAAATATGTTTTCCTGCTATTAAAGATGCCGGACGGTGCATGGCGTATAACACATCATATTTGGGACGATTTTCCACGGCAAGAGTAAACGTTGCGCGTCATTTTGTAACTTATGTTGCTCAATCGTGCACGGAAAAAGTCAATGACATTTTTGCGGAGCGCTTCGACATGAAAAAATTCCTGCTGGCCCTGGTTATAAGTGGGCCACTTTTCAGCACCGGCGCCATTGCCAACGATGCCGATGAAAAAGCTGCAGTTGTCGAAGTCGTCAGGACGTTTTTCGAGGCGATGACTGCCAAAGATGTAGAAAAATCGAGCGCCGTGATGACTGCGGACGGCGTTTTGTATGGCTATCGGGAAAACGATGCGGGGTTGCAAATCATACGTCCGACGCACGCCGACTATCTGGAGGGACTCGCTACACGGGAAAACGAACTCATCGAGCGTTTCTGGGAGCCGACGGTTTTGCTACATGAGCGCATGGCCGTCGTCTGGACGCCGTATGACTTGTATGTTGACGGCGAATTCAGTCATTGCGGCATAGACAATTTCAGCCTGCTCAAAATGGAGCAAGGATGGAAAATCACGGGTATCGTTTTTTCCATGGAAGCAGACAATTGTGCCGCCAGTCCGCTGGGGCCGCTGCAAAAGTCGAAATGAAGCGACATCTGATCACATTCCTGTTTCTCGTACTCGCGATGGCGTTGTATGCAGCAGGTGCGGCGGGTCCGGCAACCTTTCTTCTCATTCTTGGTGTGCTAGCCGAAGCAGTGTTTTGGCTTCGGGTTTCCGGTCAAGATAAGCAATTCAAGAAGAAATCTCTTTAAAAGAAAGCACGACAGTGAAGACGGCATGGGAAGAAAATCATAAAGCGGAATAAGTGGTTGGCATCACAGTAATTTTCATGGATCCGGCGATATGAATGATTCAACGGCTAAACAGATACCATGGCTCCTGTGGCCCTTTTATGCATTGTGGCGCGTGCTTACATTCATACTCGGCCTGATCGGCAGATTGCTCAGTGCACTGCTGGGGATCGGACTGATGGCTGTGGGCGTAAGCATTACGCTCAGTGTTGTTGGCGCACCGATTGGAATCCCGCTGGCGGCGCTGGGTTTCTTGCTCCTTATCAGGGCGCTTTTCTAAGCAGAGAGATTGTTACTTGTCAGTATCGCGACTGGATCACATCAGCAAAATCGGCGTCGAGCAAATGGGCGATCTGGCCGACAGCCTCGCTGACGCGGAAGTCCTGCGGCTGGAAAACCTCGATACGAACATATTGCCGCCACCATCAGCTGTCGCATTCACGAAAAACGCAATCGATGATGATGAGGCCAACAGCTACCTGCCTTTTTTGGGTCTGGACTCGATGCGCCAGGCAGCGGCGAGCCTGGTAGGAAAACAGGCGAAGCAGGAATACGACTGGAAAACAGAATGCGTCATCAGTGCCGGCGGCTTGTCCGGAATATTCAATGTGCTGCTCGCAACACTCGAACCCGGTGATGAAGTTCTTTTGACTGATCCGACTTACGTTGGCCTGATCAACCGGGTACGGCTGGCGGGTGGCGTACCACGTTTCGTAGCTCTGGCACCGACGCCGAATGGCTGGCAACTGGACCATGAAGCACTTCGAAAAATCGATCCGGGACCGGTCAAAGCAGCACTGTTGATGAGCCCGTCCATGCCGACTGGCGCCGTATTCGATCAGGATGACTGGACAGCCCTGGCTGATTTCTGCAAACGCGCGGATTGCTGGCTGATCAACGACTCGGCGATGGAGCGCATTTTGTTCGACGAGCGCCAGGTCATTCACCCGGCATCGTTTTCTGATATGCGCGATAGAGTCATCACCGTAGGCTCAGCATCAAAAGAATATCGGATGATCGGCTGGCGTGTAGGCTGGGTCGTCGGACCTGCAACGATAGTTGCCGATGTTGCCAGGGTCAGCATCAGCAACGTTGTCTGCCAGACTGGCATTGCAATGGGCGCGGTTGCACGAGCAATCCGCGATGACGATGATGGTGTTGCTGCGAGTACCGCCGAACTGCAGGCGCGGCGCGACCTGATACTTGAGGAACTCCACGACTTCAAGGTCATACCACCGCACGGGGGCTGGTCATTGCTGGTGGATGTGTCTCTATTGGGTCACGACGGTGCAGCCGCATCACGGCTGCTGCTGGAGAAAGGGAAGATTGCTGCAACCGCCATGGTTAACTGGGGTGGGTCGCACTGCCAGAACTATGTGCGCATCGTTTTTTCTAATGAAAGCCTGCGACGGTTGTCCGGTATCGGTGATCGCTTTCACAGCGCACTTGATTGAGTAAGAGTAAAAGTAAAAGTGAGGGGAACACAACATGAGTGAGCGATACACAGTCGAAAAAGCACTGCAACTGGTCGCGGCCTCGTCTGACAAGGCCTATGGTGTCCTGCTCTCGAGCGGCACGCTCGAGCTCGGCTATTACAAACCGGACTCTGTCGATCCACAGCAACCGCATACGCAAGACGAAATCTACATTGTGCAATCAGGATCAGGTTACTTTGTGTGCGGGGATGAGCGAGCACGCTTCGAACAAGGTGAAGCGTTGTTTGTACCGGCCGGTGTTGTGCATCGATTTGAAGACTTCAGCGAAGATTTCGCGGCGTGGGTTGTATTCTACGGTCCGGAGGGTGGTGAAAAAGGGGTTTGACTCAAGGTCGGCCATTCGCAGCGTCTTTGTTTTCGACGCTTGCTGATACTGCAACCCGGCACAGCAAATCAAACAGCCGTTCCCACACATCAGGGTAATCGATATGAAGAAAATAATATTATCATTGCTTGTTTTTGCATCCACGACTGTATGCGCCGATGAGAGCATAGCGTCTCTGCAGTGGTTGTCCGGATGCTGGGCCGCCGCAGGGCAGGAACACGGCTCCATCGAATACTGGATGGCGCCAGCTGGCGGTACCATGATCGGCGTCGCGAGAACCGTGTACGAGAACAAAACCACGACCTATGAGTACATGAGAATCGTCACGAAAAGCGATGGGAATATCGTATTCGTGGCATCGCCGAAAGGCCAGGAAACAACTTCCTTCACTCTTAAACATCTCGGCGCCAATGAGGTGGTCTTCGAAAACCTGCAGCATGACTTCCCGCAGATTGTTATCTACCGTCTTGCGCAGCCAAACCACCTGATCGGGAGAATTGAGGGAGACCTGGACGGCAAGTATCGGTCAATGGACTTTCCCATGACAAAAATTTCCTGCGACGCCGATATATCCGATCAGAAATCCTGAGATGCAAAAGTCATTCCAGGGCGCATGCCACTGCGGCGCCATGGGGTTCGACTACCCTACAAAAATCAGCCCTGCCGAGTGGTCTGTTCGAGCCTGTCAGTGTTCTTTTTGCCGCGCGCATGTTGTGCTGAGTACCTCGGATCCTGGTAGTCCAACAAGGGTGGCTCTGAACCCATCAAACCACCCTTGTCGGACCACTAGCCTGTCGAATCGGTTCCCTGGTGAACGATTGCTGACTTACATCGACGACCAGACGAGCTCCTTCACATCCGTGAGACCTGCAGCACGAAACTTCGGCGGACAATTATCAATATCGTCCTTCTTGCTGACACAATTCAGGTCATCCCAATAGCTGCAGACTTCTGCGGCCGGAACTGAGAACGGTGGCCCGTTGACGGCCTCCTGATCGTATTCCAGCGTGATAATCATCTTACTCGCGCCTGCACGCAGCAGGCTTTTCGTATGCACTACATATCGGCTGCGTAAATCGGGCGGCAATGCGACCAGCGCACCACGATCGTACAGCGCGTCGAATCCAGATTCCGCGAATTCGAAATAGTCTCCGCAATACAGCGTCAAAGGCCACTCAACAGCTGCATAGCGGTCAAGGACGCCAGCATTTGTCATTTGGAAATCGATATCGTTGTCCGTGAAAAAATCACGAATTGCGATCTCGGATAGCTCAACGCCGATAACGTCGTGTCCGCGCCTGGCAAGCCATAGCAAGTCCGGAGATTTTCCGCAAAAAGGAACCAATACGCGCCGGTTATCCGTCAATGCCGGCCAGGACTCCTGTAATCCGGCGTTGCCTTCCGGCTCATGCCATCCGGTCCTGCCTTTTGCCCAGCGAACGCGCCAGTCCTCATCAACCATTGTCATCGCAGAAACCACGGCTGCATCACATCAGTGCGATCCACCAAAGCTGTTCTCCCCTGTGTCGCTATTAATAGATGTTAGCACCAGAAGTCTCCAACATTACCCTGTTATCGCTCCGGGCCACTTACGCCTGAGCTGGTTTACGCGGATGGAACGAAGAGGTTACTATCGGCGCCCCGCTACGCTCGCCGGGCACCGACACTACCTGATCGAGCGACGTATCAATTTGTCACCTGCAGAGAACATTTTTTATGAGCCAGGCAAAAATCATCGATGGCAAAGCCAAAGCTGCCGAACTATCTGCGAACATTAGTGCGACGACAGCGGAGCTGTTACAGAGCAGGAATATCAAGCCTGGTCTGGCCGTAGTCATTATTGGTGAGGACCCGGCAAGCCAGGTGTACGTCAGAAACAAAAAGCGTACGGCCGAGGCATGCGGCTTCAAGTCCGTACAACATACGCTCGCAGAGGACGTGTCCCAGGCTGACGTACTTGCTCTGATCGATGACCTGAATACAGATCCGGCAATACATGGCATCCTCGTGCAGCTGCCGATTCCGGCTCACCTCGATGAACTCACCGTGACCCAGTCTATTATTCCGGAGAAAGACGTCGATGGATTTCATTTCCAGAACATCGGCATGCTGACGGCAGGCAACACTGCCGGCGCTTTCGTTCCGTGCACGCCAGCGGGTTGCATGTCGATGATAGAAGATCAGCTGGGCAAGGACTTGTCCGGACTCAATGCCGTAATCATCGGTCGCTCAAACATCGTTGGCAAACCAATTGCCAGCCTGCTGCTCAAAGCGAATGCGACAGTAACGATATGTCACAGCCGCACAAAAGACCTGCCGCAAGTAGCGCGCAACGCAGATATCCTGGTTGCCGCGGTCGGGCGGCCACAGATGGTCAAGGGTGACTGGATCAAGCCCGGCGCTGTCGTCATCGATGTTGGCATCAACCGTATAGAGGTCGAAGTTGAAGGCGAAAAAAGGATGCGCCTTGTCGGTGATGTCGATTTTGCTGCAGCTATGGAGGTCGCGGGCGCTGTTACTCCGGTCCCGGGCGGCGTTGGCCCGATGACGATCGTAATGCTCATGGCAAACACGCTGCAGTCGGCGCAACGCAATTAAGAGCTAAACGGTCAAATTAGCGCGCCGCAGTATGGCGTCCGACCACGCCGCGCAACTATTCAGAAACTGCGTTTCGACTGAATTAGAAATTGCACCTTGTCGATCGACGAATCACCATCCAGCGGGAAAGCGATATCAATATGAATGATGTCGCGCCCGCTGGCACGCGTCGGTCCCAGCCGCAACCCAATCCCTACATCTTTGAGCCAGCCGAGAGAGGGTTCTCCGACGGGATTAACGCCCCAGGTTCTGCCGGCGTCAGCGAAGATCGCGCCACCCACACGGAACAGTTTGAAAGGATACCAGTCTGTGAAATAGCGCTGCTCTACAGTCAGGAGAATCAATGAATCACCAGTCTGGTAACGAAGCGGATAACCCCTTAATCCGGTCTCGCCACCCAGTTCGGCCAGGTTGTCGAGATCCAGATTATTGCCAATGCTCCCTGCAATGGTTGCAGTAAAAAGCCGCTTGTCTGTTATCTGGTTGTAGTAACGAGCGTCGATACCGAGCTGGGTATTGGCCGGGTCGCCAGCATCGATTCGTCCACGAAATGTTGACGACAGAATGAGCGCTTTCTTATTGATGGCGCCAAATCCAACACGGGCACCAAACGTGTACAGGAGCGCATTGCGGTCCGAACCGAAACTCTCGTCTGCCCAACCCAGACTCGCCGACAGGCGTGTGCCCATGAAAAAATCTTCCGTTCTGCCAATCATTTCGCGGTTACTGGTCGTCTCGAATTTATCCTCCAATCTCTCATAGCTGATGAATGGATAAATCAGGCGCCTGTCATCGGGCTCCAGCGTTGGCAAGTCACCATCGGGCGCGGGTGAATATGATCGGTCATCGAACACGATTCCGGTCGTCCAGCGGCGAACCCAGCTACCGGAAAGACCAGCAGACCAGCCGGCATGCGCATTGAATGAAGTCGTCTCGGCCCGGTACTCCGCGACCCGATTGCCCAGTTCGTAAAAAGACTCTACGCGCTCATCATCGACAAAAACCGCTCCTGCCGACCAGCGCGAATCCAGCGCGTAAAACGGCCGGACCAGACTGACTTGTGTCGAATTACCATCCGAATTATCAGCCACCCTGACGAAAGCCGTAGCCCAGCTGTTGCCCACATTTCTATCCAGGTACGCGAAGGACGTGGAACTTCGGTCAACATTATCGATATATGAAAGTTTTAGCGTGACGCCGGTGCCGACAAGATTGCGCTCAGAAATACTCGCTCGCGAGCGGTTTTCACCCCCCGACCGAGACACTGAAAACCCGGGCATCAGGGTCCAGAGATCCCGCGTCCACACGTTGATATCGACAACACCATTTTCAAACCTGACTGCAGTTATCTTTGCGTCGAACAAATAACTGTTGCGCCGTAACAGTCGCTCTGACTCTTCCAGCAGCCTCTTTGAGTATTTGTCTCCGGATCTGAACAGTAATTGCTGTCTAATGACCGAATCCCGCGTGATGATGTGCAGGCGATTGGCGAGGCGGAACAACGACTTGTTCTCGCCGGGTTGTGTGGTATCAAAAACATTCTTTTTATCGAAATAGATTATCCCGATTGTGGCGCCCTGGGCTTCCAGCTCAGCTGCCGATGGAATTGCCGGTTTCTTGTCGTTACTCGCGCTCTGGACGCCCGACTGGGCCAATATCGTCGCTGGCCCGGCGAATATCAACACCAGACCAATCACTAGTCGTACCGGGATTGCAATTCGTCGACCTCGCATTACCGTCCGAGACTAACACCCGGAATCCCGTTGTACCCGTCACAAATGCCTGAACCGTACACGGAAGCGGTTATCGGGCGTTAGAATAGGGTGCAATCGACAATATCAGGGGAGCACTGCAACTTGCGCAAGAAGGGCGAAGAATTTCGGACTATATGGCAAAAACCTGGCCACCCTGAAGTGGTGCAAATTATCGATCAGCGGCGCCTGCCGCACGAATACGTCATCCAGGACCTGGTCACCTGGCGTAACGGAGCCGTAGCGATCCGCGATATGCTGGTGCGGGGCGCACCACTAATCGGTGCGGCTGCCGCCTGGAGTCTGTACCTGGCTGCTCTCGAGAGTCGGGACTCGCCAAATAGCGTTGCATTTATAGAACAGGCAGCAAAGGAGATTGCTACGACCAGGCCGACAGCGGTAAATCTCCAATGGGCGCTGGACCGGGTGATTAACGTGCTCAAAGGTGCTGGGGAAGATGCCGACCTGGTAGCGCTGCTGGAGCAAGAGGCTCGCAATATCTGCAGCGAGGATATTGAAATTTCCCGCAGCATCGGACGACACGGACTCGCACTGATCGAGGCGATTGCGCAGCAAAAAGCTGGCAAGACCGTAAACATTCTGACTCACTGTAACGCCGGATCATTGGCAACAATCAACTGGGGAACCGCGACTGCACCGATATATTTTGCACAGCAAAAAGGCATAGACGTACACGTATGGGTAGACGAAACAAGACCACGCAACCAGGGTTCGCAGCTGACTGCCTGGGAACTGGCGGAGAACGGGGTGCCACATACACTCATCGTCGATAATGCGGGCGGCCATCTGATGCAACACGGACTCGTGGACATTTGCATTACCGGCACCGATCGTACGACGCGTTGTGGTGACGTAGCCAACAAGATTGGTACCTACCTAAAGGCGCTTGCGGCTCATGATAATAATATTCCCTTCTATGTCGCTCTGCCTTCCACAACGATTGACTGGACGATTTGTGACGGGCTTGGTGAAATTCCCATTGAGGAACGTGATCCCAAAGAGGTCACTCACGTTTACGGGCGCGTCGACGATAAAATGTGCAGCGTGCAAACCGTGGCATCGGATACGAACATCAGCAATTTCGCGTTTGATGTGACGCCTGCCCGACTCGTAACGGGTTTGATTACGGAATTCGGTGTCTGTCCCGCCAGCGAAGAAGGCCTTGCGAACCTGTTTCCCGAGCGAGCGAAACTCACTTCGTGATTGTAGATCCCAACACTCACGAAAATACGCACACATTTACCAAACGGACCAGGAATTTCGTGCGGCCGCTCATGTTCACCGCAGCAATTTATGGTTAGGATAAAAGGATCTGGTTACAAGCCGCTGTCGTCCTGTACATTCATGCGACGAGGCCGTGCCGTGCGACCAGCCTGATCGTTATTGCAAGAGTTGTCGCAAATTGAGTCCGGTAGCCACGGAGCGTTACGATGAAAATCAAAACTCTCTTGAAAATTCTAGGCATTTGCCTGTTATGGCAACCTGTCAATACCTGTGCCGACACGGTCGACATCCGCGAGTGGCATGTGCCCTGGGTAAATTCACAACCTGGCTCACCGTATGTGGATGGTGGTGGTCGTGTCTGGTTTGTTGGCGAAACCGATAATTACATCGCCAATTTTTCTCCGGAAACCGGTGAATTCAATCGCTACGATCTGGAGCGACGCAGCGGACCACGCAGCCTCATTGTCGATGGCGACCGCAATATTTGGTACACGGCGGCCCAGGGGCGCTACATCGGTATGCTGAATCCGGGAACGGGTCGTGTAAAAAAATTCGAAATGCCGGACAGGAAAGCGAAAGAACCGCATACGCTCGTATTCGATTCCGCAGGTGATATCTGGTTTACCGTGCAGAAGTGAAATTTTGTCGGCACGCTACTGACCGGGAGCAACGAAGTTGTTCTGATTTCATTGCCAACGAAAAAATCCAGACCGGAAGGAATCGTCATAAACTCAAACGACGAGCCATGGTTCGTTGCGACGGGCAGCAACAAGATAATGCGGGTTGCTCGCAAGGATATGTCGCTTGAAGAATTTAGCTTGCCCAACGAAGAGTCCAGGCCACGACGACTGGTCACAACCTCAGACAACGCTGTCTGGTATTCGGATTTCGCCCTGGGGATACTGGGGCGTTACGACCCTGGCAGCGGTGCGTTTACCGAATGGCCGATGCCGGGTGGTGCCGACAGCAAGCCGCTGGCGATGGCGGTAGACCGAAACGACCGCATCTGGATTGTTGAAACAGGCAGCGCACTAAGTCGTTTTGTGGGCTTCGACACGGCCAGCGGAACCTTTCTCACTGAAACGGATATTCCCAGCGGCGCAGGTACGGTGCGCCATCTTTTCTATTACGAACCAGCGGGTGAAATCTGGTTTGGCACCGACAGCAATTATATCGGGCGAGCCAAGGTACATTGAGATTGGTTGCCGACGTCATGCGCCACCGATTGCGCTGTCGGTGCCAACGCAAACAACAACGCGACGATTGTCGATTTGCGAAACATACCCGTAGTAAGTATGCCCAGGCGAAGCCGGGGGCTTTAGTTTGTGAGCCGCTCAAAGCGGCTTGACGGGACCGCTGGGCGTAGTAATTTCGCCCGTGCCGGTCGAGCGACTTTCACAAGGATTGAGTAATCACTCCTATCGTACGGCGGGCTACAGGTGCTAATAAGAATTGTAGGAGCCCGCCGAGCGGACGAAATTACTACGCCCAGCGGACGATTGACATTCGCTCCATACGCTTGCCCCCCAAACACCCTGTTCGTCTCACAATTTCTCCCAGGTACGAATTCTCG